>Ga0172381_10005544_pt1 | contig 12762 bp, 18 predicted proteins | sample Leawel6488metaG_FD_119754 | JGI IMG/M metagenome (GOLD analysis project Ga0172381, IMG submission 119754) | Leachate microbial communities from a municipal landfill in Southern Ontario, Canada - Leachate well 64-88 metaG | ecosystem: Engineered > Solid waste > Landfill > Unclassified | place...
CCAACGACATAGTGCAATTGAACTTCCAATAATTAGCGAAATATGAAACAGGGGCAGGGCAGGGGCGTCCCACTTCAAGAGCGGAGCGGTGAAGTGTGTTAATTCAATACATACCTTATAGTGAAGCACGAATTGCGTCCCATCACTCTCAGGAAGTATGACTGAGTGTGATGTAATTAGACACGAAAGGGGTGGATGCGAATGATCTACGAATGATGAGCCGTATTGAAGCAGATCGAGGCCTTGGAACGAATGATGGCACACTCTTGCGGGTGTTCTTGCGCTTATGCGATGTTGAAATGAATATGGTTGGGGAAAGGATTTAGGCGGTATCTCAGGTTTTATCTGTCTTTATAAGAAAATTATTCAAAATTACCCTGATTGAGGTACCAGGCGAGGGCGGTAATTTTGAATGTTTTTCAAAGACTAATCCCCCTCTTCTCTTCTCACTAATCACTAATAAATCCTGAGATACCGCCTAAAGACTTTATGGAGGGCTATTCGATTTCATAACATCGCATAAAAGCGCAAGATACATCTGCATCGAAATGCAATGAGATGCTGATGTAGGTGCGGTGGGATTGAGCCAGGCAAGTGTGTGCATTCATGAGTGACAAGCAAGATCAATGAAAGAAGGCGAAGAATGAGTTGTTCATTATCCACCCCTTTCGTACCTTTTTTCTTTTACTACTCTTCTTAACTTTCTTTTCTGCTCTTCTTTTATTATTTTTCTACTCTTCTTCTCTTTCTTCTTGCGTTAAGGATAGGAGCGATACCCCGGAACGAAGTGAGGAGTTTAGCGGATAGCCTGACCCGCAGGGGAACGCCCTAAGTCGTATGAAGCTCACCCAATCCGGACATATTCTTTCGTTTGTATTGATCCTTTAACAAATCGTCTATTATATAATCATGTGCGTCTGTCAAGTGTGGTTCTTTCAACTGATCATTCTCAGGCTTTCTTTCTCCGGATTTATCTTTTTTATACTCTTTTCCTACCATCTTAATCTCTACATTCCCCAAGGCCACTATCAGATTATGGCAGTTATACCGATTGTATTTCAACACCGGGTATTTCCTCTTTAAAACATCACTAATATTACTCTGCAGATACATATCATTAACCAGATCATACCTCTGGTGGTGTGTCAGCTTCTTTCCCTGGCTTAATATCTCTACGGTCCATTTTGCCTTTTGCAGATCTTCTTTTACCTGTGCAATCAGTGTTTTATTAGTTTCATACTGCTGTTGTGAGCTTGAACTAATATCATAACTAAGTTTTACATGCTTCTTTGGATGATGCTCATAATAAGCAATAAACTGCTGAATTAAATGCTTCAGCAATCCCGGGGACTTCACATGGAAATCCTTCAGAAATCTAATCTCACTATGGTGATACTGTGCCACTGCTGCCACATTAATATGAGTACCGGGGTCAATCCCCAGGTGCAAGGGTTTATACTTATCCAAATCCCCGTCAAAGCGGCAATCCTTTTGAGCCAATTTCTTCTTATCAAAGCCAAGATTATCTATATGACTATAATTCCATGCATCATACAGATGATCCTCAGTAAGATTGCAATAAAAGCCATTCAGGATGGCAGCCACCTTCTCATTAAGGACCTCAATCCGGAATGTCAGATCAAGCATGTTGATCCGGAGATCCATCAGGTATTCAATCCCAAGATTAAGCAAGTTGTCAAATGCGTTGGCCTCAGTATAAAGATGATTGTTTTTGTCTTTATAAAAAACGATCTTGCTTCTGATTTCCTGTATTTGAACCCATATTTCCCTCCGGATTCTGTTATCATTGGTATCAATGAAAGCAAGCTGCAGCTTGATCAGCTTCTTCATGATCAGATCCAGATCATATCCATTCTCTTTGTAATAATTGCCTTTCTCCAATAACCTGGAACCTTCCTTTGTATCCGGCATGGATGAAAAGTGGAATATACCACGGTAAAAAGGAATGTGTCCGAATTCATCCCTGAAGCCTCTGAGCGTGGGCACAAAGTGTTCATCATATTTTTTCCAGTCAATGATCAAAGACTCGTCCCAGATGCCACCCTGTACATCACCGCCCCGGGAATTTCTATCCTGACTAAGCAACTGAAAAGTAGTACCATTGAAAAAGGTGATCGAATAATCAAATTTAACTGTGGGCTTTAATGGCCGGGCAAATTTTAGTTTATCAGGTGGCTTTTTCCCAACAACAAAATGAATGTCTTTTATGTATCCGAAATTCTCCAGGGAATAAAATGTAGGGAGCAAGGTGATTTCCAGCATCTGCGCAAAGGTTCTTCCCCCAATGCTCCAGGTACTCCGGGGCATGAATTTAATGATCATGTGCATCAGGTATGCAATGATGTAACTCTTCCCGGTACCCCTTCCCCAAATGGACGTGGCACTCTTCGGCTTCTGCATCATAAACAGAAGCTGAATGGGATTAATCTTCACTATTCGTTTCTGTCTCTCCATCCAATTCTATTTCCGGCATTTTAAGCTCAGCAATTGCACTCTTGTGAATTGTCTCCATTATTTCCGGATCTAATTCCTCCAATTTATCCAGGTGTAAATGAAGATGCTTTTCATCCACATTAATTACGATATAATTATCTGCAGGCCGCATCAGTTCCGCAGTCAACTGATCTGCATCATTTTCATATACACCGGTGATACCGGCAATAAGTTTTAAGTATTCATAATGAGCTTTCAAATCCGGCTTTGATTTGTTAATTGCCTTTTCAAGCCCTTTTTTAATTTCAGAAATAAGGAATTGCCTCCAAAAGGGTTTGTGCTCAATGTGACGACTCCCGAATAACAGCTTGGCATTCTGCAAATCATAAAAAGCAGTGACTCTCGACACACGAAACTTGGTTGATATCAGATCAATAATCTCTTTGTCATTCCAGTATGGATGTGCCTGAATCACGTTGTCAGCGAAATTCCATCTGACGAGCATTCTCTTATGGGCCATGCTTAAGCCGTTCATGGAATTATTATCCCGGATGTACTGCGTGATCACATCATAATTCGTCTGTATCTCTTTTAATTCCCCTCGCTTTGTCATAACGGTAAATTTTCAATAATCTTCAATACCTGATTCAAGGCCGGTGTGCTTCCCGAAATTGCCTGTTCGATGGCTGCCTTATTCAATTGGCTTTTCCTGATCAGAAATCCTTTCTGATAAGCTCTGAATACTTCACTCTTCCGCTCATACTCTGCTTTCAGTGACTTATAATCCACCTCAATGATCAGCGCAATATCTTCCAAACTCATCAGGTTCCCCGCATGAGCCTCTATCTCTTTCAGTTGATCTTCACCAAACGTCATACTTCAAAAGGTTTAGCTCCTTCGATCGTTTCGACAATCCATTTCTTATTCATCTCAAACACTCCCGGGATCTGCATAATCACTCCACTTTCGATTCGCTTATTCTCGCTGAAGTTCGCTGAGCTTTTCACCACAATTCGCCAGGCATAGTTCTCAATAAGTAACACCTTGGCATGGCAATCAATCAAAAAAATGCTGTTGGCATTATGCGTAAGGAATGCCATGCAATCACTCCGTCTGATCCTGATCCTGCGATCAAGCAGCGAATGAAGCTCTGTAATGGTTCCGTCACTTAGTGCATCCACCATCATGGTAATGGCCTTGGTACTGATCGCCCAGGTTGTAAACCAAACTTTTGCCGGACCGGTCTGATCCAAAAGATAAAAAAGTAAATGATGCATACTCCAGCGTCCCATGCTCGTATAATCAATCAGATCAATGCCATTGATATCCCCGATCACATCCCTGATATTCTCCCGAACTTTCCCCAGACGTATCTCCGCTTTATCAATACTGCAGGAAAAAGCGAAAGCCTTCTCTTCATTCTCCTTCTTCCGCATTTTTAATTCAATATCTTCCGGATCAAACAAACTCATATCATAATCATCTTTACCATATCCACCGGCATATTCGAGATTTGCTGCAGCAGCTGCTGACGTTCTTCCAATTCCTTCTCATGTACACTCATCTGAAGCTCGTAGTCTTTTATGCGTTCCTTTTCTTTTTCTGATTTAAGCAATCTCCGGATGCGGGAGATCTTCGTTGGAATGTTATTCAATTCAGCGAAAAGTTTTCCCAGAGTAATGCTTTTCAATTTCTCCGGGACAATTCCTTTCATCTCGTAATCATCAATAGTTTTCCAGCGGGGATTGATTTCTTTATCCCAAATCTCTACGATCCTGTTGTGGATGGCTGAGAGCTGCGGACCTTCTTCTGCATAGAAAAGCTTTGAATGGAGTTCCAGATATTCCTTATAAAACCTTCCTTTCTCACGTTTGAGTTCGCTGATGTACTGGACGGACTTTTTTTTTGCTCCAACTCCGATTTCTTTGAAATCACTTTTTTTTCAACGGTCTGCACCTTTGGTGCTGATGGTTGTTCTTTCCTGGACTGCTTTTCTGGTTCAGACTTGCTCTTAACCGGTAAAGCAGGCACTATTCCCTTATGGAAAGCCTGCCGGAGCAAATATTTAAGCATCTCGGGATTGTGCTTCTTTTCAAGGCTTTTCCATTGGTCTTCTGAATAATTGCAGCGTTTCAGGATGTCAAGGCCCCGGGCGTAATCCCTGGAGCCTTTAATCCATTGCACGATTTCGTGTTTCATTTTTCGAAACGTGATTTGTCCGGGAACATTTTCTTCAACAGCTTCATGATCTCCTCATCGAAACCGGTCTGACTGTTATTCAGAAATTTCTTTTCAGTAATGAATTGCTCAAAAAGTGTTTTGTTGATACTTTTCCAAGGTTTATAAATACCGATCTTCATGTTGTCCCACTTGGCACTGATCAGCATAGGCCGGAAATCTTTGAAGAAGAAATTATGATAAAGTGTAGTGATCAGGTAGCTTTCTTTCAGCATATTGAACTTGTCAATCATTTCGGCAAGTTTCTGCTTGTTAAACCAGAAGGGGAGATGCGTGCCATAATTCCAGACAGTTTTGATCCCCATGCTGATCAGCTTATCATAAGTCTTCCAAAGATTCTTCCTGTAAGGTGTACCGGTTTCCCTCCGGATCTTGCCAAGATCTTCCATAGCCTTAAGCGTTTGGATGTCGGCAAGCATCACCGGGTTGATGAAATAGATATCATCATTCATCCACACAAAGTTTTCCGGCACTCTCGCTTCAGCGATTACCTTCGAAAGCTTAAGGGCGATATCTTTGGGCTGATCACCGTCTTTGTGGCTTGTTCCCTTGCTGGGGATCACCAGGATATCTTTGCTCATCCAGGGCTCGTAATCACCAACGATCACCACCATAAACTTTTCTTTGAAATTCTTTTCAAGGCTTCTCAGCGAAAGCTTCAGCTCTTCACCCTGCGCAGCATCTTTGAGATAGGGGTACACCACGCAAATGGTGTCCTTATCCCTAAGGGCAAAGTTTTCCTGTTTTAACGCTTCAATTTCTTCTTCAAGTTCAACAATCAAACCATCCGAAAACTGTTCAATTGTAACTGTTCCACTCCCGGAACCACTGTCCTCAAAGGACTTTTTTTCTTCTGTCATAGATCATACTTTTAGATTCAACAATAATTTGAATCAAAAGTACAATTGAACTTGGGGGGTGGAAAGGACAGGGTTTAATTAAATGTTCTATATTTGTTTATTAAAAAAATTGAGATATGGACATTAATTTAATAGAGAAAAGAAGATTAATAAACAATAATATTACTAGTTTCATACTTAGAATTGACATTTCTAATGAATTTGATTGTAAGATAGATGAAATTGCTAAAGGTATTTCAGATCATTTTCATAGAACAGAAAGAAAGCCTAAAAAAAGCATTACATTTATGGTTAAAAAAGAAAAACTAGGAAGTAATGATTTTGAAGAGATTGAAGATGAGGATATAGTATTGATAAATGAGGAGACAAATTTAAAACTAACTTTAATACCTGAAAAAATTCAGTCATCAATAGTTTTTGAATCAAAAAAGTACACAGATAGTTCTTTATATAGGAATACGTTGGATTCTCTTATTGCTTGCTTTAGAGAAAAAAAATCTGAAATTAAATCAAAGAGAATTGGAATAAGATTTATCAATGAATTCCCTTGTAATAATATAAATAATATAAAAAAGATATTTGATAGCAAACTAGCAAATAATTTAATTGGTTCGGTAAAGAAGGAGAAAATATCAAGAATATTAACTCAAGAAGCGTTCAATTATGAAACGTATAAAATCACCTTTCATTATGGAATTCATAATAAGTTTTATCCATCAATTTTAAAAAGTTATGATTTATTCATTGATACTGATGTTTATGACGATTCTTCAAATGATTTAGATTCTTGGTCAGAGATTGTAGATAAACTTAACCATATTGCATATGATAAGTTTCGTGAGAGTATAAATAATGGTTATATTGAAAAAATGTATTAAATGGAAGAAATCAGTAACAACCTTTTAAGAAGTGCTGAATTAGAAGAAACAATTAAAAGAATTGATTCATGTGAATCGCTTATTGAGTATAATATAGGAGAAGAACTTTTAGATATTACTTTAGTACCTACACGGGTAACAATTAGGTATGAACTAAAAAAGGATATAACACTATGAAAATATCTGCTCTAAGATCAAAAACACAAAATAAACGAATTAATCAAGGAGATATATTTAAAAATATTGAAATCATTGAAAATATATATATTGATACAAATATAGATAAAAAAAAATCTGATCTTTGTGTCAAAAAAATAACATTTCCTTTTATAATTTGTTTAAACCAAGATTGTGATTTAAATAGTGATTTTTTGGTTGAAACTGATAAATTAAAAGATGCAAGACTTTTACATTTAGCGATCGCTCCCGTTTTTATTTTTGAACAATTTAAAAGTGGCAAACATTGGGGAGATATTTTTAATTTAACAGAATCAATTCCAAGTAAAAAGGTGGATTTTATTAAAAATAATGAGATTCCGCGATACCATTATTTGAAATTTCCAGATAAAAATATTCCTGAGTTTGTTATAGATTTTAAACATTTCTTTACGATTAATAGGGACTTATTATACAATCAAATTGAAAATAGAGTTTATTCACTTGAAGCTTTGTTTAAAGAAAAAATATCTCAAAGATTTTCAAATTATATTTCAAGAATAGGACTACCTGAATACGAAGAATAGAAAAAAAAACCTGCCTCCATCGAGACAGGGTTTTCCAATCAAATCCCACTTAAAATATTAGCCTCCTTCAGGTTTATACCTATGTAATCGTGCAGATTTAAACCATGCAATCAAACTCAGGATCAATGCCAGTCCGATACCAGTCCAACCCAGGGCTTTGCCTGCTTTGCTTTCAGCGGGAACGCAGAAAGCGGCCGACTGGCCGTTAACAGTGACATAAATCGAGTCTCCTGATTGCACAATCTGCAGATCAATAGGCTGAACGGCCTGAACCGGCATTGCTTCATCAGCAGCTACCGTTTCTATGGGAATAGCATCAGGCGGATCAGCCGTGATCGTTCGTGGAAATGCCACTATCGCAAAAGCGACCAGGGCAAATAACATTAACACTTTTTTCATATTAAAACCTCCTTTAAAATTTCTAAGAACCAGAACCACTGCCACCTTCAGTATAACTGCCAGTCCACCTTGGAGGCTTTGGAGTTACACCATAAGCAATGATCTTGTAAGCATCGAACACTCCGTTTTCGTCTTCCGGTCCTTCTCCCATGCTACCTTCACTGAGTTCAATCTTGAAGGGCAAACCATCCTTCCCCAGGAAGCGTTTAACACTGTTCATGTCTTCAATGTTTCCGAAGTATTCCGCATTTTTCACCATACGGCCAAAAGCCTCAATGTCTTCACTGGTGCCGGTCAGTCTGAAATCAAGCTCATATTTGTACAAGGCACTGCCGGGGCCACCAACTTTGGTCACCTTCAGGGTATTGTACTTGAACTCAGCCTCAACGGTAAACTGTTTCTTCCCGGCTTTCAGGATCAGACTGTCGGAAATAGTGACCCTCTGGGCATTTGTTACAGGGTTAACCGGCAATTCCGGGACCGTGTCCACATCGGAAGCAAGCACCAAAACAATTTCTTTTTTAAAGCCAGGCATAGGCTCAGTGTCAACGCCTGCAGCTTTTATAATGTCATTATGAACAATTCCTACCATTTTCGTTATTTTAGATTGTTTATACTCTTTTTTACACTCTTACCCCCTCTTTGATTATTCAGAGAGGGGGCAGGGGGTGAGTTAAATTTTAACTACCACTTCCGGATCCGCTACCTGATCCCCAACCGCCAAGCGGAATGTTGGTCCAAACCATTTCCATATAGTCGAAGCCATAACCCAAGCCATAAGGATTACTCATCACATCAACCCGGTAATGATCTTTGGTAATTTCAATTCCCTGGTCAATCCCGGTCTTGTCAATTAACCTTACCAGGTTACCCGGAACGGTTGCAAAGAAGTCATTGGTGCCAATCATTGACATCGAAGATTTCAAACTGATTTTCGAATTGGAAATCTTTTGCCTGTCAGGATCATCGTTCGTCACCAGCAAACCAATCTTCTTGATTCTCCCTTCCCAGTACAATTCCTGTTTGGCAGGAGCAAGGTAAAGATTCATCGGAAGACTCCGGTACTTTTCAGGAATGAGTTTTTTTGCATCATTCAACTGTTCGTAAACAGTCTGAGCATCATCACTCAGTTCACCGATGGCAGCCATAACATTGGCAAAATGTTCTCCAAGGGCATCCCCGTTCATCAGGAAATGCTGGAAACCGTTCATGGCATCAACAGCAGCAAACGGACCATCACCATCTCCGGAATGGTCAACGAAAACACCATTGTAAAGCTGTTTTGTCACATGATCTTCCTTGAGCTGCCGAAGAATCATTTCGTTCAATGCCCACCTTACAAAAGGTTGCATCTTCAGATCCTGGTCTTCCACCCAGAGTTCGAGTCCGGGATACTGACCAATAAGATCAGTCGGATACAAACTTGTGTTGATCTTGTGCCCATACTGCTTGAATCCGCTTGGTTTCAGGTCAATATCACCTTTATGGGTGAAGACCGGTTTTACCCATGGCTGGGCAACTTCAGTCACTCTTCCGATTGTCCTTACCCTGGTCATGCCGATCTGAACACCTCTTACCGTGTAACAGTCTTTAATAATTGCATCATCCTCAACAAAAATCGCCTGCAAAATTTCTTTTTTGTCGCTTTTTACAACAAGTGAAAGATGCTCAATGAATTTTGTGATGTCTATTCTTCCGTTTGCCATTTCTTTTTTATTTATAAGTTTTTTAAAATGCTAATCAAATAAGGAATCGTTTTCATAATCTTTTCCTTCCTCGAAGTTGTCCCCTTTATTATCCAGGGCAGTGGTCGGGATCTTTCCTGTTAACTCAGCAACCTTTTCCTTCAGTTTCTTGTTTTCTTCCTGCAGGTTGCTGATATTGGTATTGGCGGTATCGAGTTGTCCCTGAAGTTCGTTTGTCTGACTTTCTGCCTCAGTCTCATACTCACTGATTTGTCCTTCTAATTCCGTGATCCGTGCCTGAGCTTCAGATGCACCCTGAATCTTTGCAGCTTCGATAGCCGCATCAAATTTTTCTTTTTTAATAATCATATTACCTGAATTTTCATCGTTACCTAATTTTTCAATAGCAGCGTAAGCGCTGTCAAATGCCCCGATTTCATCAATCAAACCAATTTCCAATGCTTTATCCGCAAAAAATACTTTACCCTTAAAAGGATCATCCTTGGCGTCAAAGTTTAGTTTTCCTGCCCGGTTACTTTTTACCCCGTTTATGAAGTTTTGAGCATACAAATCAAGGTTTTCCTTGATCTTGTCATAATTGCCCTTAATGCCTTCCTTCCATGCCTGGTTCTTTTCTGTGCTGAAGTTTGAATAAACCTCATGAATCTTGATTCCTCTTTCCTCGTAATACTTACTGAAATCGGCAAAAGTCACATAAACACCTATACTGCCAAAGATGTCACTGGCAATGTTGGCAATGATCTTATCACAGGCACTGGCAATCCAGTATGCAGCACTGGCAGCCATTCCGTCCACCCATGCCACTGTCGGTTTATCAAGCGATTTGATGGTATTAACAAGGTTTTCTGTTCCGTCCACTTCACCACCCGGGCTGTCAATGTGAAAAATAATCCCTTTTACATTGGGATTATTAGCTGCAGCTTTTAAAAAGGATGAAATGGTGTTACTTCCGGCATCACCGCAATAATCGTATTTAGAAATAGCTCCTATAATGGGAATGATCACGGTGGTATTTTCATCTGTAATTTTAGCAGAGTCAAATTGCCATGTTTCATTTAAAACTTTAACACCGGCTTCATTAACGAAAGTGGGAAGCAGATTATACTCATCGTTTTCTGATTTTTTGTATTCATCTGCCTTAAACTTCCCTTCCAAGAAGCTCATGATCACCGGATAATATCCTTCTGCTTTGGCCGGATCAATCAGCCAAACACCATTAAAAATCGTTGCAATTATCCTTGGAAGCATATTCTCATTAAAGTGATGCAAAGATGATTTCTCTTTTTATACCGCTAAAGGACTTTAATTTCGCCCCTCTTTGATTTATCAGAGAGGGGATGGGGGTGAGTTAAATATCTGCTATGCTATAAAGAAAGGTGGTAAATCCGGATGAAAAGCACTGAACACAAAAGAGTAGCCGTTGTTTTCATTATTCTTTTTATTGGAATAGCTGAAGCGGGCACCAATATCAATACTCCCCATCAGCCTGAGTTCACCATTAAGGTCCTTCACTTTTACCAGGAATCTGTTTTGTTTCAGATCTGCAAAATAGGAGAGAAGGTCTTTTGAATCTCCGGGAACAAATCCCGACACTTTCACCAGGTAAGAATCCCCTTCATCGGATTCCTCTGCTTCCTCATTATATGAAAGCTTTTCAGAGCTGAAGCCTTTTAACCAGGCTTTGCCGCTTTTCAAAGTAACAGTAACCTCCATGCCATTAGGTTCACTGACCGATTCAACATCATCCACCGGTACAAATTCAAACAAACTTAAACCCGGGATATTGGAACACAATATTTGAGGAAAATCTTCCATAATTTATCCGAAGTAGCGCAATATGATTATTTGTAAAAATTTCATTTTCTTCGTAAAGTTTTCACCAGTTCCGGAACAATCTTTTCACCACTCCGTCCGATCACGTACCCACCTATAGATATCTGCAGCAAGTTCCAAAACGTATCCGGAAGAACAGCCGTAGGAGTCCCAAACGTAGGGGCAAACCAATAATTATAACACACAATAAAGCCGAAAGCCAGCATCATGATGGGTCGCCAGTTCCGTTGTAGTTTACTGCCCTGCATTTCCGTCTGCAGTAATTCCGTTTTACTTTTCAGGAGCTCCATTTCCTGATCAAGGATCTTACTCTGCACCGCAGCGATTAATTCCTGCAGGGAAAGCTCCATACGTTTCCTCTCATCCGCATCCGGGATCTTGTCAATCACCTTCCCGATGGTCTCCACCGCTCCGCCACCAATCAAACTTTTTATCCATTCCCAGTTCATAACTATTTAAATTCAGATTTAACATCAAAACTCGGGCATGCTTTCATCCACTCGCATTTCTCGACAGTGCCATCACCGTCAATATCCGGAGAAAGATCCCTGTGCCCGCACCATTTTGCATTCGGATATTTTGCTTTAAGCTCCGAATAAAGTTTTTTCATTGCTTTTTTCTGTGCTTCAGTCCGGGTATCTGCTGGTTTTCCTTCTTTGTCCAGTCCACCCACATAACAGATCCCGATGCTATTAGCATTAAATCCCTGCACATGAGCACCAATACTTTCTTCGCTTCTGCCTTTTTCTATGGTTCCGTCCAGCTTGATCACATAATGATAACCAATATCCCGGTAACCTTTATTCTTATGCCAGGAACGAATCACAGAAGCATCAATATCAAGACCTTCTTTGGTAGCACTGCAATGAATAACAAATATGTTAATCTTTCTCATTTCTCCAATTTAGTAATTCTTTCGCCATGATCCTTCAGTGTTTTTGCATGATCATCAAGCCTTTTATTAACAATCAAATGATTCCCGTTGCAGTTCTTCTCAAAATTATTCTGAATGATACGGGCACCGTCCACGGTCAGGCGCAACTCATTGACAGCTGTGGTAAGTTCTTCAACTTTTATAATGAATTTCTTAACAAAATAGGCGACCACTGTCAATAAAAGAACAATAATACTTCCGCAAACCGCAACTACAAAACTCAATACCGATGTGTCCATATTGATTTATAAAATTTGATTCAAAGGAACAACACAAAACCCCTCATCGCAAGGACGTTTCTAGTTACAAAGTTTTAATTCCTCAGATCTCTTTTCAAAGCGGTGATAGGCCTTAATAAAAGCATCTTCAGTAAGATGTTCCTCACCTATGCCATTTGCATCCATAAAATTCAGAATAGCGTCTTTCTTATACTTTGGAGGACTACTGATCAAATTTTTAACAAATCCGCGGAAATAGAAGTTAATAAAATGTTCCATCAGATTATTAAAAGTAACTATTGTCAACGATGTCAGCGAGTTGACTGTATTATCAAAAAAATACCATTCCGGAATTTTAACAATAAAATAATCAGTATATATGTGTGCTTTGGGTGCGTTTTTACCTTTATTATATATTTTAGTTTGTTTTTTCAAGAAATGAAAAAGTAAAGTTCCCAGGAAGTCATTCTTGCTGAGCACATAATCCGTCCCGAAGTGA
>Ga0172381_10005546_pt1 | contig 12761 bp, 11 predicted proteins | sample Leawel6488metaG_FD_119754 | JGI IMG/M metagenome (GOLD analysis project Ga0172381, IMG submission 119754) | Leachate microbial communities from a municipal landfill in Southern Ontario, Canada - Leachate well 64-88 metaG | ecosystem: Engineered > Solid waste > Landfill > Unclassified | place...
AAAAGAAGAATATGAAAAATATAAATTTGATTCTGAAAAAAAATTAAAAGAAAGTGGGCTTGATGCACAACGAGCTGAAATTAGTAGAATTACTGAAGAAAATCATTTTATTTTAACACAACAAGATTTTGAACAAAAAGAAGAAATTTATGTGGAAAAAATAGATAAATTAAAGAAGGCTTTAGCTAGTTCTCAACAATGTAATCCTGAACAAATTGTTCCTGAAATCCCTAATTGTTCAATTAGTGAATTAGATTCGTTTGATTCTCGTACAAAATTATATCAAGATATTTCAAGTATGCCTTTTGGTGGGTTTATACCATTTTCGAAAATTTATTCAACTGGATTACAAACTTTTACTGCAAAACATGCTGTTATTTCATTAGGGAATAATAAATTTAGTTTTTTAAGTTCAGCTCAAACAAATCAATTAGAAGCGTTGTCAGTGCCTGGAAAATCAGATGAATTAAGACAAAAAGCTTTTGAATTAGCTAGAACAAACCCTGGTTCTTTTGATCTTGAATTAATACAAACAGAGGTTACAAATAAAAGTTCTTCACAAGGGATGAGTTTTGGTGATGATGGTAAAGTTTTAGTATTATCAACAAATAAATTAGGTAATGCTTTACTTCAAAAAAATTACATAAAAATTGCATATCCTGTTGATGCTTATGATGAAACATTTTTGTTAAAAAGTAATGCTTCTGTTTGGCAACCAGCAGGAATAAATTAAGATAAATTTTAAATTTAGAAAGATATTTATATTAGAAAAAGGATTATGTTATTATGGATAAAAGAATTTTTGCTTTATTAATTGTTTTAATTTTATCGTTTTCTTTTTTGATGGCGGCAACCATGGTTTTTCCAACAATAAATTCAAATACAACTCCTGTTGAGTCTGGTCAAAGTATTATTTATTATTTAAAAGTTTTAAACAAACAACTAGTTGCAAGTAGTATTAGTGCTGAATTGAATGATTATTCTGATGAAGAAAGAGAAGCTAGAGCAAATGAAGCAAAACAAAATATGGGTTCAATAAAACCTCCTGTGGTTACTGATGCAATTGAAAAAAATACAAATCAAATTAATACATTTACTTGGAAAAATTTAAGACAAGGTTCTGAAAATCATGCTGCAATATTTTTTCCTTTTGTAAAATCTAAATTAAATGATACTAATCGTCAATTAGGGTTATCATTTACAGCTAATTCAATTAAAAAAGAACAATGGGTTTGGGCATATGTTAATGGTAAAGAAATCCCTTGTTATAGTGGGTGGTCATCAATAATAAATGTTGCAAAATATCCTTTAAGATTTACTTGGTGGGAAACAGATGAAAGTTGTACTTTTCCAATTGACGGTATAGATGTTGTGTCAATTTCAATTAAGGATTCAGGTACTGGTGGATATGATCTTATAATTAAAAGTCCATTAATTCCAGACTCATGTAATGGTAAAGAACAAACTCAAGGTGTAGTTTCAAATAGTGAAAATGCATTATATCTTGATAAATGCTCTAAATAAACCAATAATCCCTTCTTCACTCTAAAACGTTAAGTTTAAATACTCAAACACCCCTAATATACAATAACTTGGTGTGGTTACTAAGTTAACAATGTGATTTGTTTTTTGAACAAGTTGTGTTGAGATTGGGTGTTGAAAAATATGTATAAACAAATATTGATATTAATGGTGATAATCCTTTCACTTACCGCAAGTTTTGCATTAGCAATAAACTCGCCTAGCACAGTTTATGTTAATGATAAAGAAGTTTATTTTATTGTTGAAGTAGTAAACGAATCAAACACTGGTCAAAATTTAGAAGTAAATTACTTTGCTCCAGTACCAACTCAAGTTATAGCTCCTGGTTATATTGCGCCAAATTCAAAAACAACAGTAAAAATATTTGTAAAAAATGATGTTATAATTCCAGTTGATATTTCAACAACACTTGAAGTAAAAACAGACAAATACTTAAGTAAAGAAATTTTATTAAAATTTAATCAACAAGAAAATACAAACCAAAACAATCCTCAAATTATAATTGTTACTCAAGATTCAGATATTGCAAATAATGCAACAGGTGTTTTTACTTTATCTTTAATTCAAGGCGTTGAACAAATTTCAACAGAATCAATTTTATTATTTTTATTAATTTTAGTAATAATAGTTTTGCTTGTTGTGTTTATTGTGCGACTTGCAAAGAGGGTATAGGTGATTATGATGGATAACAAAGGAAAAGTAAATCATATTTTAAAAATTATAGGGATTATTTTAATTTTACTCGCAATGACTGTGTTCGCACACAGTGAAGAATATCGTTTTGATTGTACATCTCGTTTTGATTGTTCAATAAAAAGTTATTGTCAAGATATTCCAGGTGCAGTTCCTGGATTACTTGTTGGTAGTGGAACAGCGTATAATTATACAACTGGTGCTTTACCAGTAGAATATGCATTTACTTCAACTCAACCAGGAGAAAATATTTGTTCATTAAGAGTACAAACAACAGCAATGCACGATCAAGGACAAGTAAATGAAAAAACAGCAATTTATGTAAATGGAACTTATTTAGCAACAACAGCCGATAATTATTGTAATGCTGCAAATGGTGGGGGTTGTACTTTTTGTGGAACTGACTCACAAAACCTTGGACAATTTACTTTAAACTTAGAAACAAACAACACATTAAGAGTTCATGGTTATGATTCACACGCAATAGTTGGTGTATTTTTAGATTGTGTTCCTGGGCCAAATTCATGTTATAATAATCAAGATCCTCAAGTTCTTAATATTACAAATAAAACAATTAAATATAATTCACAAACAGAAATTGATTTGTGGGATTATGTTCGTGATGGTGATGATCGATTAAGTGATTTACTAATTAATGTTACAACAAATAACAATATTGTTAATTGTACTTTAGATAATAATAGGTATTTAACTTGTACTTCAAGTTTAAATTTAGGGACAACAAGAGTTACAATTGAGGTAAATGATAAATGTGATGTAACTCAAAAAACTTTTGATATTAATGTAATAAATAATCCTCCAATTATAAGTGTGCCTAATTATGAAAAAAGTTGTGTTCAAGATTTAAACAAATTAGTTGACTTGAGAAATTATTCAAGTGATGAAGATTTAGCACTAGCTAGTTTTAATTTACTTTCACAAACAAACACTGGTTTAATGAATTGTTCACTTGACCAAAACTATTTTATTTCTTGTAGTGTAAATACTTGTGATGAAGATTATACAACTTTAAGAGTTGAAATAACAGATATTTTTGGGTTAACTGATACTGATGATTTTAATATAACTCTAAAAAATTATGCTCCAGAATGGATTAACATACAAAGTACTTGTATTAATATAAGTCAAGAAGTTTTAGATTTGGCAGATTATGTAACTGATGTTGAAGATGGAACAAATCTTGATTTTGAAATAGTTTCACAAACAAATTATGACAATATTGATTGTGAAATAGTAAATGATAGTGTTGTAGATTGTGTTGTTAAAACAAATAATCAAACTTCAACAACTCTAAGAGTGCGTGCAACTGATTCAAAAGGATTAAACGTAGATACTGAGTTTATTGTTAAAACAAATTGTGGAGATTCAAATAAACAAATAATTACTTCAAATACAAAAGGAGTTTGTCTTGAAAATTGCACATCTTACACAGAAAATTTTACAACAACAAATAATTCGAATGAAACAAAGTGTTATGCTTTTGATTTAGAATATGAAAATGCATTAAACGTAAATATAACAAATGATTCATTTTGTTTAAATAAAGGTGAAAGTACAACTTCTTACCTTAATGTAATTACTTGTGGATCTGATTCAGATTATTATGATATTTTAGTAATTGATAGAGACCAAAATGTAAAAATTAACTTTGAATATACTATTGGTTCATGTAACGCCTTTGATGGATTTAGAATAGATGAATTTGACGGTAAAATTTGTCAAGGTGAAGAAAGAACATTTAGTGTTGATGTTTCAAACACAACAGACACTGATAAAACAATTAATTTACTTGCAGAAAATCAATCAATATTACCTTACTTTGTAAAAAATAAGGTTTTTGTAGAAAATGATTCAACAAAAAATGTTGATTTAGTAATTAACGCAAAACACGCTCCAATTGGAAAATATAATATTTTACTTGGTGGAGACGCAACAAATTATCACATTGAAAAAAGATTAGTTTTAGAAGTACAAGATTGTAGTGATATTCAAAATAGAAATTTTATTATAAGTGCTCCAGAAATTTGTTATGATGTGTCAAAAGGACAAATTTTTGAAGGTTCATTTAATGTAAAAAGAGTTCACGAAGGATGTACTGGATGTTCATTTGATGAACAACAAGTTGCAGTAGCATTGTTTGGAATGCCAAATGAATTATCAAAATATATGTTGTCACTAAGAAAAGGTGAAGAAAATAAAGTTTATTACACAATACAAGTTCCAACAGACGCAAAAGCAGGTGCTAACTTTTTAACAATTAAAGGAACTGAACAAAAAGACGCTCCGTTTGATGATGAAGTTGGTTTTGTTGATGATGAAAGAATTTGTTTAAATGTTTTAGGAACAAGTAACTCAAGTATTCATGTTAGAACAAGTGCACAAGATATTTTTTGGTGTGATTCTGAAATATTTGAAGTAGAAATAAGTAATGATGGTGACTTTGATGAAACATTTAATCTAAGTGCATTACAAATGCCAAAAGGAGTAAGTGTATCTTTCTCACAAAACACTATTGTTGTTCCAAAGAATGGTTCAAAAATAGTTTATGTTTCAGTATCAACAAGCCCTGAATCAGAGATACTTGATTCACAAAGTATACTAATCAAACTTGATGGAAATATTGATCTTGAAGCAAGATTATATTTCAATATAAAAGAAAAAGTTGGCTTTGAAGATATAGAAATCTTAAGTAACACTGACAAAATAATTCTAAACAAAAATGTTGAAGGAAAATATAGTTTACAAATAAGAAACAATTCTGAAATAACATTCAAAAACATTAACTTAAAATTCGAAAACGTTCCTGTTGGAATGAATGTTGAAACAAAAATAATTAACGAAATAGCTCCTGGACAAATAATTACTATTGAAGGAAAAATTACTTCAGAAGTTACTGGCGACTATAATTTAGTATTTGTTTTATCAAAAAATATTACAAATATTGTATTAAACAAAAAAGGATTTAATGTAAAAGTAAACGATAATGCTGCTCTTGCTGGTGCATCAGGATTCTTTGGTTTACTTGGAAGTAATATTGCAGGATTATTTGGTTTAGGTAGTTTAATTGCAATTGACGGAATTAGTGTCTTAAAAATAATTCTAGTAGGTTTTTTAATCATATTCATAGCAATAGTTATCTTAGGGTTATTATTATTTCAAAATAATGTTCATTATGAACATTGGGTGGAGGCGAAAAAATGAATAAAATATTAGCAATATTAGCATTTTTGTTAATGCTGTCAACAGCATTCGCAGTAAGTGTGAACGGAGAAAATACAATCGAATTGTGTCAATGTACAACAGAAAAACCGATTTATGAGGTTTGTGCTGATGTAGCAGGAACATATACAATTTCAACAAGTGGAACAGCATCTAAATGGATAAGTCTTGCTCCAAAAACATTAAGTTTGGCAGCAGGAGAATGTACAAATGTATATGTGTTTGTAACACCTGAATGTTATGCAACAGCAGGGACATTCCCAGTAACCTTAAATGTAATTGGTCCAGAAAATGCAACAAAAAACATTAATGTTGTTGTAAATCAATGTCACACATTTGATTATACTGTAACTCCAGTAACAAACACTTCAAAAGCTTGTGAATCAAATTATTTTAACATTTATGTTAAAAACACAGGAAAATTTGCTGATGAATTTGTATTAATGCAATCAGGATTAAATGACTCCTGGGTTAAATATCCAAGAGAATCATTTGTAATTGGTCAAGGAGAAGTGTTAAACACTGTTCTTGAAGTAAAAACAGATTGTACAACAAAATCAGGAAATTATAATTTTGTTTTAGATCTTGCTAATACTAAGACAAACGCTTCCGCATCAAAAAATTTACTTCAAACAATAGTAAATTTCACTCCATTAACAACTAATCTTTCAACAAACATAAATGTTTGTTCAGAAATTGGACAAGATGTTAATGTTGCAATCACCAATGTTTCAAACATGACAGATCAAATAAGTCTATCAATAACAAACGTAGATTATTTGTCATTTGATAAAGCAAATTTAACTATTGATGCGAATAAAACAGAATATATAACTTTACACATTTTGCCAACAGCACCAAGAGATACAAATTTTGTATTCTCCGCATATTCAAAGAATTATGACAAAAGTATTTCAGTAAATGCTGATTTAAAAATTGCTGATTGTTATAATGTTGACATTGTAAGAAAAGAAACACAAACAAGTTACTGTGTTGGAGACAATACACAAAACTATATTGTAAAAAATAATGGAACAAAAGTTTTAAACGTTACTGTTTCTGCAACAGGAATAAATGCTGCTGACAAAAACGTAATTATTTCACCAGGATCAGAAAAAGAAGTAGCACTTACTTTTTCAACAAATAGTGGAGATAAAAATGTTGTAGTAACTGCTAATGCAGAATATACGACAGATAGTGTTTCATATAATTTAGGATTCGAAAATTGTTTTGATTCAGAATTACTTGTACAAAATGTAGAAGTATGTGCTGGGACAAACACAACACGAACAATTACATTAAAAAATAATGGGACAAAAGAACAATCATTCGCAGTATCGACTGATGCAACATGGGTTAACATAACTGATGCTCAAGTTACATTAGCACCAAATACTTCAAAAGATATACTTTTGAATTTGAATGTGCCTAGTACTGTAAATAGTAATTATACAGTAACAGCAAAATCAATCAATACAGAAATTAATAGAGATTTATCAGTTCAACTATTATCAAACGATGTATGTTATGGATTTGATGTAAACAAAGCTAGCGTACCAATTGATGTAAATTGTTGTTCTGGAGAAATTGTTCAAATTGATATAACCAATAGAGGACAATTCACTCAAACACTAAATCTTGCAAAAATAGCACCTCCATGGGTATCGTTTAGTCATGAACAAATAACACTTGATTCTGGAGAAACAATGCCAGTATATGTGTATTTTTCACCACCTGCAGGAACAAGTGGAACAGTAATTGCACAAATAAAAATTTCAAATCAAAAAGGAATTACTAAAACATACGATTTCAATTTAGTAGTTTTCGGTGGAAATTGTGGTCTTGGACTTGATGCTGGTGTTGCAGTAGATAATGATGTAACTCTAACAAAAATTTTCACAAGAAAAGAAATTGATGTTGAATTCTATGTAAAAAATGATGCAAATGTTGGATTTAATGTTACTGGAATTGACATTAATGAATACCCAGATACTGAAGTAGTATTCGAAAATGGAGTATTCCTTTCACCTGGTGAATCAACAAAAGCAAGAGCAACATTTAGTTTCCTTGAAAATCAAGAACCTCAAGATAAAACATTAAATATTAATGTGCACACTTCAGTTGGAGATTTTACAAAAGTACAAAATGTATCATTCACTGATTCCAATGCGCCAGTATATAATGAAGTAGCAATAACAGGGTTCTTCACACAATTTGCTGCACCAATAGCAGGAGTATTACTATTAATATTAATTTTAGTAATAATCGTTGTTGTTGCAGGAAAAGAAACTAAATCAAGAACAAAGAAAAAATAATTATAACAAAAAACTACCTCTTTTAATTTAGAGGTAGTTTCTTTCTATTTTTAATCTTTTTTAATCAAAATTAGTATATAATAAACCATAAATTTTATTGAATGATTTTGTTGAATGTAAAAAGATGTGAAAATATATGATTATTGATTTTATAATTGCTAATAAATTAAAATCAAAATTACTAAATTTTCCACCAATTATTTCAATGGAAAAATTAATTTTGTCAAAAAGAATTCCACCTAGTAAAGCAGTTAAATTACAATTATTTAACACAAAAAAAGATTCACCTTTTATTTGTGTGACTCCTTTTCAATCAGAACTTAATGTAAAAAAAATTGGTGAATTAATCGAGGATAATAATTTTATTGAAATGGATGAAAATGAAAGTATTGAGTATTGTGGTTACAAAAAAGATTGTATTCCGCTTATTTCAATTTATGGTGCAAAATTTATTATTGATAAGTCTCTTGAAAATAAAGAATCTTTGTTTTGTAAAGTTTCTGACAAAAACATTTTAGATGCAGTAATGGAAGAAATCCTTAACACAAATGATGATGTTGTTTTTGAAGATATTGTTTTGAAATAATTTTTTTTTACACAAATTAAATATTTCCAATTAGTTCTTTTAGTTTTTTAATAAAAAACATTACTTCGTCTTCAGTGTTATAAATGTAAAAACTTGCTCGTGCAAGACCATCTTCATTTAAACTTGATACTAGGGGTTGTGCACAATGCATTCCACTTCGAATTGCAATTCCTTCATCGTTTAGAATAGTTGCAATATCATGACAATTAATTTTTTTACAATCAAATAAAACTATTCCGCCTTGATTTTCATTTTTTGGTCCATACGTAGTAACATTCATTTTTTCAAGTTCGCTAATGCAAAGGTTAGTTAATTTTTGTTAATGTTTTTTTACATTATTCATTCCAAGTTTTTCTAAGTATTTTATTGCAGCATTCATTCCATAACTTGCAGCTATATTTGGTGTTCCTGCTTCAAATTTTGAAGGTAAATTATTCCAAGTAGCACTATGTTTTTGTACATCTGTAATCATGTCTCCGCCAAACAAAAATGGTTCCATTTCACTGAGTAATTTTTTCTTTCCAATCATACAACCAATTCCTGTTGGAGCTAGCATTTTGTGTCCTGAGAATGCTAAAAAATCAATATTTGATTTTTTAAAATCAAAAGTTTCATGTGGAACAAGTTGTGCTCCATCAACACAAAGTAAAGCATTGTTTTCATGAGTTATTTTTTCAATTTCTTTTAAGTTTGTGTGAGTTGAAACAGTATTACTTGCTCCACTAATACTAACAAGTTTAGCACCTTTACTTTTCTTTTCAAAGTCTTCTAAATCAATTTCAAAGTTATTAGTAAGTTTAACAAATTCAAGTTTTATTCCAAGTTTTTTTTCAAGGTATTGCCAAGGAATAATATTACTATGGTGTTCAAGGTCACTTGTAACAATCTTGTCGCCTTTTTTAAAAAAATTTCCATTACTTAATGAATACATTAGTAAATTCAAACTTTCAGTAGTGTTTTTTGTAAAAATAACTTCTTCTTTATCAGCATTAATAAAATTAGCAACAACACTGTGGCTTTTTTCATATTCAATTGAAGCTTCTTGACTCATTTCATGCACGCCTCGATGAATGTTTGCACAACTAGTTTCATAATATTTTTTTTCAGCATCAAGAACTTGTTTTGGTTTAAGAGAAGTAGCAGCACTATCAAGGTACACTAATTTATTACCGTTTACTTTTCTGTTTAAAACAATAAAATCTTCACGTATTTTATTTACATTCATAAAAAAGTAAGTAACAAAAGTAATTTTAAACTCTTACTTCCTTTATTTTTTCATGTTATTTGACTTACATATGCACTCAAGGTATAGTGTTGATGCTCTTAGTAAACCTGATACAATAATAAAAATTTGTAAAAAAAATAATTGGGGTTTTTCTTTAACTGATCATAATAATATGAATGCTTATACAAAAGGAAACATTGTAAAAAACGCAAAAAAAGAAGGAGTTTTTTTAATTCCTGGTGAAGAAATAAAAGTTCTTGCAAATGAAGAAAAAAAAGCTAAGTGTGTTGGTGAAGTAATTGCTTATTTTTTAAATAAAGAAATTGCTCCCACAACTTTTGAAAATATTTTAGATCAAGTAAAAGCACAAGATGCAATGCTTGCTTGTCCTCATCCATTTGATTGGCCTAGAAAAAAATTTAGTGCATTTCCAAAAGAATGGAAAAAGTTTGATGCAATGGAAGTATATAATGCGAGAGCATATTACCAAGGACTTAATGAACAATCATTAAAATTTTATTCTGAAGTTGCAAAAGATAAATTAGCACCACTTGCAAATAGTGATGCTCACACACCTGAAGAAATTGGTAATGGGTTGACTGAAATTAATGCATCAAATGAAACTGAATTTAGACGAGAAATTAAAAAAAGAAGAACAACTCCAATGCCTCAAGGTAAAGCAAAATTATGGCATCATTTTCAAACACAAATGGCAAGAAAACATTTAATGAAGGAAAGATAAAATAATAAGTAATAAAAAGATATTAAAAATGGGATAATATGATTTCAAAACTACGTGAAAGAATTGGGTTTCTCCAAAACATTTTAGCTTGGCCTTTTATTAAATTAAAGATTTCTCCAAATGCTATTTCAGTAATAGGTTTAGTGTTAGCATTAATTGGAGTTTATTTTGTAACAAGGCAAAATTGGTTACTTGCTTTTGTTTTCTTTTTACTTGCGCCAACAATGGATCTTATTGATGGTACTGTTGCAAGAGCTCTTAATAAGAAAAGTAACTGGGGTAATTATTTTGAAACAATGATTGACAAAATAGTTGATTTTGCAATGCTTGGTTCATTTGTATTATTTTTCCCTGTGGCTAGTGTGCTTGCAGTTGGATTTTCAGCTCTTAGTAGTTATGCAAAACCAAGAGTTGGTTTAATTATAATAACAGACAATCATGATTGGCCCGCAATAGGAGAACATGCTGATAAGTTACTTATAATTTTGTTAGTATTACTTTGTGCAAGTTTTGGATTTACTAGTTTGTTTGGTTATAATGTTATTGAAATTGGTTTGTATTTAATTGCTTTAATATCTGGGGTTGGAGCAATTCAAAGAATTATTTATGCAAAAAAACTTATTAAAAAAGCAGAAAAAGAAGGAACTCTTTTGCCTTATATTAAAAACAAAAAAGAGAGATGATTAATATTTTAATACTTTTTAAGGTATATTTTTGTAGGTGATTTGATGGTTGAATTTAAAGAATGGCTTAATATTGATTTAAGGGTTGGTTTGATAGAAAAAGTTGAAGAAATTGAAGGTAAAGATAAAATATACAAATTAAGCGTTAATTTTGGTGAAGTAACTAAGACTGTTGTTTCTGGAATAAAACCTTATTATAAAATAGAAGAACTTGAAACTAAAAAAGTTGTATTTGTTTACAATTTAGATCCTGCAACAATTGTTGGAATAGAATCACAAGCAATGATACTTGGTGCAATGAACGAAGATAAAAAATACAAGTTAATGTTTGTTGATGATAGTGTTAAAGAAGGAACAAGACTAGAATAAAATTATTATAAATAAAATTACCATTTTAGGTAGTTATTTTTTATACAATAAGGAATTACTTCATTGATGATAACATCAGTTAGTTTAATTCCTTTTTCTTTAAAATTTTTATCAATAAATGTAAATTCTTCAAGTTCATTGTCAATTATTTCTGGAGTTCCAATTAATTCAACATGAAATAATGAAAGCTTTAACATTGCGTCATCAAAAATTGCTTTGTCTTTAAAATCACCCATTTTAGAAATTATTTTTGCATCACAATTAACTTCTTCTTTTATCTCACGAAGTAAAGCTTCTTCTTGTGTTTCACCTTTTTCAATTCGTCCACCAAGACTAGTCCAAAAAGTTTTGCCTTTTTTTCTAACCATCAAAAATGTATTGTCTTTGAAAAACATTGCAGCACTTTTATGAATTTCACCCATATTTTTCACCTAAAGTAAAAGACTTGCTAAAAAAGGTAAAGCAATAATTGTTCCAATCATTGAACCAATGTTAGTTAAGGCTGTAACGATTAGTAAATGTGTAACTTTATTGTTATAAAATCCTTTTATTGAATTAACTTTGTCAAGGTTTTCAAAATCCATTACTCGTGGAGAATTAAATTTAGCTTCAGTTAAAGCAACAAGCCAACCTGCAGCAATTGCTGGGTTAAGTGAAGTAAATGGAGCTGCTAAAAAAGCAGTTGCAATACTCAGTGGATGTGCACGTGCAAGTAATGCACCAAGCGCAGCAAATACTCCATTTGCTAAAAACCAAATGATTAAAGCATTAAGGGTAATACTAAATCCTTTTGTTCCAAGTAAAAATGCAATAAATAATACAAATGATATTGGGATAATATATTTTGCGTATTTTAGATAATTTCTTTGTTTTGGCATTTGATTTAATTTATTTAAATCAACTGTTTTTTTCTTACTTAAATGTTCGAGTATTCCACTCATGTGTCCTGCTCCAACAACTGCAACTATTTTTTTTCCAGGGCTTCTTTTTATCATTTCAGAAATATAAATATCTCGTTCATCAACTAAAACTTTTTTCATTGATGGCATTTGTTTTCCAAGTTCTTTCATTAATTTATTTATCAAATCTTCTTGTTTTAATTCTTCAATTATTTTTGCATCAATAACTTCTCCTTTACCAAAAAATCCAAGTAAAATCCCACTTCCAAGTTTTAGTTTTTCTTTAAGTGGCATCATGTTGAATGTTCTTTTAAGAGTAATACTAATGTTTCGATCAAGTAATTGTATTGGTGTTTTTGTTTCGCCAGCTTTTTTAATAGCTATCATCATTTCAGCACCTGGTTTAACATTTACTTGTGCACCAAGTTGCTTTTGCATATTTGACAATAGTATGTTTAGTAAAAATA
>Ga0172381_10005547_pt1 | contig 12761 bp, 20 predicted proteins | sample Leawel6488metaG_FD_119754 | JGI IMG/M metagenome (GOLD analysis project Ga0172381, IMG submission 119754) | Leachate microbial communities from a municipal landfill in Southern Ontario, Canada - Leachate well 64-88 metaG | ecosystem: Engineered > Solid waste > Landfill > Unclassified | place...
ATAGTATGATTCCATACATCCCCTTCTGGATGAAATTTCTGGTTTTGTTCACATCCTTTCAATACATCAACTTCTGGTAAAATTTCTTTAAAGAATCCTACTTCCTGCATGAGATTTAATACTTTAAGAGTAAAAGGAAGTATAAGTATTTTTCCTAATTCTTCCCTTATTCTTTCTATAGAAACATTCTTAAGTAAACCAATATGCTTCTTAATAGATAAGAGTGAATCATTGTCTATTTCAAATCCTATCTTTGCTGAAAATCTAAATGCTCTCATAATTCTAAGAGCATCTTCTTTTATTCTATCTTCAGCATTCCCGATAAACCTAATTATCTTCTTTTCAATATCTTCTTTTCCACCTACAAAGTCATAGAGTTTATTATTACAAGGATCAAAAAACATGCCATTGATAGTAAAATCTCTTCTTTTAGCATCTTCTTCCATTGAAGAAAATTCTATACTTGAAGGATGTCTATTATCTTCGTAGATTCCATCATTTCTAAAGGTAGCAACTTCAAAAAAATCACCATCTTCTTCAACAGTGATAATTCCAAATGCTTTACCGATTGGTATAGTCTTATTAAAGTATGATTCAATTTCTTCTGGTTTTGCATTCGTAGCAATATCATAATCATGAGGAATTTGATTGAGAATCATATCCCTTACACAGCCTCCAGCAAAAACAGCTTGCTTACCATGAGATTGTATAGCTTTCACTATTTCTATTGCTTTTTCTTTCAGCATATAGTACCTTTCTTAACTAAGAGTATATATAAGAAAGATATGTTTGTCAAGTAGATTTTAAGAAAAAAAATAGTATACTTTTTCATACTAAAAAATAGTTAAAACTTTCTCTTGACAAAATATAAATTATATGTTATACTATATGCAGATTTCGAGAAAAGGAGAAATGTAATGAATAAGGAAAAAATTTTGAAGGTTTTGGAAGATATTACTGAAAAGGCACGTTTGGAACACGATCATGTTAATAGCAACTCTGATTATCCATGTGAAGGAATTAATAGCTGTAATATCTGTAAATCTATTTATGAAGCCGAATGTTTAATCATAGACTTGAAAGGAGAATAGCATGAAAAAGCTTCTAACTATAGATCGATGCAATGAATGCACATTTTTTAATGATGCTGCATGGAAATGTGCATTTGGCAATGGATTTTTCTTAACATTTAAAGATGTTGATAATGTTGAAATTCCAAAAAATTGTCCTCTTCCTGATTGTGAAGAAAATATATACAAAATTATGGATATTAGAAATAAGAAAAAAATATATAAATTTTCAACTGCTTCACAAGTTTCTAGTTTCCTTCTAGGAAGAATGCTTCATAATTACATTATACAGAAGAATGGCAGAATTTATAGTCCTTCTTCTCCTGATGTTTTAGTTATACAAAAAGAATTGGAGAAATTTTAATATGATATTTTTAGCAAATGTAGAATATGAAGTAACACACTATGGTAGTTATAAAGGAGAAGATTGTAAAGAATATAGATTAGTTATAGCTAAGGATGCAAATGAAGCAAAAGAAAAAATTCGAGAGTATTTTCATGATCAAACAAGTGACTATTCAATATACTATTCTGTAAATAATATTACTGTTTTAGAAACAATATTTTAGGCCCTCATATTAGAGGGCCTTTTTAATCTAATAGCCGTAGTTATCTTCTTCTTCATCATCGTATTCGTCATCATCATAGTCATCTTCATCATATCCATCATAGTCATCTTCATTATCTTCTTCTAAATTGTCATAAATAGTATCATCAACTGTTACTGAAATAGGTAATGATAAAAGTTCTTCAATGTCTCTTTCACTTAAATTATGTTCTTCTGCAAATCCATCAATATTAGAATAGTCAAAATTTGTTAAATAGTCATTAAGATAGTCTAGATAATCACTTAGTAAAGATTCTTTCATTTTTTTGTTTCTCCCTTTTCCTCTTCAATTTTTGGAACTACAATTTTTTCCTTTTTGAATTTTCGCCATGCCTTCATATAAGGCTTCATTGCTATTTTGAAATTAGTATCATCTTCATCTTCAACTAGAATTTTATCCCTAAGTAAACATAAAACTTCTTCTTTTTCTTCTAGATCAAGTAAATATGTTTCTAGTCCAGAAAGATAACTTTCATCTTCATTAAATATCCATACTTCTTTTTTCCTTACTTCAATTCCATCTTTTGAATAATCAAATTCTCTTAATTCCATATTATTTTTCTCCTATATTTAATGCATATGAAATTCCCAAATATATAAATTCTAATTCCTCTTTTGTAAACTTAAATAAAACACTTGTGGACTTAATAACACCTTTAAACAGATAAGTTAATCCATTTTCCTTAATTTCATCATATATTTTATATCCTAATTCCTGCGGTAGTCTTTTTATAGATTCAATATTTTTAATTAAATAAGAATCAAACCTTTTCACAAATTCATTTCTATCAAAATGAAAATGCATAAGCTCACTTATATACTTTATCATTTCACATACTTCTTCTTTGCTCTTTGAATTTTCTACTGTTATCATTTATTTCTCCTTTGTATTGTATTAGTATTATATACTAACTTATTTTTTTCCTTCCATCAAGTTGATAAAACTGAATTAGTGAATTTTTATCAAATTCTCCACCAGCAGCTTTTTCATGTCCACTAAATCCTTCAAATTCACTTGCGTTTAATTCTGATTGTTTATGTATCCTTAATGAAACTTGTCCATTTACTCCTCGATATGTATTTATTACATAAATATAATCAAGTGATTCTTCTTCAAGTATTTCTTTAGCAATATAAGATATTTTTGAACTTGACATAGTAACACCAAATTTATTTCCATTTTCATCTATTCTTTTTTTAAGAACTAACTTTGCTTCTCCTAATAGTTTAGCTTTCTTTTCTTTCGCATTTTCTATTTTTGTATTTTCAAATTCAGTAAAGTAGTATTCTCCATTTGTATTTTTCTTAAGTTGATATTCAACAAAAAATTCTACTGACTCATAATGCTTTTTATAAAATGATTTCATTCCAAAAAAAACATCATTTAATTCTTGCGCTTTAATCCATAATGGATGTTCATCTAAAAACAAATCATAAGTATTTATTAGTTCTACAAGCTGATCTAAGTATAAAGGTCTTCTTCTTTTATCCATTACATAATCATAATATATTTGTGTTCCACAAATACTTTCATCAAACCATACATTTTCTTTATGCTCTATTTCCTTAGTATCCTTATGATGATCAAAAATATTAAACTTACATCCAATAGATTCTATATATTCATAAAATTCTTTATTTACAGAAATATCAGTAAATAAAATATGATCATCTTCATGCAGTTCATAATTATTAGGAAATATAAATTCTCCGCTTTTATTTGTAATATCAGGATAATTAAGTATATATACTTTATCATGCTTTATATTCAAATATTTATTAACTATGAGTGAACCTACTCCATCTAAATCTGAATGAGTAAAATGTATTGTCAATTTTGTTTCTTCTTTCTTATATCGGATAAACCTTTATAGTAATCCTTAAATTTAACTCTATGGTCTTCAATAGCTTTTATACTATTAAGTTTTCTTCCTTCAAATTTTTTATTCTTATAGTCAATGATTGCATATTCATTTGATAGAATCTTTACAACTTCACATTTTGTTTTAAGTGAATCACTATTAGTAAAACTATATCCTTCATGAGCATGAATCTTATAAAAATGATGTTTCATTCTTATTTATCCTTTATCATTTCAAAGAGTGTAACTACATCTGATTGAGGATCAACAGAATCTTCATGATAAGTTTTCCAGTCTTTATATACTCTCTTTACTGCTTTCTTTTCTGCCTTATCTTTTTTATCAAGCCCTAAAATTCCAAAGATTGTATCAAATGAACTTTTAATTCCTTGTCTTTGAATCTTAATCTCATCTTCTACTGAATAAATAGCCTTAAATTGGGCAGTAATGTTATCTGATTGCTCTTCTGTGCAGTTAATACTCATCTTCTTATTTCCTCTCTTATTCGTATCTATTCATCTTCCAAAGGATGAATGAAACTGTTAGCATAAATAATGCTAATGGAATTGTAATACTTGAATCTATCCAATTTTCCCTTATATAAACAATATATCTTTCTAATCCATAAATATCCTGCGATATACTTAAAATTGCAGAGTAAGATAAAACACCAGCTAAAAACAATTTTGTACTTTTCTTCACTTTTATAATTCCTTGATCATTCTAAAGAATGAATATTTTCCTATGGACATCTTTTTTTCTACTTCAAAATAAAATGCTTTATAAAACTGAATCTCATCAATATTATTTACATCAACATCAATTACAATTTTCTTAATATTAGTATAAGAAATTTTCACATGATTCAGAAACCTAAAAAAACTTTGCTTCTTTTCACTCTTCCTCTTTATGCTTCCTCCTATACTATATGATACTATATAAAGAGAATCATTGTCAAGTCTTTTCAAAGAAAAAAGTTTCTGTATTACTCTAGGAAGTTTACATATAAGTTTAGGACAATATTTTATTATGCTCCAAGTCTCTTTCCATATATTTGATTTTATATCACTATATAGAAGATATGATATATAAGAATTAAGTTTTTCAGGAGTCTTTATTATATTAGGAAATGTTCTAGACAGATATAATGAGTCTTTATGATAAAGATATTTCCAAAACTTCTTTGAATAGATATGATCAAAGAAATTTCTTTTTGTAATTCTCATTAAATGAACATAATAAGCTTTATGGAGCATTTATAATTCCTAATACATCAATAAGGTCTTGAGAACTTTCTATATTTTTAATATATTCATTTTGATAATGAGGAAAATGACTTGGAAATCTATTTCTACCTAATGTAATATTAAATGGTTCATCATCCTTATATCCTAAAAACTTAAATGGTATCATAGTAACTATATCACCATTATTTTTTATACTATAACAATGAAGTCTTTCTTTCACTTCTTTAGAAGCTCTTCCCCATACAAGTCTAGGTGAACCAAATATTACACATTTACATTCAATTTTATATTTTCTAAATCTAATATCTTCACTTGCTAAAATTGCTAAAGGCCCTCCATGAGAATATCCACACACAATAATGGACATATATTCTTTTTCAAGTAATCTTTTATTAAGTTCAATTATAAATTCATCCTGTGCAAGTTTCCAAGCTTTAAGAAATCCTCTATGAACATGCCACTTATCTTTCATATCTTTGTATGGTATTGCTGGAAAATCAAAATTATATTTCCAATCACTTTTTTCTACTGAACCTTGAAATGAAACAATCAAGTTATTATCTAGATCAGAAAACCTTACTTGAGTATTATTTCCAAAAGTTAGCCAATCACTTTCTAAACATGACTGAAATAGTTTATCTACCATATTATTTTCCTTCTAGAATAATTCTTTATCTTTTTCTTTAGTAGCAAAATCAATTCTTGCTTTAGCAATTTCAAAATATTCTTTTTCCTTTTCAATTCCTATAAAATCAAATCCTTCATAGACTGCTGCTTTTCCAGTAGAACCACTTCCCATAAAGGGGTCGAAAACGATTCCTTTAGGTGGAGTAACTAGTCTTACTAAGTAGCGCATCAAAGAAGTTGGTTTTACAGTAACATGATTATTACCTTTTTCAAATTTTTCACATCCCTCATTCCTATCTTTTTGACTAGCTTTACTGCAATAAAAAAATCTAGCGGCACTTCCATCATCTCCACTATATTCTTTTTTAGGAGTTCTTTCATAATTTTTTCCACTCATACAATTGTTTTCACTTTCATGAAAAATATGATGTTTTTTAATTGCCCCACTTTTAGTATGAGGAAACAATTGCATTACTTCTTCACTTCCATCATGCATAAAATTACTAGGCCATCTTCCTTTAGTATTATCACTTGCTTTTCCTTCAAATGAAGTTCTTTCCCTTTCATTTTCAATACCACCAGCTAAAGCTCCTACCTTTGAAGTACATCTTCCTTGAGGCTTTGCTGATTCTTTATCTTCATCACTTTCAAAATTTATACGACACCCATCAATGTTAATGCCTCCACATCCATACTTCAATACATTTTCAACTATAGTAGATTCTGAAATTTTCTTTCTTGCAATAATAATTGGCTCATATGCTGGCTTCAAACCAGTTCCAAATCCTTCATATTGTTTTGCTAAATCTAGTTTTATTTCAGGGTATGCTAGATTTATAGGGGAATGATTAAAAGAACAACTAGTATTTCTATTTCCTGTTGTTCTTCCATCTTCTCTAATTCTTTCTATTTTTTGAATAGGATTATCAGATAATTTTTTTTCAATTTCAAGTCCAATATTTAAACTTTTAGGAAATCCTTGAGCATGCACGAACATAATAGTATCTCTTATTTCAAACCCTGCAAACCTTAATGATATACTCATTAAATCTTGTGTTCTAGTTCCAGCAAAACAAAGTATATGTCCTCCCGGTTTCAATACTCTTAAACACTCTTTCCAGTAAATAGGTGAAGGAACAAAACTATCCCATTCTTTCCCCATAAATCCGCCACCATATTCTTTATGAAAATCTTTTTCAATCCAATTACTCATTACTTCTCTTATATCAGGTTCTTTTCCTAAACCATAAGGAGGATCGGTAACTATAGAATCAACTGAATTATCTTCAAGTTTTTTCATTTCTTCTAAACAATCACCATTTAATAATAACATTTATTATTTTACCTTTTCATTAAGAAATATTGCTACTGATGATAAACTAGAAAAGCTCTTAGCACCATTTCTAATTACTAATTTTTTAACAGCATTTAATGATCTAATTTCTGCTTCATCAAATCCTTTTTCTAATACACAAAATAATGTTTTTTCTGGTCTTTTATTTGAATCATCAACTACTTCTGCAATACTATATACACCTTTCATTTCTTTAGTAATACAGTATAAAACATAATCACATATTCTTCTTTGCTTAATTTCTTCTTTTTGCATTTCAGAAGTCCAGTTTTTTACAACTGGATCAAAATAATCTATTTGAAGTAATGGTTTTAGTTCTTCTCTCCAAGTTGAATTATTGCATGTTCCGCCTAAAAATACTTTCATAATTTTTTCTCCTTAAATATCTTCTTATCTATAAAAAAGAATATGCTTGCTCCAATTAAATTAGCTATAATAGTATTTACTAAACTATCAGTAATTCCAAGTAAAGGAAATAAACTTAATACTCCCCAAAGTATAGGTGTAGATAATTGCCACCTAATAGCATAAAGTATGAACTTTTTCATATTTTAACTAAGTTCCTCATATGATAATTCTTTTTCTGCATGATATAATATAGCATATTTTTCACCATTTTTTTGATTCCAATCATTATAACTATTTACAACTATCAGATTATCATACACATGCCCACCTTGTATTACTAATTGAGAAATAATTTTATCCTTTTCTTGAGGATAATAAAAAGTAGCACTATATAAATTCATCATTTTATTTCACATGCTCCACCACTACAAGCAAGTTCACCTTTCAAATCAGTATTATCTTCTTCTTCCCTTACTTTAGTTAAATCAATATCTTTTACATAGCCTATAAGCCTATCATATTCTTCCTTAGTGCATTCTTCAAATGTGCCTTCAGCCTGCACTGTACCAGTAAAATCTTCTATTTTCATTGGAAACATATAGCATAGGGTAGCCAATTTTGTATATACTTCCTTATTTTTTGATTCAATCAGTTCACTAATATGAATTGGATACTCAAGAGCAAAGGAATCAATATACTTTAATAGTAAACAAACTATTTGGTTTTTATCCATCTTATAATTAAATCTAAATATAGGAATATTATTTGTCATACAAAAGTCCTTTTTATATTCATCGCAGAACCAAGTATATTTATACCGTGAAATTTTACCATCAAAAAAAACATCTCTATAGTGTTGCTCCCCATCATATTCAATAAAAGCGTAAATCATATCATTATCACAAATAGCAAAATCAAATTTAAGTGGCCTTTGTATAGAACACATTTCTGTACTAAACTCTTTAATGTATGGAATATTAAACCTATCCAAAGCATCTTGAATAATATTTTCCCCACCACTTGACTTGCATCGAACGCATCCCCCATTTGATTGCTTGCTTAAATGATTTTCTGGTGTTATAAAAAACGAACCATGATCTTTACATATTAGTTCCAATTTAGTAGAGCTATTATAGTATTTTACATTATCATATAAAAACCTATCTTTAAATCGTTTTTTAGATTTCTCTATAAATTCTTCTGAATTGGAGGAAAAGTATTTTCTTCTCATTTCAGACCCACACTTAGGACATCCCTTTCCATTTAGATGATCTTTTGGTGTTTGATAAAATTCTCCATGTTCTTTACATATAATACATACTTTTGTTTTATTATTAGTATATGTTGTACAATCATATAAATATTTATTAAAATGAATCTTATTAGCTTCATCTATAAAAACACTAATTGGTTTTTTCAACTTTTCTTTTATAAGCTCACTTCTACATATTTCACAAATTTCTTTAACCATTCTATTTTTATTTATGATATACTTTGCAGCTAATTCAAAAAAACCATGTACCTTGCATCCAACTATTACTTTTTCATTTTTTCCAGTATATTTGACTTTAGATAAATCATATTTATCCCCATATATTGATAAAACTTCATTTAGAAAAATTGCATTTGATTTTACTATTGGCATTTATATAAATTTCCTTTCATCAAACTCCCATTCTCTTCTTTCTTTAATCCAAGAAGATACTGGAACAAAAAATCCTACAACTCTAGTAAAATACTCAACAATTTCTTCATTACATGTAGGGCATATTTTTAGCTTTCCAAAGTGATTATGATTATTTTTACATTGAGAATAAACAGAATTTAATGCAAAGTGTTCACATCCACATTCTACTGCATAGTTTATAATTTCTTTTGCTTGTGTAGGTGTTACTTTTTCTCCTATTTGAGCATGAACAATACCACCGCCAGTTATTAGCCTATTATATTTTCCATCAGCTTCAAGTCTTTCATATATTGTTGCCTCTTTCCATAAAGGAACAAATTGATTAGAAAATAAGTGATAATCTTTAAGGTATTCACTATTACTAAATATTATTCTATCAGATACTAATGATCTTTGTGCAACTGTTTCAGCCGGAATTTGTTCAATATTTATAATAACTTCATATTTTTTTGAAAACTCTTTAGCTAAATCATTAAGAAGAATAAGAGAATTAGATATTGTGTCATCATCTCCAAATTTCTTTTTAAGAATTTCTTCTGCTTCCACTAAACCAATTATTCCATATGTTGAAAACATTCTTTTCATTGAAATAATACCATTAGTAATAAACTTTTGAAGCCCCCTTTCTGCTAATGTTTCAATAAGATGTTTATGTGCTTTAAGAATTTTAGTAGTTGATTCAGTTCTTTCTTTAATTAAATTATAATAATCTTCTATAGTTTTAGATTCTAATGCAATTCTGGTAAAATCAATAGTTACAACTCTATGGCTTCCCATTGAAATTCCTGAACCACCAAAAGAATTTACACTTGAAGCCATATCCATCATTTCAGTATCAGAGATAAGACGACAGCACGATGCAATTTTTGTTCCCTCACTTACAAATATATTATATCTATAAACATCTTTTTTTGAAACATAATCAAGAAACTTTTTATCCTCTATTTTATCAGTTCCATTTACCTTTTTAGAAAAGCATATTGTTATGACTGGAAATCTATAGGGCCTACCATTGGCTTCTGGATCGCCCTTATCAAAAAATTCAATAAATATTTTTTGAAGCTCCATTACATAGTCAATTACATAGTCAGTATCAAATTCTCCAAAATACCACTTCATTTCTTCAATCATGTACCTAAGTTTTACAGAATCAAAAATAGATAAATTAGTAAATGGGCTTTCAGATGCATTCCTTGATAAGTGATTTACACTATGAACAAATTGCTGAAATTCGTTTTCTATATATTTTCTAATAGTTTTATTTTCTCTTATTTCATTAAGAGAAATGTTCTCTTTTAATTGAAGAACATGAAAACTATCAAAGAAAAATGTTGAAATAGCACAATTGTGTGTCAATAAACCACCAACAGAATACCAATGTGATTCTGTTTCAATTTCATAAACATATTCAGAATCATTAGAAAACATATTTATTTCTATAATCACATCTGTAATTGGGGAATGATTTATTATATCTCTTTCACCATATGTTTTACATTTATTTGATGTCCATAAACTACTAGAGTGAGAAAAAGCCTGATTTCCATAATAAGGAATATCAAATCCAAAACTTTTATCATTTTTAGTTTTATTTATTTTACAATTTGTTAATGATAAAAATTGAGTTGCTTTATATGGAATATTGAGAAAGTACATTTCTTTTTTATTTTTTTCTTTATTTTCTCCAATAGTCCTTTCTGAATATTGAATATTTATTTTTTTAAGAATTGTTTTAATATTATCAATTAGCTTTTTATTTACTAGACCAATGTTAATTGAATTATTATATGCACCATCAGTAACTAATATACCATCTAAAAAGCCAACTAAAAAATCTAAAGACTTTTCTTCAATATTTTTTAATTCTTTATCATAACAGTATGATCCATTAAATGTTTCTTTTATTTTATTACAAATATCTTTTCCATATATATTATATGAAAAACAACCATTTCCATCTAATAGAGTTTTATTACTATCTACTAAGTAATCGTCTAAAAAATCAGCAATAAATTTCTGCTTATAATTTATTGCAACCCTATTACAGTATTTAGGAGTAATTTCTCCATCTCCTGCCAAAATTCCATAAAATTGGCCATCTTTATAGTCTTGAGACTCTTTATTTATAGGAAGCCCATAAATTTGAGTATTAAAAACAGTATCATATAATTGTAAATCCTTTGCTTTTACTTCTATTTCTCTTCCCTTAAATAAGACCTTAAAAATATGATCCTTACTTACACGAACTGATTTTCCTGATTTTGTTTTTATTTCATATATGTCATCATTATATTTTCTTCTCATTATTTTATTAACTTTAACAAAGTTTCCTTCATTTTCTAAAACATCTAAATTTTCAACATTGGAATATTCCCATTCTCCCTGATAGTTGCTATATTTATTATTAAGAGTATATTCTTTTATTATATCTTCTATTTTTGTCGAATATATTTTATTATTTTTTTTATATATTAGCTCTTGACTTTTATGTAAGCAAGCCCCTGCCATTTCATTACTCATCTCATGTACGGTTTCACACAATGCAGAAATATATGATGATAATCTTTTAGCTGGTTTAGAAAATAATGTTCCCCATTTTCTTCCTTCAACATTTATAAATTGAGCATTCATAGCATAGCAATAGGGTCTAAGTAATGATGTTGAATCTGCTATAACTAAAGACATATCATACATTTCACCAGCAAGTCTTTTTGCTTCTTTTTTTCCATACATTTCTTTCATTATTCTATAAAGATAATCATATCCTATTGCTTTCTTAAAAGGTAAAAATGTTTCCTGAAAAGTGCTTTCTACTGTTTTTGTATTTTTATTTGAATTTGCATCAATACTACTATCGTTTATATGAGAAGCAATAATTTTTTCTACATTAGACACAATATCAAATTTATCTTTTGATAAACCATGAACATTCATCATACTATTGATTATCTCTTGATCTTCTATTCCATATTTTTCTTTAAGAGAATATTCTAATGATTTTTTAATGTTTCTAATTGTTCTTCCTGTTGAAGCGTCTTCGTTAAAAATGCTTGTTATGTCCATATTTTACCCTTATTAAAATAATATATTCCGTTTTTACTTATTTTGTTTAATCCGAAAGAAGTTTTATAATACAACTCTTGATTAGTAGAAGCTAGGGAAATGTATTCATCTGTTTTTTTTGACTCCTGTTTTTTAGATTCATCATATATTCCACATTTAATATATGTATAAAGTGGTATTTCATTGTCAAATTTTTTTATTTCATCTATAGAATATCCAGTATATATACATATCTTATATTCGTGTTTATTAAGAAAATGAAGAATTTCAAAACAAGTATTTCTATTTCTAGTAGATAGAGGATCGCCCCCAGAAAAAACTATTTGTTTTGCATAATTTTTTATACTATAAGATATAATATGATCATATAGTGTTGATAGTAGTATAGAATTATCACCATGTTTTTGTAAATATTTATTTTGGCAATTGGGGCATGAAAAATCACATCCTTCAAAAAATAAAATTACTGCTATTCCTGAAGGAGAAGGAAAGTCTAAAAATGAAGTGCTTAGTGTCATAGACTATATTAGTATAAGTGCTAAAAAAATGCTAAACAAAAAAGTATGTAAGTATATCCAATGATCCACTTTTATAGGTTCTTCTGTTTCTTCATCCTTAGTAAAAAATAAAGATATTATAATAGATACTCCTAAATATAAAATCGATAAAAATTCTATAACAAGTAAAGGTATAGAAACTATTTTTAGAAATGCTAAAATATCAAACACTTAATTATTCTCCTATGCTATTATCTGGAATATTATATAATATGTATTGAGCTAAATATCTAGCTTGCTCTCCACTTAATATTATTTCTTGCATCTTTATATTTTCATCTTTATATTTAATATATACTTTCATGCTATTCTCATTACAACTTAATTGAAGAATTCTTTC
>Ga0172381_10005548_pt1 | contig 12761 bp, 25 predicted proteins | sample Leawel6488metaG_FD_119754 | JGI IMG/M metagenome (GOLD analysis project Ga0172381, IMG submission 119754) | Leachate microbial communities from a municipal landfill in Southern Ontario, Canada - Leachate well 64-88 metaG | ecosystem: Engineered > Solid waste > Landfill > Unclassified | place...
GAATTTATTAATAAATATAAAGGGCATCCATTAGTTGGAATTATTAAACTTGAAGAAGATGTAAGAAGTGAAGTAAGTAAGTTATTTGGTGATTTATAATAAAATTATAAAATAATAAAGGAGAAATAAATTTTGAATAAAAATGAACTTATTAACACTATCTCAGAAAAAACAAATCAATCAAAGAAAAATACCGAGGCATTTATCACAGCATTTACAGGAACAGTAATGACTACCGTAGTTACAGGTGAAAAAGTTCAGATTGTTGGTTTTGGCAACTGGGAAAAGAAACCAACTAAAGGATCAGAAGGAATTATTCAATTTGGAGATAGAAAAGGTGAAAAATGGAAGACTGAGGATTCTTTTAAGCCTGCGTTTAATCCAAGTAAATTGTTTGAAGATAAGGTTAAGGGATTATAAACAATTAATTAGTCGAAGTGGAGACTTTAAACCCATTTCCCATGGTTGGGATGAAGACCTAAAACTCATTCTTAAAATAAAAATAAAGGTGGTAATAAAAAAATGGCAAAGTCAAAACTTACTGAAACAAAGAAAATCACTCATAAACTTGCATCTGAAGGTGAACTTACAATTGTTGATTCTGTAGCAGTAGTCAATATTCCAGATGAAGGTGTTAAAAATTTAATTGAGTTGTTGAAAAATTTCTCAGGGAAATATGTTAAATTTTCTTTCACAGAGGAAGAAATTGAAGATGTAGTTAATGATGAAGATGATTCTGAGGACGATGAATCAGACGATGACGAATAATCCAATGAATTAAAGGATTTAAGCTAATTTGTGAGGTGAAAATTATGTTTTGTGAAGATGATAGAGATTGGATTATAATAGAAGAAACACATGATTAATTGTTCATTCAATTAGGTCTGTGGATACGCTAGTGATAATTATACAAAGCGGGATATAACCGCCAAGCTTTAGCTCGTGCAGAAGTTTAGCAAAACCACAATAAGGTCGGAAGAGACAGCCGACATACTTGATATGAACTTACTTAAAAGGTTGGTAACAGTTAACTATAACTTATAAGAAGTTATAAATTTATGTTGACTTCAATAATTTAATATGCTATAATATTCATAAGAGGTGAAAATAAATAATATGAAATATTATAGCATACATGAATTTTCTAAACTAATAGGAAGAACTCCTCAAACTCTTAGAAATTGGGATAAAAGTAGTAAATTAATTCCTAGTCATACTGGTTCTAATGGTTATAGATATTATTCACATGATCAATTAAAGGAAGTCCTAAATATAGAAGATGATTCAGAGAAAAGTAGGAAAATAATCGGTTATTGTAGAGTTTCTTCTAATAAACAAAAAGATGATTTAGAACGTCAAATTGATAATATGAAAATATATTTAGAATCTCTAAATAAACCTTATGAGATTATAACTGATATTGGTAGTGGTATTAATTATAAGAAAAAAGGTCTTAGAGATTTATTAAAGAAAATTAATAGTAAAGAAGTAGACAAAATAATTATCTTATATAAAGATAGATTATTAAGATTTGGATTTGAATTAGTTGAATATATGGCTAATTTAAATGGTTGTGAAATCGAGATATTAGATAGTACACAAAAAACACAACAGGAAGAATTAGTAGAAGATTTAATTCAAATTATTAGTGTTTTTAGCTGTAGACTACAAGGTAGAAGAGCCAACAAAACTAGAAAAATGATTAATGAATTAATTATGGAAGGAGATGAAGAGAATGATCAAGGGAGTTAAAGTGATGCTTGTGCCGAATAATAAGCAAAATACTTTATTATTTCAAAGTGCTGGGACTAGTAGATGGGCTTTTAATTGGGCTTTAGGTAGAGAAAAAGAAAATTACGCTTCTGGTGGTAAGTTTATATCTGACAATGATTTAAGAAAAGAATTGACACAATTAAAGAAATCAAATGAATTTAATTGGTTAAATACTGTTTCTAATAATGTACCCAAACAAGCAATTAAAGACGCTTGCGTTGCTTATCAAAGATTCTTTAAAGGTCAAGCAAAATTTCCTCAATTCAAAACTCGGAAAAAATCTCCTCCTAAATTCTATCAAGACAATATCAAAATTCAATTCACATCTACTCATATTAAATTTGAAGGATTTTCTAAAAGTAGGAAGATAAATAAACAACAATTAAATTGGGTAAAACTAGCTGAACATAATAGAATTCCTTTTGGTAAAGATATTAAGTATATTAATCCAAGAGTCTCATTCAATGGTTTAAACTGGTTCATAAGTGTTGGGATTGAATATCTTGATAGTATTGATACTCCATTAAACAAAGGAATTGGGATTGACTTAGGAATTAAAGATTTAGCTATTTGTTCAGATAGAATTACTTATGGAAATATTAATAAAACTAAAAAGATAAAACGATTAGAGAAACAAAAGAAAAGACTTCAAAGACAAGTTTCTAGGAAATATGAATCAAATAAAGATGGTTTGAAATACATTAAGACTAAGAATATCATTAAATTAGAGAATAAGATTAGAACAGTTCAACATAAATTAAATGGAATTAGAGATAATTATACTCATCAAACAACTACTGAGATAGTTAGACGAAAACCAAGTCATATAACTATTGAAGATTTGAATATAAGTGGCATGATGAAAAATAAACATTTATCAAAAGCAGTTCAACAACAGAATTTATATGAATTTGGCAGACAAATTAAATATAAAGGAACATGGAATAATATTGAGATAAGAATTGTTGATAGGTGGTATCCTTCATCAAAGACATGTCATGAATGTGGAAATGTGAATAAATTGTTGTCATTGAATGACAGAGAATGGGTATGTATAGAATGTGGTAGTATATTAGATAGGGATTATAATGCATCATTGAATTTAAGAGATACTGAAAATTATGTGATATATAAAGCTAGTTAATTTAAGTTGGTTTTAAGTAGTAATAATATATACTCGGACGTTACCGAGGAATTTAAGCCTTTGGAGTGTTAAGCCACTTGAGTAGTATGAAGTGATTTATATGAAAAAGAACACGATGAATAAGGAATAAAACATAGAGTTATAAATTTTATAAAGTAATTGTAGGATTTATAACTTCTTATAAGTTTTTAGTAACGGAATACATATGGATTATCCGAAATGGTTTGTAGGCTTATTTGAAACCCCTAACGGTCAAAGGATTGGAATATCTAAATATTATGATGAAGAAGAAATTAAACAGATTAACAATGCCGAAATACTCAGAGAAAAGGTTTTAGTTTCTGGTTTAACGATGGTGGAGGCAGAAAAGGAATATATAAGATTAGTAGAAGAAATGGGTATTCAAATGTTTGACAATGGATTTTGATTGTTATTGAGATAGGATCAAAAGCAGATTTTATTGTAAGGATTAATTAAATTTTGAGAGGATGGATTTAAAATGATGAAAATTTGGTTACATGAATGTGGTGGAGATTTAAGTAATATGACAAATCAAATTACCATTTCCAAACCTATTGATTTTGCTCTTGTAGTAGGAGATAAATCTTATAGAATGCAAACAGACAAAGAAGGTAATTTGATGGTGTCATTAATTAACGGAGTGGAAGCAAGGTTTGTGACAGATTGTGGTTATGCTACTATTAAATTAATCCAGAGAGATAAAGACTCTAGTGATTGGTATGAACAGTTAAAAACTCGTAATAATTAAAATTTGAAAGGAGTTTAATTAATGAAAAAGAAATTAATAAACATTTTTAAGAAAGCCGAAGGAAAACAATTTACCTATATTAGTTTAATTAGTTCAAAAGGTATTCAAATGCATTCTTGTATTGAAAAGCTTATAATTGACGGAATTAGTGACGGAAGTATTTTTTTAAGAGATGAGGTAGTAAACTGGGACGAAAATGTTGTACTTCCATTGTTAAATATTGCAGAAATTATTAAGAGAAAAAAGAAAAATTTTGATATTGATATTGCTGAAGCAGAATATGATATAACCTATTTTGACGGATCAGAATTATTAATCCAAATTTGTAATTAATATAATGTTCAATGAAATATACCATTTATTGGAATTAATTTAAAGGAGTATGTGAAAATGAATTATGGTAAACTACAAAGACAAATAAATATGGGAAAAGGTTTTAAAATGATATGTAATGAATGTGGTAAGGAAATGATTTTCCAACAAGAATTAACGCCAGAATGTTATGATGAAAACAATATTCAAGTTAGTTTTATAAGAAATGATATTTCTTTTGGTTTTATCTGTATTTGTGGTAATTCAGCCTATGTAAGTACTTAAGAAAGGATGATGATAAAAATGTTCAGATATATTTTAACTTATGGTGAGTATGAAGATATAGAAGAGATTGAATTATTGCATTCTACTAAGTTCACTCAGAAAGAATTTAATAAACTTGTCAATAAAAGTATAATAGAAATGATTGACAGTGAAAGCATAGGTCAAGATATAATGTTGCTCGGAAATTTAATGATTAAAAATTTTGGTTTTGAATATCCAAATCAAATTCAATTAAGTTATTATTGCGGTAGTTATGGAAACTGGAATTTGCTTTAAAACCACTCTTTCATTGTCTTAATTCTAAATTAGAAAGGAATGATTTTTTATGACAAATTATACTATTTGGAATAGAATTTCAAGAGAAGAAACAGAAATAACAGAACAAGAGGCAGAAAATATTTATAAACCAGCATCTTGCCATAGTGGTCCATATGGATATATGGGTTATGAGATTGATCAAATATTGTATTGTTATGATGACGAAAAAGAGGAAAATGAACTAATTGCTGTACGATATGAAGGAGAATGGTTGATTATACCTGATAATCAAATATCATTTATGGAAGCTGAATTAGGTTTTCATGAATACGATCTTGAAATGATACCAAAAGAATAATAAGCAGGGGATATGTCCCTTGCTTGATGTGCCGATATAACAGCCGACATATCAAGGAAGGAATATAATAAATTAAAGGAGTTGTTTAACAATGTCAACCAGTTTTAAAAATTTATTCACCAAACCACCAATACATAATGAAAAATATGTAACCAATGGACATTTTCTTATTGAAAAATCTGAATTAAAAAAGAACCAATTAGAATGTGTCAATAGTTTTCCAACGACTAACACATTGAACAACCAAATTGACCAACTAGTTAAAACCGAAATGTATAAAACCACTACAATAGAGTTTAAACCAGAACGTATTTTCCAAGATGAAAAATATAATCTTCTTATTTCTGAAAATATAGGAATAAATAAGAATTATTATAACTTAGTTCATTCTTTAAAGTGTAGGCTTTTTAATGTGGAAAGTGACCACAAAAATAATCCATTATCAATCTATAACACCAATAATGAATTTGTTGGTGTAGTATTGCCAGTAAAAATGAATAGAGTTAATATTGAACAATCTATAGAGTATAATCAATATCTTGAAGAACAAAAAATAAAACAGGTAGAAGAAAAGCAGCGCAAACAAAATCTTAAAAAATGCTTATATATCAAAGACAATAAAGCAGTGGTCAAAAACAAAGAATTAATTCTAGTACCTGAATTTAGTAACCTGTATTATATCACTAATAAACCAATAACAGAAAACAACAGTTCAGAAGTATATATTGATTTTGGTATAGTTTATTACTTTATCGGTAATTATAATTTATCACAATTACAAAGAGTAAAAGACAAAATAGAAGCGTATACCTTAGAATTCTGTTTGCAGGAAATACGAGAATCCAAAAATAAATGTATGTTTGTAAATGTTGCACAAATCAAGTTGATTGAACTTTCTGGTGCAAGTCAAGAAGAAGTGCAGGGGTTAATTGATTATAGAGAGGACTGGTATAATGCGAAAGCATTAGAAGAACAAGAAAGAAGGGAACAACGAGAACAGGAAGATAGACAATATATAGCGGAGCAGAACAAAAAAGTTGAAGATTTAATTTTACAAGTGGAGCAAGCGATTTTAAACAAGCAAGAAGTTAAAAATGTAGATGTACAAATTTATAAGTCACGCTATAACAGCAATACTTTAAGTTTGATTCTCTACATGATGAAACAAAATAATATTAATGTGCCATTAAAAACACAGGGATGGATTAATAAGGCGTTAACTAAAATTGAATATAATCAAGAGTGGAATGATTACAGCTACAGATATTATAAATCATCGGCAAATAGTAATGTATTCCCAAAGTATTTAAACCAATTAATCAAGGTAATTAAAGAAAAACATATAAGTAAGGTAACAGTATAACAGCATGAATCTAGGGTTTTATGGTATAGCTCAAATTAAATAGGGTAGTAAATAGAAGATAATTAAAGAAAAACAGAGAATAAGGGAGGTAGTTTTAATGGAAGAATTACAAAAGGCTTTAAATTATATGAATTCATTGATGATGTTGGCAGCAACAGATGAAACTAAAGAAGAAATAGAAAATGTAATTCTACAACTTGAAAAGCTAAAAATAATCTATCAATTATAATTAAAAACAATAACAAAAGAAAAGAAGAATTATAATGAATAACAAAATACCAAGAAAATTTAATCGTATAATTGGAGAAATGAAAATTAATACCAATTTAGACAGAGTGGGGGATATATTACACATTACTAAAAATGATTGTGGTTACTCAGCTTTAAACACAAGAATACAAAAATTTGCTCATGTGTTTGTTAGCATGTTGAGAAATACTGAAGTGTTTAAGTTAATAACAATTGAATAAAAAGGAGAAATAGAAAATGGCAAAGTGGAATTATAATCTTAAAGAAGAAGGAAATAAATTAAGAAAATTAATTAATGAAGAAAAAGAAGCTGAAATTATAAAACAGATTGAAATATGTTGCAAGTCTTTATTAGAGCAATTATCATTTAGGGATAAAAAATATTTCAAATATCGAATTGAGGAATTAATAAATTTATTGGCAGAAGAAGTTAATACAATTAGAAATGACATAGAAGAATGGGGATTAATTAACGGAAAATTAACTGAATTTTATGATATCTGTGACGAATGTAAATGTTGGGTAGAATTTTAATTATGGAATAAAAGACTTATTTTAAAGGAATTTAAAGAATGATAGGTAGGTGAAATTAAATGAATGATAATTTAATAAGCAGAAAAGTTATCTTAGATTATCTTATAACAGAAAAAGAAAAATTGATTGAAGGATTTAATAAAGATAATGATGTTATACCAATAGAAGCTAGAAAGGGTGCTTTATTGTCTATTAAAGCAATGACTAACTTTATAAATCAATTAAGAAAAGAAGAACAGATAAATTAACAATTTGCTTGGATTAAGAAGGGGGAAATTTTTATGTATCTTAGTCTTAAAGGAAAAATAGATACTATAATAGAATCAGGTCTTTATATATTATCAGATAAAGAATACGAAGGAGAATGTGATATTCTGATGGATGAATGTATATCTTCTTATTATAATCAATCGATTTCTGGAAGAGAATATTTTAAATTAATGGAACTTTTAGGAATATCAAAAAGTGAAGCTGATGATTATTTATTAAAACAACGTTTGCAAATCTAACACAATAGTGATATAATAAATATAAAATAAAAATACAGAAAGAAGTGAAAATAGCGGAAGGTGAAAACCTAAACGTTAATGGTACAAAAGTAGAAAAAACGTAAGGATGGACTATGCTGAAATAAAAGCCTATTATATAGGTGCTAAGGTCTATAAATAATGGCTGTTCATGCAGGGAATTCCCTTAACATATAATGATGATGGGAAACCTTCAACGACTATCTCTTGATGGGAGAATAAAACCACAAGCGATTGGTGGAAGAAAAATCTAACTCCTTAGAGATAAGGATGAACAAATAGTCTGCGCTCATGTGAAAACATGAGGTATTCTTTATGAATACATCAATGGAGTAGCGTCTATTGGTAAACAATTATAAAATTTATACTAAGTTATAATAAATTAAATATAAAATTATTTGACATTTATGTTTAAAGATGATAATATAATATATGGGTAAGTCATGTCGTGAGACACACCTCTGCTCTCCTAATAAATTAAAAAAGGAGGGATTTTTATGATTAAGTCTTTTAAAATTCGATTAGAACCAAATAATAAACAAAATACTTTACTTTTTGGTTGTGCTGGAACTAGTAGATGGGCTTATAACTTTGCTATTGTTAAGATTCAAGAACATTATAAGGAAACAGGTAAGTTTTTAAACGATAGAGAAATACGAAAACAACTTACTCAATTAAAGAAAACTGATGAATATAATTGGTTGTATAAATATTCAAATAATATTCCAAAGCAAGCAATAAAAGATGCTTGTGATGCTTATAAAAAGTTCTTTAAAGGATTAAGTAGATTTCCTAAGTTTAAGACTCGTAAAAGAAGTAAACCTAGTTTTTATAATGATACTTTTAAAATTAAGTTTACACCAACACATATACAATTAGAAAAAATAGGAAAAATAAAACTATCTGAATATAATAGAATTCCACGAGGTAAATATATGAATCCACGTATTACATATGATGGGTTAAATTGGTATTTATCTATTGGGGTTGAAATTGAAGATAATATAAAGCCTATTTTAACTAATGAAAGATTAGGTATAGATGTTGGTGTAAAAGATTTAGCAATACTTAGTGATGGTACTAAAAAGAAAAATATAAATAAGTCTAAAAAAGTAAAGTATTTAGAGAAAAAATTAAAAAGATTGCAACGTAAAGTTTCTAAAAAATATGAAATAAATAAAGATGGTAACAAGTTTATTAAGACTAACAATATAAAGAAACTTGAAGTTGAAATTAGAAAAATTTATAAAAGACTTAATAATATTCGTACTGATTATATTCAAAAAATAACTACAGAGATTGTTGACAGAAAACCAAAGTCAATAACTATGGAAACACTGAATATAAAAGGTATGATGAAGAATAAGCATTTAGCAAAATCTATACAGCAACAAAAGTTATATGAGTTTAAAACTATATTACATTATAAATGTAATAAATATGGTATAGAATTTATAGAAGCAGATAAATGGTATCCTTCTTCTAAGACATGTTCAGAATGTGGTTATATTAAACCAAAATTAAGTTTAAGAGAATTTATTTGTGAAAATTGTGGTTGTATAATAGATAGAGATATAAATGCTGCGGTAAATTTATCACGATATGTAGCATAATACACTTAACGTATTATATTACAATGTACCCTGAGTTACAGGGGAATTAACGCCTTTGGACTGATATATCAAACATGATTAGTTTAAATTTATTTAAATGAAAATGGTCAGGATGAATAAGGAAATAAACATAGAAGATATAAATTTTATAACTTTTTATAAGTTTTATGTAACGGTGATTTAAAATTGAATACAATAGCATGGATATTGGTTGGTATTTTGGGATTAATGACTATATATTTATGGGGTAAAACTTTTATAGAATCTATAAAAATGATCAAAGAAAAGATAAATGAACACGGCAAATGAAATTATAAGGTTAATCAAGTGCATACAACAAAGATATAATACTTATAATGATACACTAATCTAGTTGAATCAATTAGGATTAGTGTATATAGTTATTCTGTAAGGAGATGACCAGAAATGAATTTTGTACAACCTATAAAAGACAAGAAAGATATAGCTATGATGAAAGAATATTTTCATAAACAAAATCTTAGAAATTATACCTTATTTACATTTGGCATTAATTCATTATTAAGAGTATCAGACTTGTTAAATTTACAATTATCTGATGTAATATTTTTAAATGGAAAGCTTAAAGACAAAAAAATAATACGAGAACAAAAGACTAATAAAGTAAAAGAGTTTCCTTTTAATGTTAGCATAATAAGTGCATTAAATGAATATATGTCAAATTATCACAATCATAAAGATTCGTGTTTATTTCCTTCTCAAAAATGGCTTAATCAAGAAGATTTACTCAATAGACGTTCAATAGTTGATTTTTTAGATCCGCATATTAAGGATTTAGTTCCTCAAATTAAACAATATAAAAGTATTGAAGAAATAGCAGTAACACAAAAAATAGATTTAAAAATATTAACTCAGAAGTTTACAGAATTATTCTTTACTAAATTAGATAAAGAAGTTGAGAAAGAAAAAAATGAAAATAAAAAAAAATCAAAACATAGAAAAGTATTAAAAATAAAAAGTTATACTCCACAACAGATACAATTTTTGTTAAAGGTAGAAGGACATGATCCGATTGGCAGAGGGCGTGTTCATGATCTAATTAAAAAAGCAGGAAACATAGTAGGAATTAAAGAAAACATTTCAACCCATTCTATGAGAAAAACGGCAGCTTATAATATTTATATTAACAATGAAGATGATCCAAAAGTCATAGACTATTTGCAATTCATGTTGAATCATGGTTCTAGGGCTATGGTACTTAGATATTTAGGGATAACTCAAGATATAATTAATAATATCTATTTGGATAATCCTTTATAAAAAAGAGAAAGGAGATGTACATAATGAAACCATCAAAAAGAGAATCACTTATAGCAAAAATAGTCATGGTTTTAATGGATTGGAAGGAGGAAGATAAATATGAAACACTTTACTTTAGAAGATGATAATTATTTATATTGTAACAAATGTGAAGAGACAGCTATATTACATGAAGTTTTCGTTGTTGCAAATGCTGTAACATTTTTTGAATTGGAAGGTAGTTCATTAAGAAAGCCTAATACTATTGATATAAAACATGATAGTCCAATATATTTAAAATGTAGTAATTGTTATTGTGTGGAAGACATATCTTTGAAGAATGATTTAAATGGAGCAATGTTTAAGTAAAGTTTAAGGAGAGATGATAAATGTTCATAATAGGAAAAGAAGATTTAATAAATTGGTCGCAAGGAATTATTATGCACCGAGAAGGACTTAATTGTTTTGCAACAGATGAATTAAGCTGTAAAGAAGCAGAAAAACGATTACAAAATGGGGAGAAAATTGGTTTAACAATCAATAATGAATTAGTATCCGCTATGCAGTTAGTTAATGGTTGTTATGAAGAAATAATAATGTAATACGTGAAAATGTTGATTTTAAGGGGAGGTAATTAATATGCAAATATTTGAAGAAACAGGAATCATGGATGTTAACAATGATAATATAAAACATAGTAATGTTGTTAAAATGCTTAAATCTGCTTATGAAGAATTAATTAGTAGTGAATGGCAAGGAGTTGTTTTGAAAGATAGTATGGGAGACTACAAGTAATATATTGTCTAAGGAAAGAATACTCATGTTGAATAATATTCGTTTTATTTGGAATACCCGTGATAATAACTGGGTGAGTAATTATACGAATTTAATAAATTATTTAGAAAAATATAAAGAATATCCTTTATATGGAGACGAGAATTATAAAATATTATATTCATAGATCACTCGTCAAAGGATAGAATTTAAGCAAAATAAATTATCTGAAGAAAAAAATACTCATGCTTAAAAAGATTGAATTTATTTGGGATACAAGAGAAAAAGTTATAGATAGATCGTTATCAATTTACCATATAAAGAATTTAATTATTTCTAATAATTTACTTGCTAAAGATGTCTATAATGAATTATCTTTATCTAAAACACGAATGTTTGCATATTGTGCAAATAAATCAAATATTTCACAAAAACATGTACAAAAAATTGCTAATTATTTTAATATTGAACCACATTTGCTTCAACCACAAAAAGGAGATGGGTGTGTTAAAGATTAATTGATTTAGGATTCTGAAAGTGTTGCTATAAGTGTGTTTCAGAATCATATTTATCCTTTCAAATTGTCATTTGAATTGGTTGAAATAATATAAAAATAATTATTGACAAATATATACCAACATGATATAATTATTAGATGAAATATAATAAATTTAAGGAGTTGGTGAATATATATAATTGTAATTAAAACAATATCAAAGCAATTATGAAAGGAAGATTTAAACAAATGTTAATTAAACAAACACAAAATAATTTTCCTAGAGATTACTGTATAATGTCTTTACAACTAGCTCAAATATTAATGGATAAAGGTTATGAATTACATAATATAGCACCAAATAAAAAATTTCCAAATCTAAATGTTTATTATTTTTACTATACAGAATCTATCGAAAAAGAAGTAAAAGAATATGAACAAAACAATAAGAGAAATCAATTAAGAAAATCAATGCTGAATCGCGGTTAGCGATTTAGGAGTATATTATTCTCTCTTATTAATACTTATTCTCTCTTATTACACCTTAATGGGCGTACTAAATTTAATACGGGTAAACTTAGGTATACCTTAGATCAGGCGTACCATATTTAGTACGGGTAAAATTTTACCTTATTTATGAATTAAAATTTGATAAAGGACAGTGAATTAAAATTAAACAAATAAACAAACAAAATAGAGAATTTTCTAAGATTCCAAATATACTTTTCTATACTAAAGAAAAAGGAGAAAAGAGTATTTTAGAAAAAACCAAGTATAATGAGAAAATATTATGTATTTTAGATTATTTATATATGGGAACTGATAGAAGAGGAATAATTAGATTTACAATTGAAAATATGATAAAGCAATGTAGGTTTAAAGTAAGAACTGGTGAAAAAGAATCTGTATCTCAATTTAAAAAGATATTGTATATTTTACAAAGACAATCTATTATACATACATTGACGGATGACGAAAATATAATATGTAGTCCATTAATAGAAAATTATAAACTTAAAGATTTGATA
>Ga0172381_10005549_pt1 | contig 12760 bp, 20 predicted proteins | sample Leawel6488metaG_FD_119754 | JGI IMG/M metagenome (GOLD analysis project Ga0172381, IMG submission 119754) | Leachate microbial communities from a municipal landfill in Southern Ontario, Canada - Leachate well 64-88 metaG | ecosystem: Engineered > Solid waste > Landfill > Unclassified | place...
CCATAGGTCATAGCGACTTCGTTGTCATAGGTCATAGCGACTTTGTTGCCATCGGTCATAGCGACTTCGTTGTCATAGGTCATAGCGACTTTGTTGCCATAGGTCATAGCGACTTTGTTGCAATAGGTCATAGCGACTTTGTTGCAAGCGGTCATAGCGACTTCGTTGCAATCGGTCATAGCGACTTTGTTGCAATCGGTCATAGCGACTTCGTTGCAATCGGTCATAGCGACTTTGTTGCCATAGGTCATAGCGACTTTGTTGCCATCGGTCATAGCGACTTTGTTGCCATAGGTCATAGCGACTTCGTTGCCAGAGCCTTTAATTTTTTTACTTTTGATCTTAGATAATTTTTCCGTGAAGTTTAATATCGTTTTTTGAATATCAAAGTGAATATTTGCCTTGATATTTAAATCAAAAGATAAAAGCCCGAATATCCCCCACAAAGAAAACCTATCTTTGTTTTCCACCTTCGATAAATTTTCTTTGTAAAAATATTTACCGTTGTAGAGTTCGGGGAATTTAACATCGGGTTCATCTTTTAAAACTTGCTCGACATTGACATAACCCAAATGTTTCATTTCGCTATCACCCACGGTCATGCCTGTGAACTCTAAAAATTTAACGACATAATGAACATAGCGAGGGCTAATATCTCCGTTACCTTTACCCTTAATTTGTTGATTTTTTTCCATTGTGGCGTGAGGCATATTGTCTTTGTCGCGCAAAGAGTAGACTTCGGTGTTTTTGCCGTGATATGATCCCGCGCAATGGCACATCAAAAAGCCCTCGCGCTTAAAAGCGTTCTCGCCCACAAGCTTTACAATCTTAAAACCGTCTTTAAAATCTAAAATAACCTCAACGTCTTTTGCAGTTTCTTTGATGTGTTCGCCTTTTTTCTGCAATGTTTTTGTCCACTTCTCGGCGTTGGCATGTGCCTCTTTGTAAGACATTTGACTTATTTTTTTATCAGTCTGCGCCAAGTAATCTATGATGTGTTCTACTTCTTCCGTCGTTGGCTTTACCTCGGATTTTTCAATGTGTTTAGCAAGATGTGTTTTAACCCACGTTTGCACAAACTCGTTAGCATTAAGATGTTGCGCGTAACCCAAATATTTATCCATATCCTCCCCTTTTGTTTCTCCCCATTGTTGGGGAGGCGCCGCCCGCTGTGCCTGTCCACCAGTCGGGCAACGACCGTTAAATTTTCAAAATCAAATCACTAAAATGAATCGGGCCGGTCAACTCTTTTGTCGATCGGCAGTAATCACATTGACCGCATCGATCTGGCTGTAATTCCCCGGCTTTAAGCTTTAAAATGCGCGGTATATTCTTTTCAATCTCCATCAAAGCCCGGTCAATAGTCGCGTTGTCTATCCCGATGATATCTATATCCGGGTATTTTTCTTTTGACGCTCCGGCGATAAAAAACGGTAAACGCTTGCCGGTGTTGATCTCGACAACCTTTTGGTAGATAGCGGCTTGAATGTCGTAGCCGTAGTAAGGTACAAACGACATATAACCGTAATCTTTGACCCAATGAGCATCACGCAAAGACTTCATAACCTTAAGATCACAGATCAAAACATCACGCAATAATGAATCGATAGCGATTTTCCACTTGGTACCAAAAAATTCACCGGTCATAATCACTTGTTTTTCACCAGCCATGTACTGCATAAAGTATTCGCTGGCTTCGATACGGTTGATTATTACCTCGGCGTGTTTAAAGGTAGCCTTGGTTTCTCCGTCTTGGCGGCTTATGGTTTCCCAGTTTTTAGCCCTAAAGGTGTCTAGCGTGCCGGAAAAGTGCGCGTCCACGTAGCTTGACATAATCATTGCGGGAGTGGGGTCATTACCCCACTCACCGTTAATACGTGCCATTGCCATAGCCTCGCACCCTGTCAAACCCAAAGAGCCGTAAAAATCTTTATACTGACTGGCAGATAAAAACTCTTTGCTTGCTTCTTGGCTGAAATAATTACCGTGATGCAGATACATTTTTTACATCGCCTCGACTTTGATCTTAAGTGTCTGCATTTCGCTCAAGGATAGCTCTTTAAGCGTTTTACCCATCAGATCGACCGAAAGCTTATTGATGAACGTTGTGGGCTTGCCACGGCCGGCCAAAAGCACCTCTATGCTATTTTGTAAGCCGATGATCTTGTCGGTATCATCTTCGACCGGGCCAACGGTTTGTTTTTGGGCGAAAGGATCAGCGACCGGGCTGGCGGTTTTGCCATTTCCGAACTGTTCCTCGATGGTGCTATCTCCGTCTTTGATGGCGTTAAAAAACCCCATTAACGTTTCGATTTCGGCAAGCCCGATATCTTCTACGCTTGGCTTTTCTACAGCAGCTAATATCTGGGCCTCTGTAACGCTCATTTGCTTAAGCAACTTAATGATCTCTTGCCGTTGTTGAGCAATGGTTTCAACGCTGCCGATCGCGGTCTTTTTCGCCATTTCGTAAATCTCTTTGGCATAGGTGTAAGGAATAGTTTTGAAAATGGCATTACGTAAGGCAATTGAGCAAGCCGCGTTTTTCGTGACTTGTATCATGTCCGCGCTGAAACGTTGACCGCTACTGCCGGTAATGCGCCTACTGACCTCGATAGATGTAGAAACGTTTTTCTCAAGATCATGACAAATACCTTGTGCCTTGACCTCTGTCGCTGTTTCCTCGATCACGCGCGCACCATAGCGCACGTTACCCCATGCAGAGGCTATAATCTCGGCGAGCCTAACGCTAGGCCCTTCAATAATCGAATCTTTACGGCGTAGCTTATAAAAGCAACTTGCCGCGATCTGCTTATCCTCGGTTGCCATCGTCATAGCTTCTTGCCTAAATGCCTGAATACTGCGCGGGTACTTCTTAGCCGTGCTGATCTGTATGTCAATTTCCGATCTCGTAATTTCGGCTAAAGACGTAACTTCTACTTGTTTGACTTCGTTCATAAAACTCCTTTTTTAATTTGTTATCCCTTCAAGCCTAATCTTGTAATCCGGTAATTTTTCACGATACGTTTTTTCGATAGTTTTTCTTAACTCTTCAACATCTGCCAACGTTGCCGTTTCTTTAATGCCCTTAACGGTAGTCGTTCCGATCTCGACCTCATTAGATACAACCCTTGGCATCGGCACGTTGTGCATTTCAAAACTTTCCATAATGTCATTAAAGCTTTTGGCTCTATCGTTAAGCGGAAGAGTAGCGAAGATTTTAAAAACTATCTTCATTACCCAAGCTCCAAAAGCCGTGTCGCTTCGTAATCTGCCGCGAAAAGTAATGACACCAATGTCGAAACGTTAACGGCGGCTTCGTATGATTTCTTTTGCGCATAATTTTCGATTGCGCCGGGTGTCCACGGCCCCATGTGCCAACGGATAGCCATTTGTTCTTCTTCGGTCAACTTGATAAAATTCTGTAAGATCATTGCAGATTTTTCCCCGTGGCCCAAAGGTACTTGATCTTTAACTTCCCAAACTTCTTTTTTATCCCATTGACCGTTTGGAAGTTTGACATTTTTGAAGCCTTTAACGTAAAAGTTAGCCTTGCAAAGATCGTGGAACAATCCACAAATAGTGATTGTTTCTAATGAATATTCATCAAGCTGGTATCTCTCGCATTTTTCAAGCAAAAGAGTGTAAACGTTAAGGCTATGCTCAAGTAGACCTTCCGGCTTCGCCAAGTGGAATTCTGTTGAGCATGGCGCGGTGAAAAAATCTGATGTGTCAAGCCAATTCAAAAGATCATTAATGCCTTGACGCTCAATAGCGCATGTCTTTACTAAAAACTTCGATTTCAAGCTTTCCACGTTGTTCATGCTGCTACCTCTGCCGGTGCAAATTCCGTGATCTTTAACTCGTCGTCATTCGTGGTGCGTGTAGCCACAAACTGGATTCCTCTTTCTTGGCAACGCGCATAAACTCTTTCACGCAGATCATCAGCTAATTTTTCAGCGCCATCAATTAAGATAAGCGGCAAGGTGTTTTTCTTTAAAGTGGCGATATCGATACACAAATCAAGTTTTTCGCCGTCTGATAGGTTACTTATCGGTAAGCCATTGATAAGCGGCATACCGTTTTCAACCGTGATGCTCTTGATAGGCATTTTCGCTATCTCTAATATCTCGGCTGGCAAAGAGCGCGCTTTCTCGATCTTAACGGTTAACTTCGCGCCCTCGTCGTTTAAGCGTTTAACTTCGTCTTGATAGGTGCGCATACTTCTGAACAAGCTGACAAAGTTTTTCATTTCTTCCGTGTGCTGAACCTCAGCGACTAAATCGCTTGGGTCTTGCAACTTCATGGCGGCGACTTCTTTGTGCTGTTCGATCAATGATTCAAACTCGGCAACATCGGCTTTGTATTTAAGACCGATGTTTTCAATCTTTTTAAGCTTATTCTCTTCGAGTCCAGATAAATCTTTCTTTGTTTGGTTAAGTTCGTTTTCAAGACGTGTGATTTCCCTCTCAAGGCGCGAACGCGCGGCGTTTGTTTCCGTGTCCAAGGCTGCTAATGAAATTTGCTTATCGGATTCAAAGCCGCGCTTCTTCCCTTCCTGGCTGTCGATCACTGTTTGCGCCTTTTCGATCTTCCGGTTGCTCTCTCTGATCTTCTCGATCTTGGTGTAAAGCTCTCCGATGTTTTTACCTTCCCATGCGTCGGCGTTGTAGCCTTCCGGTAATTTCTTTACGATCTCTTCGATAAAGGCTTGCTTGTTTTTAGCCTCTCGGTTTACCTCTTGCCGGGTGCTAAAGTAATGACCGTTCTCGGCTTGGATATCAGCCAACACCCGCAAGATGTTTTGCTCCCAATTAATATTTGACGGTATCTCTCCGAATTGCTCTTTAATCCAATTCATATCCCATTTGAAATCGATCAGATCAAGGATAATCCGGTTTTGCTCTTCTTTAGGTAAAGTGATAAACCCGATAGGGTCGATTTGCATTTCTGTAAAAAGGCTACGCAAAAAGGCTTCGGGCTTGGCTACCGGCGTCTTGCCCTCTTTGACCGTATCGATCGCAAGTTTCCCCAACCGTTCACGGCGACGAATAGAAATTCCGCTATCGGTTTCGATTAATACTTCTCCCTCTTCTTCGCCCTTGCGTAAAACAAGATCCTTTTCGGCCCGGTGCTTTAAGGCATAACGTATTGCATCGATGATCGATGTTTTACCGGCTTTATTCTTGCCGGTTATTTCCACGCTTTTACCGTCAAGCGCGCGCTCCGTAATCCCGAAAATGTTTTTAATTTTAATCAATGATATCTTCATAACCTTTTACTCCTTTACTTTTTATCCTTAAACGCCTCTATCAACCCGTCATTCAACTCGCGTAACATGGCTACCAGTTCCCTCAACACGCTCGCGGCATATTGTAATTTCTGCTCTTCGGTGGTCATGGCTTCCTAGTCGGAAAATCCGACCCCTCCGTGTCCGCTTCATCATCGTCATTATTACTGGCAACCTTCGCCAACACGAAAGCGACTAGTAAAGTCGCGGCGATAATCGATACCGTGATGATCAGTCCGGTGTAATCGTAACCCAAAAACTGCGCGCTAGAGTGGACTAAAGTTGATGTTGATGTTAGTTCGGGGGTCATACCGCACCCTCCTCTATAGCCACAAATAGGCTAAAACAGCTACAATTCTCGCAACAGATTGAACCCCAACCACCGTTGTAAGCGGTACATTTCTTACATTTATCGCTCATACCGCACCTTCCTTTTTAGCTTTCACTATTTTCAATTCACCCTCTGGCTGTTTCCTGTGCTTCCCCGCACCCGGACAATCTGCGAAATGACTTATCCATTTACCTTCGGGCGTTTTGGTAACAGGGATAAATTTATTATTACGGGTTACGCCCCACACAAAGCGAGTACCGCAAGATTTGCAGATACCGCCCTTGCTTTCCTCAATAAAAACCTCTGCGCCACCTTCAAGGGTTATCCAGTTCATACCGCACCTTGGGATTTTTCCAATGCTTGATGTAACTTTTTTACGTTTACATGGCCAGAAGGATAAACTTTAACGAAAAAGTAAGAGCCGCACTCGTAACATTTTTTCATTGTGTCCCAATATCCTTTTTGCGAAACCTCATCTTTGCTGGGTTGAGGCGTTTTTATTTTCCTCAAACATTCGCAACAAGTGATAGTTGCCAATTTACCGCCGTTTTTCTTATAGCGGTTTAGATAACTCAAACATTCTTTTTTAAATGTGGTTAAGCTCATAATCAAAACCCCTTGGACTTGGATAATCAGCCGGTATACCGTTGTCGATATCCCCGTTCTGCAATAACCTACCCCTTGGACTTGGAAAATTCTTTTCTGCATTTTCGGGTAGGTACGCTAAGACTTGATGTTTGAATATCTTGGCGTCGCGTTGTTCGTTCTTTTTGTCGCGCACCACGCAGATCACCGCCATTGATACAACGGTTGCAACGGCAAGACAGGCAAGACAAACTTTCACCGCTGACCATTTGGGAATTTGTAACCGATTGTTGACTACGGCTTGCAAGCGTTCCTTTTCGTACTCGCGATACGTTTCTTTTCTGTATGGTGTGTTCATCGCCTCCCCCTTTTGTTTTGTTAACCCTTAAAACGTCCTACTATAATATCAATGGTCGTTTGTATCGTTCTCCTCATCTTCTTCGCTATTTCTTTTATCCTCTTATACGTTTCCGGCTTAACTTTTATCGACTCTGGTTTCATCGTTCAATCCTCCTTTTATTTCTACTTATTTCTACTTTCTACTACCTAAGAAGATAATACCATATCTAAAAAATGTTGTCAACAAAATATTTAATTTATTTTTAACGTAAGGATAGCCTTGATTTTGTTGATGTTTTAGGCAATAAAAAACCGGCAGGTTTTACCCTGCCGGAAAAGTGGAGATGACGAACGCCTTTTATTTTTTAATTTTATCCGCAATCGCTTTTTCTATCACTGGTAACATATCTTGTGCCGCTTGTCCGGCTAATGGGCCGCCCTTTGCGGTTGCCGCCACAACCAACAACTTATTTGCCATTTCAACTTTATCTTTAGTGCTTAACCAAGAAAAAACACTTAACAACATGCTTTTTATCATAATGCCCCCCTTATTTACCTATACAATAACCGATACGCTGAATCGATGCCCCTGAAACCTTTAACATTCTTTGCCTTAAAATATTCGGCGTTTCGTTTCTGCCTACATCTAAATGCCAGGGATCTTGTATTAATTTACCTGTTATCTCTGAACAATCATATTTCAAAGGGTTCTCTATGCCCGCAATCCTTAGCATCCTTCCAACAATGGCACGCCAATCATATTTTACTTTGCCTATTAATGCCGCTGTATCATCTTTGATCTGTTGCTGTTCGCAAGCCATCAAATGATAATTTCCCCAAAATTCAACGTAAACGCCCTTTTTTATGTAGTCGCTTAAGCTGATGTATTTAAATCCTCCCGGCTCCATCGATGCGAAATACCCGGGCTTTACGTAAAGCATGGCGTGGTTCATGGCCAACAGATCGATATAGTTATTATCAAAAATAGGGTTATCAAATATCTGTATCCCTTTTGAAAAAAATCCGGGTGTTCGCGCAAAACAAACCGCCGGCAAAAGGTTAAACGGAATTTCCTTAAGCGGGTTTATTTTGCCGCCGATCATATACGCTTGCCTAGTAAATAAGTCAATAACGTTTTAAATATAAAAAGCCTACGTTTAAAGCCCGTAAGCTTTTCTTCGTCTGCTAAAGTTATCGCATCGTATAAACCTAAACTAACCGCGCGTAGGGCAAGTCCTAGAATTATAACTCTTTCCCAGTTGTGCGTAATCCATGAAACCATATTATCCATAAATCACCCCTTTAATTACTGACTTTATGCAAAATCCCGAAAAACAACGCGCTATAAAATAATGTGCTACCGATGTGCCAAATAAAAAAACCAAAGGCAATGAGGCAAGAGCATAAAAACGCGCTTAGTATTGCCCGGCGCTGACGGTCAATGCCGATATGAGTATTTACCCTGAAAACATATAAAAGAGCTAAAGCGGCTAGAACAAATCCGATTAACCCTAAATCACTTAATACTTCTAAAAATTCATTGTGCGCCTGTTCAAAAGCATCACCATTGATCAGATTATGCAGCCAACCAAAAGACCCCGGACCAAAGCCGGTAAACGGTTTACGCGCTATTTTTATTATATTTTCATCTTGTTTTATGGTTGCGCCGTCTTTTAAGTCTTTAATCGTTAATGTCCATGCCGCGATGCGCCCGCTGTCGGCTTTAACCTCGTTGATTATTGCCTTAGCTTTATTGTTCGCATAGTAACCGTAACCGATGCCGCCTATGGATAAAACAGCCAAAAGAATGACAATAATCATACCCCGGCGCGATCTAAGCGCGAAATAAAAAGATAAAGACAATATCATTGACACGATCGATACATGCCGCCATGTCAAACACACTGCCAAAGCCATGAGCACGGCTTGCCAATACCGGCGCAAATATAGCGCAATCGGTATCAACATGGCAATAAACGCACTTGCAATGCAAGGATTACCAAGCGTACCGCCAAGTCTACCGAAAAAATATCCTTCACCGGCAATCGGTATAAAAAATTGCTCTAACCCTGCCGCCTGCAATAAAACGTAACAAGCCATCACAAAACCGCACCAAAAGGCGGTATTTAAAATAAAGGACATGTCATTTTGGGTAAAATCAAGGTTGCTTACAGCGATCACCATAAGCCCGAATATCCCATAAAGCAAACAAGCTTGAAGCATGCAATAGTTGCCAAAGACAACGCCTCCGGCGCGCGCGTCCAAGGGAAAGGAAAAATAGCACGATACCGGCAAGAAGGCGATAAAAAGCAAAAGCCATTTATTTTTAAACGGCTTTAAACCTTTGGAGTAAAGGGCGTATAGGGACAGGCTTAAAGCTATGAGCGCCGCACAGACCATCCGGGGTGATCGATTATCACCCTGCGGTAAAATCATGTAAGGCGTCAAAATTAAACCTGTCCCTACAAGCCACTTAATCATTCTTAGTTACCGTCTGTAAACGTGCCGCTCATTTCTTCCACTTCCCAGCGACCAGCTTCCGCGCTATAAAGTTTCAAAGAATCGGCTGTTTGGCTATTAGACGTTAATCTATCTCCTGCGCTTAATCCTGCGTAGGATATTGTGTCAGCGGTAGATGCCGGCTTAACGCTATATGCGTATGCTCCTCTTGCTGACCATCCGTAATGCAGTCCTGTGGCGGCATCCGGTAACGTTACAAGCGTATCGTTTGTGGCGATAGACTGGTGTAACCCTGACTGATCGGCAGTAAGCGTGTCCGACGTAGCCCATAAAACTTCAGTATCATACTTGGTAAGCTTTTGATGATCCGAAGCCGACAGATAACCCGCAACGCTATCCGTAGCCGTTGCAGGCGTAGCGGCATGCGCTCCAAAAGAAAACATAAACCCGATCAATGCTACAAGTAAAACTCCAAAATAACTTTTTCGCATCGTAAACCTCCTTATCAAAATTCCTATCACGCCATCTATCATCCCGATAGTAGGCTTATTCTTTAAGTATTAACAATTTCCAACAATTCAATCCTGCCCTCTGTTTGACGTAATCCGGCTTTATGATTTTTATAATGTGGCTCATCTTTCATCTTCCCTGCATAAGTGACACTCACCGCTTCACCACCCTGCATGATTATATTTAAACCAGTAACACAATCATGTTCAGGTTGTTTTTCTAGCAACCTCTTGACTGTACCCTTTAATGCGCTCATTTCCGCACTTTTTGCCATTTTTGAGTCTGCTATTAAATGTTCTTGCGAAGGATATTTTATATTCATTTTTTCCCCAACATCGATTGCACGCAAAAGATACCTATTGCTACCGCAGCCGCCACGACGCTTTTAATCGTCCACTGACAAAAACCGCATCTATCCTCGATAGTCTTAACTCGCGTAGGCATCCCTTTTAGTTCTTCCAACGATGTTAACACTCGCATTTTGAAAACGGCATCATCTGCCGCCTCGGTCTTGATACGATCAATTTGTTCTTCTGTTAATGGTATTTTTTTATCACTCATCACTACACCACGAATATTTTTTCAACAATAAAACCAGCTTCGCAATAACCTATAAATGGTGACGCTGGATTCCAATGTCTGCTTTGCCACAATAAATAATCAAACTTATGTAGTGACAATCCGCAATCGATTGCAAATTGTGTTGGTGTATGTACCGGACCGGCTTTCCATTTTAAATAATCTAATTTTTTATATTGAGTAACCCCCATAAAACAAATAGTCGATATCAATAAAAAATTAATAAATATCTTCAAGTTACCCTCAATACTAAATATACAAAAATTATTACTAATATAATCAACTCTATTCTATGCTTCATAAAATATTGATTATTGCTTGACCGTCCACAGACACCGACCCTTCAGGTAAAACATTAATATCGTCGATGGTGACAGATAGAGCAGGGCCATCAGACAGCCTAATTATATAAAAAGGGACATACAGATTTGATGGATTACCAACGCCGTCCGCCTCTGACCCCATAGTTGTCCAGTCTATACCATCAGTTGAATAGTCAAAATATGTAACGCCAGAAGATTCTCTAATCCTAAAATATTTGTGGATATCTGAGTCGTATGTTATTGCGCCACCGACTGGATTACCAGAAGGGGGTACAGCAAAAAAATCGCCAGACATAAAGATAAACATAGATAGATATGTTGCACTTTCAAGTGAGTCAGTAACTCCAAGAATCGACCGACTACCTTCTTGCGTATCTACGTCGATCACCTTAAAACTTATAAAACTTTCCGTAATATCGTATAAATCGTTAGCGGATAATACACCCATAGTCATAGCATCAGTGCCAGTAGATAACGTTAACTTCCCAGATGCTTCTACAACAGAACCGCTAGTGAAAGTGACCGCGTCCCATTTCACGGTGTCTATCGAATTATCGTTAAAATTGTCTGTAAGAGTTTCCAGTTTAGCCGAGTAAACGTTTATGCTCAATAACAAGAATAATGTTAAAATAAATAATTTCTTCATTAGAATGTACCCTCTATTTCACCACACAAATATCCAGGTGTGTCTGTATTATCGAAATCAATAGCAATATAGTTTCCGTTAAAAACCGTAGCATTGGTAAAAGTTGTCGTCGCGTTATAGTAACAATTATTCCCTGCGGTGTTGATGTTTGCGCTTAATAAGGTAGTAGCTGCTGCCGCATTAAAATTACCGGCGGGATATCTAATCAAGGCGTAGTTTACCGCGTTTGCATTAGACGTGCCGTACGCACTAGTCAAGGTTACGGTACCGCCACTATTATTATAAAAAATAGGGGTTAAATCCCGGCTCGCCATATTCGCCGGAGATACTAAAGTAAAATTTATAATTCGTTTATGTGCGTTAACATAATCAGCGGCGTAAACTGGGTCACTTTCCACGGTTAAATAACTTTGATTCGCATGATTGCCCCAACCATAGGCTATATCCCAACTAGCATGATTATCTGATAATGAAGCCGACCATCCAGTGCCATTCGACAAAGCTATGCCAGCGGAAGGATAAACCATCGAACCAGAATCCCATGATTGTATTTTAGTGGCGTTTACTGTTTCACCGCCGACAAGTAATGAATTTGTTACGTTAGCATTGCCGTTTTTATAAACTACAAAGGCATTGCTTCTGGCTACAGATGATGTGCCGTTGCCAACAATAAACGCTGGATCGGTAGAAACAAAGGTAGTAGCATTTCCGTTATCGCTACTATATGGACCAACGCTGACACCTCTTAGAGTCTGCGAAAAAGAATATGATCCCAACGCTGTAGAATAATCCCCTGTAGCGTTCGAGTAATACCCAAAGGCTTGAGATGTGTCGCCGGTAGCTTTAGCGGTATATCCTATAGCTGATCCATAATTAACGGCATTTGAGTTATAACCTGTGGCAAACGAATTGCTTCCCGCTTTAGAGCTATACCCTATAGCTACCGCTCTGGCTCCACTGGCTAAAGATTGAGTGCCTATAGATACGGAATAGTCACTAACAGCATTGCTCGCTGAACCTACAGCAAATGAGTATTGCCCGAGAGCCTTAGAATTGTATCCCAATGATGTCGAAATTAGTCCGGCTGCATTAGACGACGCCCCTATGGCGGTTGACTGATCACCATTTGCCTTAGCTACTTGACCAATAGCGATAGAACTTGACCCTGAAGATATTGCTCCATACCCCATAGCCGAGGATGTTTCCCCTGCGGAATTTGTGTTGTTACCATAAGCCGTAGCGTAAAGACCAGCGCCTAAAGCACCGTTACCGAATACTGTATTGTTGGTGTTGGTATACCCCGCCGCCGCATGATTACCCCACCCATAAGCGGTTATCGCATACCCCTCTGCGGCTGTATTGGCGTAATAGTTTGTACTGCCTTGCGATAGGTCATCAGTATCAAAGCTAGTAAGATTTGATATACCCCCGGATTGCGCTACCAGTTCATAATTGCCAGATACAGAGTTAAACGCTGGTACGTAACCGTTGGCGATATTGCTCTCGTCTACGTTATTTCCCCCGATATAGCCACGCTCAGTATAAGCGGTGTTCCAGTATGCACTATTATCGGTTATAGAATTTGTCCATGCCGTGCCGTTTGAAATAGGTATGCCAGGAGCAGGATAAACCATATTGCTTGATCCTGCTATTTGAAAATACGCCGCGTTATGCCCTTCTAACAATGCGCTGTTTGCCGC
>Ga0172381_10005550_pt1 | contig 12758 bp, 9 predicted proteins | sample Leawel6488metaG_FD_119754 | JGI IMG/M metagenome (GOLD analysis project Ga0172381, IMG submission 119754) | Leachate microbial communities from a municipal landfill in Southern Ontario, Canada - Leachate well 64-88 metaG | ecosystem: Engineered > Solid waste > Landfill > Unclassified | place...
GCTGAAAAGATTAATTTGAAGTCATCCTTGAATCGAGTCTTTTCTGGCACCGAACACGAGTTGAATCTTCGGGGTAAATCATTGGAGATAAAAATTCCGGAGAAGAGCTTCGTTTCTTTGTCGAATAATCCTGGAACTTACTTAAAAAATCGCTCACTCTCTAACTCCCAGCCGGATCTTATTAGCGTTAATGATTACAATCATGAATTTATCGATATTGCGCCGAGAATTAATTTAGCTGAAATCAAAACTTTAAATCTAGTTTCTGAATCTGCTGTCTATGAAATCAGAAATTCGGCTAATGAAAGGCGATTATTTTTTAGTATCGTCTTCAGTATAGTTTCTATCCTTATTATTGTCGGATTGTATTATTATAAGTCAATAATCTTATTCACTAACCGTTTAGTGGCCAAAAAGGAACTTTGGAACTCGAGATCGAAAAAATTTCTTCAAAACAGAGGAGTCGAGCTTGCAGTTTTTTGTGCTATTATGATTTTTTTCCTTGTTTTGCGAACAAATCCAATTGGTGAGCAATTTTTTTCTGCGACAAACCTGTTAACAATTTTGTTCTTTTTTCTACTAATACTAATTCGTTTTTCCGTTCGTTATATGATTTTGGTTCTGCTTTCGCTAATAGGTATTGTTGCCATTTTAGAACAATTTAACTACCTTGTTATCGGCGAAAAAACCGGTAGACTTTTGTTTTTACTGATCCTGATAATAGCGATTTCAATTATATTTTCTAGAGAAAAACCAACCGTGAGGAAACATCATGGAAAACAAAAGAAAAATTAATATCTCGATTGTGATCCCGACCTATAATGAGGAAGAAAATATCCATTCTCTTTATTTGGAACTCTGCGAGGTTTTCAAATCTACTAGCAGGGGTTATGAGATAATTTTTATCAATGATGCCTCAAGAGATCGGACATTGGAGGAGCTAAAAAAAATTGCCAAAAAAGATAAAAAAGTTAAGGTTATCGACTTTGTGCGCAATTTTGGCCAAACCGCTGCTCTCTCGGCCGGAATTGATTATTCTTCTGGTGAAATCATAATTCCGATGGATGGTGATGGGCAGAATGACCCGGCCGACATTCCAAAACTGGTCGAAAAAATTGAAGAGGGCTACACCGTAGTTTCCGGTTGGCGCAAAAATAGAAAAGATGCTATTATTCGGGTTTTACCCTCGCAAATTGCAAATTGGTTGATTAAGAAAATGACCGGGGTGAGAATTCATGATAATGGTTGTTCCTTAAAAGCTTATAGGCGAGAAGTTATTGATGGCGTGGCGCTTTATGGGGAGATGCATCGTTTTGTCTCAGTTTACGCTTCTTGGTCCGGTGGAAGGATAACGGAAGTTTTAGTTAACCATCGCCCAAGAATAAGGGGTAAAAGCAAGTATGGCTTCTCTCGAATATTTAAAGTTATTCTTGATCTTTTAGTTATCAGATTTTTGTACAAATATATCAGCCGGCCGGTTCATTTTTTCGGCAAATATGGTTTTTGGGCGATCTTTGTCTCACTAATATTCGCAGCTTGGGCGCTTTATCTTAAATTTTTTCAAGGTCTTTCGATTAATCGTACGCCGTTGCCAGTTTTTTCCTCAATGTTTTTAATTGTTGGTGTCCAACTGATATTGACCGGTGTTTTAGCCGAACTTCTAACGCGAACTTATTTTGAATCCCAAGGTCGCAAAGCCTATAAAGTGAAAAATATTATCAATGGCAAATAAAGTTAAAACAATCTTAGTTACCGGCTCTGCCGGCTTTATCGGTTTTCATTTAGCAAAGAAGCTTCTTGAAAAAGGTGTGGATGTTGTTGGTGTCGATAATTTGAATGACTATTACGACCCCAAACTAAAGACTGATCGTAACAAAATACTGAAAAGCCATGAAAACTATATTTTTCTCAAAGGCGATCTTGCTGACGAAAAGTTTATTGCTCAACTATTTAAAAAATTTAAATTTGATCAGATCTGTCATCTGGCGGCCCAAGCCGGTGTTCGCTACAGCATTGAAAATCCAGCTGTTTACATTCAGTCGAACATAGTTGGTTTTGCAAATTTAGTCGAAGCGACAAAAAACGCCGGTGTCAAAGATTTTGTTTTTGCTTCTTCGAGTTCGGTTTATGGTAACAGTAAAAAAGCCAAATTTTCGGTCAAAGATCGCACCGATGAACCGATCTCACTCTATGCGACGACAAAAAAAGCTGACGAATTAATCGCCTATACTTATAATCATCTTTTTGGTTTGAACTGTACGGGATTACGTTTCTTTACTGTTTATGGTCCTTTGGGTCGACCGGACATGGCGACTTTCAAATTCACCGAGCGGATTTTAGCCGGCAAGGAGATTGAGGTTTACAACTTCGGCAAGATGAAAAGAGATTTTACTTACATCGATGATATCGTTTCGGGAATTATTGCCGCCCTGAAACGCCCCAGAGGATTTAAGGTTTACAATCTTGGTAATAACCGACCGGTAACCCTCAATCGTTTTGTCAAAGCTATAGAGGTCGCCTGTGGGCGAAATGCAAAGATTAAATACTTGCCACTTCAACCAGGAGATGTGATCAAAACCGCTGCCGATATTTCCGAATCAAAAAAGGATTTAAGATTTTCGCCGGAAATAAATATCGAAGAGGGAATGAAAAAATTTGTCAGTTGGTATCAGGATTATTATGAGAAAAAATAAACTCCATATCTTATTTTTAAATTATGAATTCCCACCGCTAGGGGGCGGGGCCGGTAATGCGACAAAATATTTATTTTCGGAATTTGCCAAACGAGATGGCCTAGAAATCGATCTAATCACCAGCTCGACCGACAAGTTTAAAATTGAGAAATTTGCTAAAAATATTTGCGTCCACTATCTCGATATTGGGAAAAAAGGCAATGTTCATTATCAAAGCAACAGAGATCTTTTAAAATATAGTTGGAAGGCTTATTTTTATGGAAAGAGTTTAATTAAAAAGAAAAAATTTAATTTAATCCACGCTTTTTTCGGCATCCCCTGTGGTTACATCGCGATGAGGCTCGGTTTGCCTTACATCGTTTCTCTTCGTGGTAGTGATGTGCCATTTTATAATTCGAGGTTTGCAAAATTGGATAAATTAGTTTTTTATCGATTGTCGCGACGAATCTGGCGGCGGGCGAGAGCAGTGATTGCTAATTCCGAGGATCTGAAAAGATTAGCGGTGAAAACTTTTTCCGGTGAAATCGGGGTGATCCCAAATGGTATCAATACCAGCGAATTCAAGCCGTCAAAGCGAAAAATAATATCAAAGAAGATCAAATTAATTTCCACTGGTCGTTTGATTACACGAAAAGGATATCAGTATTTGATCCCGGCGTTAAAAGGTTTGAAGAATATTGAGCTAACTTTGGTTGGTGGCGGTGATTTACGAAATGAACTTGAAGAGTTGGCGAAGAAAAATAAAGTTGAAGTTAATTTTATCGGTGAAGTCGGACATAATGAAATTGTAAATTATTTACAAAATGCCGATATTTTTATTCTGCCGTCACTTAATGAAGGGATGAGTAACTCGATTTTAGAGGCAATGGCTTGTGGTCTCCCAATTATTACAACTGATACCGGTGGAAGCAAAAAATTAATTGATGGGAATGGATTTGTTATCAAAAAACGATCTAATTCCGCGATAAAAAAAGCACTTTTAAGATACCAGAGGTCAAAAAAATTAATTCTTGAACATGGGGGAAAATCCCGATGGATTGCACTGAAATTTAGCTGGTCTAATGTGGCTGATAATTACAACAAAATCTACAATCAATTGGTGAGGCCAGAATCCATTTATTATAATAACGTTACGAGAAATATTAATTCCAAAATTATTCAGCAATGGAGGACAAGGCAGGATTCGCTCATTTCCTATCTCAAGAGCCTCCCAAAAAGAGGCACGATTAAAATTATTGAATTTGGCTCGGGGCGAGGTTTTTTAGTCGAGGAGCTAAGTACATTAGGTTTTAATATCACCGGTAGTGATTTTAACCCTTTGAATTTGAAACTATCAAAGGAGATAAATGGAGTAATGCTTAAAAAAATTGATGCTGAAAATATTAAATTAAGCAGAAATTATTATGATATCGCGGTTAGTGTTGAACTTATCGAACACTTAACTGATGTTAAGATGCATATCGGACAAGTGAGAAGAATATTAAAGCCTGGGGGTATCTATTTTATTTCAACTCCAAACATTTTAATTGAAAAAATCTTTAATTTTTTAAAACGAAACAGAGCTGGTGATAGGTTGCATATATCTTCACAATCTCATAAGTCATTAAAAAAACTTTTAGAGGAGGAGAATTTCATCATCACATATCTGAAGATGAAAGATCTAACGGTTGGGCAAAAAGATAAATTAAATATATTTAGAATGTTATACCCAGTCAAAATTTTACCAAAATGGCTTCAACCATCAATAATATGCGTTGCAAAACTAAAAAAATGATCAATTGGCGTAAACCGACAATCTTCGCTTTGCTTTATCTCTCTGGTAGTAAAATTCCACGTAATCTTAAAATAATCCAAAAACTTGCCAAAAGCAGCAAGAGGGAGATAAAAAAATACCAAGAAGAAAAGCTGAAGAAAATATTGCTCCACGCTTATAAAAATGTTCCTTATTATCATCAGGTGTTGGCGGAATCTGGTGTGATTACAAAATCAGGAAAAGTTGATCTAAAAAAATTCTTTAATATACCTACTCTGACAAAGGATATTATCCGCAAAGAGGGTAAAAATTTGCATTCCAGCGACTACAAGCGCCGCGGTCATTACAAAAACACCTCCGGGGGATCGACTGGTGAGCCGGTAGTTTTTATTCAAGACAAAGAATATGAAGATGTGAATGTAATAGCAAATAAAATTTATTTTAATCGAATGCTTGGCAAGGAACCGGGTGAAAGAGAAATTAATCTTTGGGGGTCAGATAGGGATATAAAAAGAAATTCTCAAGGATTCAAAAATGATCTCATAAATATTCTTTACAACAGAAGATTTTTAAATGCCTTTGAATTGTCTGACAAAAAGTTAGATCACTTTATCAAAATAATTAACGCTTTTAAGCCAATTTCAATTTGGTCATATGTTGAATCTTTGGATGAGATTTCAAAATACGTAGAAGAAAAAAATATGAGAATGTATTCTCCAAAATTTATTATAACTACTGCTGGCACCCTTTATCCGGAGATGAAGGAAAGAGCTCAAAGAGTTTTTAATTGTCCGATTATCAATCAATACGGATCCCGGGAAGTGGGACCGATTGCGATACAATGCTTGCAAAGAGTTGGACTTCATGTATTTCCCTGGTCTCATTACCTAGAGATAATCGATGGCGAAGTTGTGGTTACCTGTCTAACAAACTTTTCTATGCCACTGATTAGGTACAAAATTGGCGATGAAGCTACAAAGTCTAAAAAAGTTACATGTAAATGTGGCACTCCAACTTTATTTTTTAAGGATATTAAAGGACGCACAATTAGCCATTTTATTAAAGAGACTGGGGAAAAAATTCATGGGCAGTATTTTATTCATTTATTCTATTATCGAGATTGGGTTAAGAAATTCCAAATAGTTCAGAATGAGATCAATCAAATAGAATGCAAAATTGTTGGAAAAAAAAATGGGTTTGAAATGTACAAAATCAGCAGAAACATTAAAAGAATAATGGGAAATAACTGTCAAGTCAAATTTTGTTTTCTAAAAGAGATAAGGCCTTTAGATAATGGTAAATTTATATACACAATATGTAAATTAGATCATAAAAAGTAGTGTATCAGACATCTTTAAGAGATCAAAGTAATCAATTAAGGGATAGACTTTTAATTAGAAAGTCTGGTAAAAAGAGGATACTGCCAAGAATTGAATTAATTCTCTGTTGGCGCAAATTTATTGAAAGTTTAGTAATACCAATTATGGAAGTTAAAAACCTAAAAATTAAGCCTGATTTTAAGAGCCATAAAATTGCAAAATCTGTAATTTATCATTTAAAAGGATTTATCAAAAAAGGTGATACGGTTTTGGATATTGGTGCAGGTGACGGCTATCTTCTTGGCTTAATTGAAAAAAAATTTAAAGATGTTAAGACTTGTGGTATCGACCCAGAGCCAAAATCAAAAAAAATTAAGAAAGCTGGAATCGAAAAATTGCCGTTTCTTGATCAAAGCGTTGATGTTGTGGTTTGTACAGATGTTATTGAACATCTAACTGATTTTCAATTACACGAAGGTATCAAGGAAATTAATCGAGTTTTAAAGCAGGGTGGCAAGGTTATCACTACCACAGTTGTTAATGAAAATATCAATAAGCAACTGTGCACTTGCCCGGATTGCAAAAAGATATTTCATAAAATTGGACACCAACAGATTTTTACACCTGAGGAGCTTATAAAACTTTTTGTCTCTTATAATTTTAATGTATTGAAAACTTTTAATTTCAATTTAACCTTATTTGCCAGATTTCCAACCTTAATTAAGCTTGCCCATATTCTAAAAATGGACAGATTATTTTCCGGCGAAATAAGATATCGACTGAAAAAAGATTTTTTGCTCATTGCAGAAAAAAATGTGGCCACAAAAAGATGTCCAATTTGTAATGATGAACAGAGTAAGGTTGATCGTCGGATAGGTGATTATTTTCTTTTACGTTGCCAGAATTGTCATTTTGTATATTCAAATCTATCCGAGAAGGAAATTGAGAAAGAGAATTTTTCATATAACAAAAAAGCGATACAAAAATATCAAAACGCCCAGACGGTTTTTGACGAGCTGTGGTTCAATCAGATAGCCAGAAGGATTAACAGAAGGTTTACAAAATTATCAAAAAAAAGAGTGCTCGATGTTGGCTGTGGTAATGGGCTTCTTCTATTAGAATTTAAGAAGCTTGGCTGGGACGTTTATGGGCTTGACCCATCACCTTGGGCGACAGAGTTTGCAAAAAAGAAGGATTTTAAATTGTATCCAGAGGTGATCGAAAGAGCAGATGTTCCAAAGAACTATTTTGATGTAGTTGTCTGTACCTCTACTCTTGAGCATATTGAAAAACCAAAGGAATTTATTGAAGAAATATTATCAGTTGTTCGTCCTGGGGGCCTGGCTTATTTTTCAGGAATGCCAAATTATGGCTCCTTGCTAAATATTATTGGTATGACAGATTTTTCTCGCAACATGCCGCCGCAACATGTCAATTATTTTAAAAGGAAAGATTTTTCGATAATCATTCGACCAAATAAATGTAGCTTTGTTGTTTCAAGCTATGGTTTTCCTGGTCTTTACAAGTTTTATAGGGGGATTAAAACAATTAGGAAGAAAAACCTCAAAAGCAAAAAGGGTAAAAATTTATTACTGCTTCGTGTGCTTGTTCTAGCCAATTATTATTCAGGAAAAATATTTGGCCTCGGAGACAAACTGGAGATTACTTGTGAAAAACAGTAAAAAAATCAATTTTATTATCAGGATTTTGGGCACGATAATTATTCTGACAGTAATATATTTTCAGATTGATTTTAGACAATTTGTTAGCAATTTATTGAGTAGTAATTGGCTTTACCTGATTGTGGCGGTATTGGTGATAATTTTTGGCATGTTGATCAGCTCCTTAAAGTGGAAAGTGATATTATCCTTTTACAAAATTGATATATCGCTTGCGAAGTTATTTACTTTGTACTGGGGTGGAAGTTTTTTTAACCAGTTTTTGCCGACTAGTTTTGGTGGCGATGTTTACAAATATTATTACCTTAAAAATCAGGGCTTTGGCGACAAGAAAGGGCAAATAACATCCTCAATTCTTCTTGAGCGAAGCATTGGTCTGTATAGTTCAACGATCTTTGCTTTGGTTTTCTTCATTATTTTCGAATCGAATGCATACTACAACCTGGCAATTGGCGCTGCTTTTTTGCTCGTTTTAATGATTTTACTAATGTTTTTTTGGTTTACCCAATCAGCAAAAAAAGACAAGATAATAAATAGAGAATTCAAAAATAAGTGGATTAGTAAATTTATTAAAATTATCAATATATTCTTACGCTTCAATAGTCTCCAAATCATGCTTCTGGCGGTGACTATATCATTTCTTTTCACCTTTCTTTGTGTTCTGGTAATTTATTTCTCATTCCTAGCCGTGAATTTTCCGATTAACTTCGAAGTTTTATTGTTTATTGTGCCGATTACGAATTTAGCAAAAATGATTCCAATAACGATCAATTCAATCGGGGTAACAGAAGGTTTCGGAATAGTATTATTCTCAATTTATAATATTTCAAAAGAAATTACAGTCAGCGCAATGGTTTATGCTCGGATCCCGAATTTAATCGTTGGTTTACTCGGTGGCATGGTATATTTGTATTTGATTAAAACGGATAGAGGGCAGAGAATTAGGTCAGCTAAATGAAAAAATTTATCTCATTTATCAATAAAAACCGCTCATCTGTCATAATTGTAATTATCGGTTTGTTGATCCGCCTGATGTTTATCCCTATTACGTTGTATGTTGATCTTCTTTCAGCTACTTTTAGACAGTATTTATTTGTACAAGATGGAATATTTCGTCTATCCAACTTACAAGAATTGATCCTTTCGGGGTATCTCCATTTATTTAACGACCATCTTTTTTTGATCCCTCAAACAATATCCAATTTTCGCCCCCAAGGAGATCATCAAATATTTACAAATGCTCTCGGTGCCGTTGATATTTTTGCTAAATCAAATTTATCAATGCGGACTTTATTTGTTCTAAAATTTCCTTATCTCATATTTGAACTAGCCGCAACTTTCGTTTTGCTAAAAATTTACGATGATCGATTAAAAAATATTTGGTTAATATTATTATGGTGGCTGAATCCAATTTTAATCTACGCTGTTTATGCCTGGGGCAGATATGACATAATTCCCTTGCTACTGGTGCTGGTATCGATCTATTTTGCCAAAAAAGATAAGGTTTGGTACTCTTTCATATTTCTTGGTTTTGCAATAGCTTGCCGCGATGTATATCTGATTATTCTTCCACTTTATCTAATATATTTCTATAAAAATAAACACTCCCTTATCTCACAAATACTCGTTGTTTATCTACCAATTTATGCAATTGATAAATTATTCGCCTTTTTAAAAAACTTTGAGCCAAATATTAGTAGTTCTTTATATATTTTGTCGGCAAGTTACTCTAACTCTATCGACTATGTTTTATACACAACTATTAGCACCAATGATTCAAAAATTGCTCCGTTATTTTTTATTATCCCTTTGATCTATTTATATTTTCTTTCGAAAAAGAAAAAAAACTTTGATCTTCTAGTAAAATTTTCCACTGCTGTGTTTGTTGTTTTTTTGGTTTTATCACGCATACATCCTCATTATATGATCTGGCTAATGCCGTTTCTAATTTTGGCAATTGCCGACAATAAAAAATTTTTGTATTCGTATCTAGTTTTTGTCGTTGCCTTTTTTTGCTATTTTGCCTTAGCTTTTAGTATCAGAACAAATATAACAATGTTTTTGCCTGTTAATTATGACCTTTTTATCAACGTGGGATCCTTATGGGAAAAAATGCTAATTAGTTATCGCAGCGAAAATTTGATTTTGATATCCAGGACATTATATGTCTTTACTGCCGGTGTGATGTTATGGTTTTTAATTTTTCAAAGGAATAAGAAATAATGATGAAAATTAATTGGATTAAATTTTGGTTGGTGGTTTTGTTAGCAATTTTATTTTCTTGTTCACATTTTCTTATTAAAGACTTATCGGTGCAATTAATTGCGAAAAATATTGATGAGTTCGGAATCTCTGATTTAGAAATTGTGCCGAACAAGCAGGAGCCACTAACACAAAAGGGAGCGGTGGTAGATTTTTCTTTTGTTCCCAAGAGAGATGATGTTTCCGGCGTTATTCTTTATGGTCGAAAACACAAATATCTTTTTGGAGAAAATCTAGCAACTCTAACGATGAAGATTAACTATCAAAAGGAAAACGGCGAGAATTTCTATCTTGAAAATATAATTCCCGTTTCAAGTTTACGAGGCACAATTTTTTCAATAAATTTTCAACCACTCTTAGATTGCAAAGATAGAACAGTCAATATAGAAATTATTGCGAATCAAAATTTGGAGGAGGCAACCGGATTAGCGATTTATAATCAAGGAATCGAAACAACACCAAAAATTTTGTATGAAATAAATCTTGAAGAGGAGCTGAAAATATCTTATGAGAATATCAAAAATGATCGATATTTTTTTTACTTTTATTTTGGTTTGATTTCGTTATTACTACTAGCAGTTATCTCTTTATTTGTTATTGATCCAAAACCAATTGATGTTTGACTCCGAATAACTCGAATAAGAAGTGATTATTTTATGAAGTAAAAGGTAGTTTATTTTTAATCTCAAATTTTTCTAACGATGTTCTGATTTATTTAATTGTTTCTTAGATACTAAATTAAAATTTCAGAATAAAACATTATAATGATTGACAAGTCTTGATGTTAATCTGATACAATACAACCACATTATCAAGAGAGACGTTAGGGAATTGGCCCGAAGAGCGTCCAGCAACCATCATTCATATAAGAGTGAACGGTGCTAAGTCCAAGCCGGAAGGCAAGATAATTTTTTATCACGCTTTTCTCGGCGTGATCTTTTTATCAAAACTATTAATTGTGGAGGAAAAATGGAAAAAAGACTTTTCACTTCGGAATCGGTGACTGAAGGCCATCCGGATAAAATGGCGGATCAAATATCTGACGCGATAGTTGATGCGCTTTTGGATAAAGATGAAAGAAGCCGTGTCGCTGTTGAAACCCTGCTGACAAACGGTGTCTGTTTAATTGCCGGTGAGGTTACAACCAGCGCATATGTTGATATGGCAAAAATTGCCAGAGGAGTTATAGAAGATATCGGCTACGACGGTTGTGGTTTTCATCACGAAGTTTCCGGTGTTATGACATCAATCAAAGAGCAATCATCGGATATCGCTCAAGGAGTAGATAGCTTCAAGAAAAATGAAAGCGGAAAAATTGTTAAGGAAGATTTGGAACACTTAGGCGCTGGAGACCAAGGTTTAATGTTCGGCTATGCTTGCAATGAAACACCGGAACTTATGCCGTTGCCGATAGTTTTGGCTCATAAACTTTGTGAGCGTTTGAGTGAAGTTCGGAAGAAAAAAATCATCAAGGGCTTGCGTCCGGACGGCAAATCTCAAGTGACTGTGGAATACATTGATGGTAAACCGGCGAGAATCGATACTGTCTTGATTGCAGCCCAACATAACCCAGATGTTAAAATTTCTACGATGAAGAAAGAGATCGAGAAAAACGTTATCGAACAGGTGCTTTCGTCTTATGGCTACAAAATTGATTCAAAGACAAAAGTTTTTATTAACACTACCGGCAAGTTTGTTATTGGCGGTCCGGAAGGAGACACGGGATTAACCGGACGCAAAATTATTGTTGACACATATGGTGGGTATGCCAGGCATGGTGGGGGAGCATTCTCCGGGAAAGATCCGTCGAAAGTTGACCGCTCTGGCGCCTACGCAGCTCGCTGGGTGGCTAAAAGTATAGTCGCTTCAGGATTAGCGGAGAAGTGTGAGATTCAGCTTGCTTATGCCATCGGAAAACCGGAACCTTTATCTATTTATGTCGATACTTATGGAACGGGAAAAATTTCCGATGAAGAGTTGGTAGAAAAAATTACCAAGGTTTTTGATTTGAGACCCGGTATGATCATAAAGGAATTAGGACTTCGCCGACCACTGTATCGTCAATGTGCCGCATATGGTCATTTCGGCAGAGATGACCTGAAACTTCCTTGGGAAAAAACAATCAAAATTAAATAGATTTTTTAAAAAACTCGGGCTAACTACGCTCGGGTTTTTTTATTGACAATTGATCTCAAATAAAATACGATAATATACGATGTTCTCATCATTACTTCGGAGGTTCTGCTATGACTGATATGACTCTTGTTCCGGCTCTGATGCCGGATAACACCAGGACGTACTTCGCAGATGTACCACTGCGCCTGTGGGATCCGGGCAAGTGGAGCGATGTTGAGAGGTTCCTGGATCTCATCGGTGGTGGGGCGGTACTGAACCTCTGTGGCCGCTTGCGGCTTTGGGGTTCGACTGACCCATTCAGCGGGATTGTCGTCATTGTTCGCGTTTTGCCACCCTCAATCCATGGCGGTCGGGTCATCGTGCGCGCTGGAGCTGACCCGAAGTTCAACGCTGGGTGCACTATGGAAGAGCTCTTCGATGGGAGCTTCAATCATGACGAGCTGGCTCTCTGCGTTCTCTCGACGATTGACTTCTCGCGGATCGCTCCCTGCGATCTGGAGATTACCATCGTTGCACCGATTCCGCCAGGGGCCTCACTGGGTACTTCGGCGGCGCTTGGCGTCGCTATCGAGAGAGCCTTCCTCGGCAGCGCCCACGATTCACTGGAGATCGCTGAGCGAGCGCTGTTTGCCGAGAAAGAGATCGCCGGCAAGAATACCGGCCGACAGGATCACGACGCCGCCGCCTGGGGTTCGCATTGCGGCGTTTGGACGCCGGCGATCATGATCGAGATGGCGTCGCTCTGGGAGGCGACGGTGACGCCAGTATCTGTTGGCCCGAAGATCGCGTCGTTGCTCAAGAACACCGTGGTCACCTACCTCGGTAGCCATGATAGCTCAGACATCCACCAGGCGCTGATGGCTGAGCTGGAAGGCGATTCGGCAGCGGCTGAAGTGAAGTTGACCCGCATTCGCCA
>Ga0172381_10005551_pt1 | contig 12758 bp, 14 predicted proteins | sample Leawel6488metaG_FD_119754 | JGI IMG/M metagenome (GOLD analysis project Ga0172381, IMG submission 119754) | Leachate microbial communities from a municipal landfill in Southern Ontario, Canada - Leachate well 64-88 metaG | ecosystem: Engineered > Solid waste > Landfill > Unclassified | place...
ATATTTTTTGTTTAGAAAAGAGTGAGATGTTCTTGGAAAAGTTTAGAGAATTCTTAATCTCTTTAGGATTTGAAAAATACTCTATAAATAGGGAATTACTAAGCCCCTTAGGCAGTTCAGATAATAATTATTCTAAAAGAAAATACTCAAATAAGTTATACGAAGACGAATATTTTTATTTTGAAGATAAATATTACAAGATAGATTTATTTTTTGGTAAAGAAAAAATAGTCCTGTCTATATTTACCTCTTCAGATAAGCAAAATACTATAATGAAATTGCTTGAAGAATTCTGTGACTTTTACGAATAATATTTAAACTTCTTTTCTTAATTTATTCTATGGTGAGTTTAACAAAAGAGGACTTAGAACTTATTAACTTAGCAAAAAAGATGATTAATCCGAAGAAAGTCGTTAGAGGCGGAATTATAAAAGAAGTTGGCTCTGCCTTGATTACAAAAAAAGGAAAGACTTTTACTGGAGCAAATATGCATCTTCCGTGTGACTTGGGATTTTGTGCTGAAGTCACGGCGATTTCAAATATGATTTCTAGTTCGGATGAAACAGAAATAAAAGTTATCGTTGCGGTTAAAGACAAAGTTCGTCCTCCTTGTGGAAGATGTAGAGAATTGATGCATTTAATTAACGAAAAAAATTTAGAAAATACTTTTGTAATAATTTCTAATAAAGAAAAAGTAAAACTAAAAGAACTTCTTCCACACGATTGGATTAAAGGATGATACTTCTAATAAAAACAAATAAAGAAAATTTACACGACAACGAATTTGTAAATCCGATTGAAGATATAGTTACGAGAAACGAGTTACGAGATATAAGGCAAGTGAAAGCAAAAAAAGAAGAAACACGAATAAGAAGTTATAAGGAGTTAAAAAAAGAGGATTTGGAAAAAGCAGATAAAATAATTATTTCTGGGACGAGCTTGAAAGATAACGAATTTTTGGAAGACTTAGAAAAATTCTCTTGGATAAAGGACTGCGAGAAACCTCTTTTAGGAATCTGTGCTGGTGCACAAATCGTTGGAATTGTTTTTGGAGGAAAATTAAAGAAAAAAACAGAAATAGGAATGACTAAACTTACTTTTGAAAAAAAATTTCTAGGAATTTCTGAAGAAAAAGAAGTCTACGAGCTACACAACAATTATGTTACTTTTGGAAAAGATTTTGAAATCTTTGCGAAAAATAAAATTCCTCAGGCAGCAAAACACAAAGATAAAGACATTTATTGCACTTTATTTCATCCTGAAGTTAAGAATAAAGAAATGATAAAAAATTTTACTCAAATTTAACTTAGATCTTCTTCAATTAATTTTTTCTTACTTTTTCCTAATAAACAATTATATCCTCCGATTTTTCCATCTGAGCGAATCACTTTGTAACACGGAACAGTTTTGTCTTTATTTGTAGCCAAAATCCTAGCAACTGCTCTTGGGTGCGAATCAAATTTTTCTGCAAGAAATTTATAGGTTGTTAACTTTCCTTTTGGAAGTTTTTTCAAAAAATTATTAATTTTTTCTCGCAGTTCCATTTCTTTTAAGAATAATGTTCTTCTTTGTTTTCTTTTCTAAAGTTAGAATCTTTTCCTTGCCGGTAATCATATCTTTAACCTTAAACTGTTTTTTCTTTACTTCATCTGCACCAACAAAAATTACTCCGTTAATTCCATATGAATTTGCATAAGCTAAGGCTTTTGAGGGTTTCCCATAAGAAAGAATACAACTAGTCCCTGCTCCTCTTAATTTTTCTGCAATTTTTATTGCTTGTTTATCCTCGTTTAAAGAGACAATTAAGTAATCTACTTTTTTTGGAAAAATATTTGATAACATCGCTAGTCTATCTAACCCAAAAGATATTCCTACACATTGAGTATTATTAAAAAAATAAGCTCCTCCACCAACAATTGTTTCTTTCATTTCTTTTGTTTTAATTTCAAAAATAGTTTTGTTGTAATAACTTAACCCTCTAGCTAAAGTTGGAGAAAATTCTATTTCTACGTTGTATAAATCACAATATTCTTTTAATTCTTTAATTTGAGAATAATTTTTATATTCGTTGAAATTAGATTCTTTTTGCTTAAATATAGAAATTAACTTTTCTGCATTGTATTTTTTTAATTCTTCTTTTACTTCTGATTCTGAAAGTTTGTCTAACTTATCTAATATTCTTATTACTTCACTAGGACTTTTTACATTTTCTTTTTCTAATACTTCATTAAGTAATTCTCTATTATTCACATAAATTGTAAATTTTATTCCCAAGGAATCTAAAACTTTTTTTGCTAAAGATAAAATTTCTGCATCATCTTTTATATCTGAGCCAACAACATCACAATCACACTGAACAAATTGTCTAAGTCTATTTCCGCTAACTGGTTCGTCTCTAAATACTGGTCCGATTTCATATCTTTTGAAAGGTAATTTTTGGTTATTCATTAATCTTTTAAGTTGAAAAGTGAACTCATATCTAAGTGCCAATTTTCTTTTTCCTTTATCTTCTAATCTAAAAATGTCGCTTACTGCTTCATCATTTGAATTATTTCCTTTAACAAATTCTTCTTGCTCAAGCACAGGAGTTTCTGCGGGGCTAAATCCATATTTTTCAAAAGTTCCAACTAGTATTTTTCTTATTTCTTCTCGCTTAGATGCTTCATCCAAAATAAAGTCTCTAAATCCTTTGATTGTTTCCATAGACAAAAGACAAACATTTTGTTTATATAAATTGTCTTTTGTAGGAAGAAGGTTGAAGGCTGAAGGGGGAAGAGGAAGTGGAAAGGAAAATTGGTTTTACAATTTTGGTGCTTGTATGAATTGATTAAATTACAAAGAGTTAAGAGTAGTTTACCAAAAATCGAATCGACACAGTCATTCGATTTAAAGCGAAATTTGTAAAACAAATTTTGTATTCTTATGAATCACTCTCTTTGCACTGAATTGGAACATCCATACAAGGGCGGGAGGAAAGTAAATTCTAACGAATTTATATTAAATCTTTTTTTAACAAAAAAGCTTTAGAGAATCGATTAAATTGCACTGCGTTATGACTCTCTCTTCAAGGTGATTTTCAATCACCTAAAAGGGCGGGAGGAGAGAATCGAACTCTCTTCTTACGGACCACAACCGCATATACTAGCCATTGTACGACAACCGCCATAATTACTTATTTTAGAAGATAAAACGTATTTAAAAGGTTTTTCAGAAAAAAGCTGAAGAAGAAAAAATATTAAGTACTCCCTTCCTAGTCCTTCCGTTATTCCGTGCAACTCTTCCTCCTCGTATCTCGATACTTTTTTCTTCTTCAACCTTCTTCTTTTCTACTCTCTTCCTTCTTCCCCCTAAGATATATAAACTAGAATCTCATTTTTTTTGTATGATTGAGTATTATAAAAAGAGCGATAGAAAGAATCAAATTGAAAAGGTAAAACTTCCTATGAAAGGCTGTTGGGTGAAGGTCGTTAATCCTACAGAAGAAGAAATAAAATTATTATCCGACAAATTTAATTTAGACCAAGAACAGATAAGAGATGGTTTAGATATTCACGAAACTCCCAGAGTTGATTCTGAAGATGACAAAATTTACATTCACTCAACTGTTCCAACAGAAACAATTTCCCAAGACCACGACTCTTCATTCTTAATTATAATTACAAAAGAACATTTCTTTTCTATTTCAAAACATAAACTAGAAATAGTCGACTCAACTTTGGACTCGAAAAGAGAAACAAAAAACTTTTCTAATTCAAAAAATTTATTTAAATTATTATTTGGTATTTCTAGATCGTTTGAAAATTCTGTAGGAGAAATATCTAAAGAATTAAAGAAAAGTCGTTTTGATATCTCAAAAATAAAAACAAAAGATTTAGAAAAATTAATTAAATATGAAGACAGACTTGCTTCTTACACTTCTTCATTCGGTGCTACAATTCATATTTATCATAAGATTATAAGAGAAAAATCAATAAATCTAGCTGAAGAGGATAGAGAAGAAATTGAAGACTTAATTATTGATTTAAATGAAACTCTCGTTCTCTGTAATGAAACATTACAATCTATTTCAAATAGAAGAAATTATTACAATGCAAAATTATCTAACGACTTAAATAAAACAGTTTTAATTTTAACAATTACTACAGTATTTTTATCTATCCCAACAATGATTGGCGGAATATATGGAATGAATATTCCTTTGCCTTATCAAGAAAAAGAAAATTTAGTCTATATGGTATTTGGAATAATCTTAGTTATTTGGGTTGGAATGTTTTTTGGATTAAAGAAATTAAAAATATTTTAAAATGAATAAATATGAACTTTTAGCTCCTGCTGGAAATTTTTCTATGCTTGTCTCAGCTGTAAATGCTGGAGCAGATGCAGTTTATTTTGGTTTGCAAAAGTATGGAATGAGAGCAAATGCAAATAATTTTAGAATAGAAGATTTAGAAAAAATGAGAAAAATTTGTAATGAATCTTCTAGAAAACCAAAAATGTATGTTACACTAAATACAATTATTTACGACGAAGAATTAAAAGATTTGGAAAGCACAATAAAAGAAATAAAAGGAAAAGTTGATGCGGTTATCTGCTGGGACTTGGCCGTTATTGAATTGTGTAAAGAGTATAAAGTGCCTTTCTTTGTTTCAACTCAAGCTTCAATTTCAAATTCTAAGTCCGCTTTATTTTATAAAAAACTTGGAGCAAAAAGATTAATACTTGCAAGAGAATTAAATTTAAAACAGATTAAAAAAATATCTAGTATTTTGCCAATTGAGACTTTTGTTCACGGAGCAATGTGTGTTTCAATTTCTGGAAGATGTTTTACTTCGCAGTTTTTATTTAATAAATCTGCAAATAGGGGCGAATGTATTCATCCGTGTAGAAGAGCTTATGAAATTAAAGATAAACAAGAAGGATTTGAACTGGAATTAGAAAACGACAAAGTTATGTCTGCTAAAGATTTATGTATGTTGCCTTATGTTGAGGAAATGAAAAAAGCAGGAATAGTTTCTTTTAAAATTGAAGGAAGAGCAAGAGATGCAAGATATGTCGATGCTGTAGTTAGAATTTATAGAAAAGCACTGGATAAAAAATTAACTAAAGAAGAAATTAAAGAAGGAATGCAAGAATTAGAAAATGTTTACAATAGAAAATTTTCAACAGGGTTTTATCTTGGAAAGCCAACTCCAAAAGACTTTTCAGATATAGAACACTCTGCATCTAAAGAAAAGAAAGTTTATCTTGGAAAAGTTTTACATTATTATGGTAATCTTAAGGTTGGAACAATAAAAGTAGAATCTGGTTCTCTTAAAATAGGAGATAAAATATGTGTTATAGGAAATACAACTGGAATAGAATATTTTAATGTTGAAGCAATTCAAAAAGAAAACAAGGAAGTTTCTATAGGGAAAAAGGGCGAAGAAATCGCCATAAAGTTTAATCAAATAGTAAGAAAAAACGACGAGATATATCTAATAAGAAAGTAGAAGGAAGCTTGCAGATAGAAGAGATTATAAAAATCTACGCAAGAGACCATTTATTATTAAGATTAGTATAATAATTATTAAGAATTTTAAAAAATTAAATAAAGTATATTCGTAAGCTTATCTTTACTCTTCTCTCTTTAATTATAAATCTTTTTCTATTGCGTTAGGACAATAAGATTCTTTGTTATCAATCACAAAGTATGGTGTAACTGAAACCTTAGTAGGATTAACAATAGTTAAAGTAGTAGATTTTTGCTCTCCAACAACAAAATTTCCAATAATGTCTTTTACAACTGTAGAAGTTGAGTTATAAGCGTAAACCCTAACTCCAGAAATTTCGCTATCTCCTCCAATTCTCTTCACGACTGCAGAAAGTGTAGTCCCATCTAATGAAGCAGAAACGATTTCCAAGTTTGTCATTAGGCAATCTCCTGAAGAAGAAATAGAAGCAGTATTATCTGAAATTAAGTTATTTATAACAACCCAAACAATTCCAATTGCAACAAGAGATAATGCTACAATTATAACGGTAGTTACAACATCTGATAAACCTTTTTTATTTTGCATTTTTACCTCCTTTTAATAAATTTAATGTCGTTAGACTTAAAATAAATGGTAAATAGATATATAAAAGTTTAGGTGGACGGTGGTAGACTAAAAGGTGAAAGTCAAAAACTGCTTTACTGTTTCTAAATTCTAGTTTCTTTCCAAGGTAGATTCTTCGTTAATCTCTTTCCTTTAATTTCTATTCTTTCTTCTTCTCCCTTTTTCCTTCAGCCTATTTTAACAACATTTATAAAAACTGATTTTTACTTAGCTTTATATTGCCCACTTCGCATAGTGGTATTGCAGCGGATTGCTAATCCGCGCCCTCCGGGGCTCGCAAGTTCGATTCTTGCAGTGGGCGTGTCTAACATATCGCTAGCGATATGTTTTTCCTGCAATAATCTTAACAAGATTCAGCAGAGTTATCAAAGTTCGATGAGGAACTTCAATTTGTTAAAACCCCTATATAGAAAAACAAATTGAAGTGACGAACACGCAGCAGTGGGCGTTAATCCTAAAAAGGAAAAAGAGTTCTGAAATTTAAGATGGAAATAACATTAGAAGAAGTGCTAAAAGAAAAAGACATTGTTTTAGTAGATGGAAGTACAAATGGCCATTCTAATTTTTATTGGTATTTAGGAGGAATAGATAAACCAATTCAGATAGATTTATCCAGAGTTGAAGAAGAAATTTTTCGGGTGAATCAATTTAGTGAACTATTATTAAAACCAAATGTGAGAACAATTCCTCAAGTTACCGAAGAATTATCTTGTTTGAAAGATATGGTTGAAAAAAACAAAAAACATATTTTTTATAAAGCTAGAGTAAATTGCGAAGAAGAAAGACTAAAATTAGATGAGTTATCAGAAGCAATTTTTAGAATGACAAGTTATTCTAAAGGAAGAGAAATATCAAAAACTGAAGCTGGAGTTTTAAACGGAAATTTGGAAAAGTTGTTTGAAATTGTATCTATATTGAGTGAAGAACTTCATCTTAAAAGAGATTCTAATTTAAAGTATGGGAGAAGTCATCCAAAAGATTGGAAAGATAAAAAAACAGATGAATATCTAGTTGCTTTTGCTTACTCTTTAATGTTACAAAATAAAAAATCGGCTATATTGACAGGAGATACGGACTTGATTCGCTTAATGGGAGTATGCACAAAAATTATTGGATGTGAAGAATTTCTTCCAACAAATCAGGTATTTAGAGAAAGTGTTCTAAAAAATAGTTATGGAGTTTATTTTAGAACAGTTGACCAAAAAACAAATGACCTTTTTTTAGAGTATTATCAACAAAGTATAGATTTATCCAAAACATCTTTTGATAAAAGTTTTCAGTTATATAATCAACCAAATAAAACAATTAAATCTAGAATAAGTTCATTGATTAAAGAGATAAAATATCAAGAATAATTTCAAAAGACTTTTAAACTAACAATTCAAAATCTTCTAATGGAAGATAAAATTAGACAACCAAAAGAATTTCCGTCGAAAGTTAATGTTCTTATTGAAATACCGAGGGGTTCTGAAAATAAATATGAAATTGATAAAGAAACAGGATTCTTAAGACTAGATAGACCGTTGTTTTCTTCAGTTCATTATCCAGGAGATTACGGATACATTCCAAAAACACTTTGGGAAGATGGCGACCCGATTGATATTATTGTTTTAACTTCTCACCCAGTTTATCCTTTGACTCTTGCAAAAGTTAGAGTAATAGGGATTTTGGATATGTACGATGGAAAAGAATCTGACGCAAAAATAATTGGAGTTTATGATTCTGACCCAAGATATGAAGAGTACAAAGATATATCTGATGTTAGAGGACATAAATTAAAAGAAATAGTTCATTTCTTTGAAAGTTATAAAACACTTCAAGGAAAAAAAGTAGTTATAAAAAAAGTTTACAATAAAGAAAAAGCTATGAAGGCTATTTTAAAGTCTAAACAAAATTATGAATCTAAAAAAGGAAGAGATTAATTCTATAACAAAATAAATATAAACCTTGGTCTTCTATTATTTTAATGGAAGAGGTAATTTAATTTATTTCTAACTCCGACTTTTTCTTTTCCGTTTGTTAAAACATAAAAAGAAGTGTTTAAGGAATTTTTCTCTTTAAGATTTTCTTTTACTAAAGAAATTTCTTTTTGATTCTTCCAAGTGAAAACTTCGTAGAAAACAACTTCAAATATTTTACCAAACTTTTCGTCTGGAACTCCATCTTTATCCTCATCTAACTTTTCGAATAAAATTACTTCATACCAAGTTTGCTTATCTAAAAACAACTCTTTAATTGAAAAATTATTCTCATTAAGAAATTCTTCAACTTTTTTTGCGAGGACAAATTTTGTTGAAAATCCTTTATAATTTAATGTTTTTATCATAAAATTAAATAGAAAGAGAAGTTTAAATTTCTATGGAGTTAGTATCTCTCAAAACTTTTCAAGACTTTTTCTTCAATAAAATGCATTTTGTCTGGAATAATTATACAATATGGTTTTCTTACTGCATCAAATGCTTCAAAAAATCCTAGGTTTCCGTAGAAAATTTTAGAGTTTTTTGTTCCAAGAGATTGGCAAAGAACTATTTTATCTAATTTTACATCTTGTTCTTTTGCTGCTATTTTCATTTGTTTTAATGCATCTAAAAAATCTAGACCAATATCGACTAAAATTAAACTATGTGCTCCGATTGATTTATTTTGTTTTACAATTTCCATAAAACTTGAAGGCTCGTAACTTTTTTTCCAGGTGGGCATTGAAGCGACTTTTCCGAATTTGTAAAGTTGCAAACCAGTTTCAGCAACTCCGTCAAATACACTTGCTCCGTAAACGATTTTAACTTTTACTCCAGAGGCTTTTGCTTCGTCAATTAAAGTTATATGAGTTGTAGCTGTAAGTGGAGAACCGTAGACCATTAATCCGACATTCATCTTTTCTGCTTCGTCAATTATCCCTAATCCTTCAACAAAATCTCTATTTGCAAGGTTAAACTTCTTTCCGATTTCGTCTTCAAGTTCTTGTTCGTTATAAGGGAAATCAACTGTGTAGTTTTCTAAATATAACTTCTTACATCTATTGATTGCTTCAAGTCCTTCCTTACTTACTCCTGCTTGGTTTAATCCAAGTCCTATTAAAAATAATGTCATAAAAAAACTAGAAAACCTGAGTTTAATAGGGTTTTGGTTGAGCGAGAATAAAAGAAGGTAGAAGGCAGATGGAAGAAGAAAGAGATTAGAAAAGGCTGAAAGGCTAGAAAATTACTCACTGGCTTCTAGTTTTTTCTTCTATTTTTTTACAACAATCCTTATATAATCTATTCACAGAAATTATTTATGGAAAAAGGAGTAAATTTGATGCCAGAAGATATTCAAAGAATGATTGGAAAAGATGCTCAGAGAAATAACATTCTTGCGGCAAAAATGGTTGCTGAAATTGTAAAGACAACTCTTGGTCCAAAAGGTATGGACAAGATGCTTGTTTCTCCAACAGATGAAATAATTGTTACAAATGACGGGGTCACAATTCTAGAAGAAATGCAAATAGAACATCCTGCTGCAAAGATGATGGTTGAAATTGCTAGAACTCAAGAAAACGAGGTAGGAGATGGGACAACTACTGCTGTTATGATTGCTGGAAAACTTTTAGAGAATGCTGAAAAACTTTTAGATAAAAAGATTCATCCGACAGTTATTACAAAAGGATATAATTTAGCTAAAGAAAAATCTCAAGAAATTTTAAGAGATATTTCTCTTGATATTGGAGAAGAAAACGAAGATGTGCTAAGACAAATTGCAATGACTGCTATGACTGGAAAATGTGCTGAAAGTTCTAAAGAAAGTTTTGCTGAAATTTTAGTTACTGCTGTAAAACAAATTGAAGACAAAGGGAATATTGACTTATCAAATATTAAACTAGAAAAAATAAAAAAAGATGGTATGGAAGAAACAGAACTAATTTCTGGAGTTGTAATTGCAAGAGAAAAAACTTCAAAAGATATGCCTTCAAAAGTCCTTGAAGCAAATATTGCTCTTTTTGACTTTCCAATTGAGATAAAAAATCCCGAGATACAAACAAAAATTTCTATTTCAAGTCCAGACCAATTAAAAGGATTTTTACTTGAGGAAGAAAATACTATAAAAGAAATTGTTGAAAAGATAGTTTTTACTGGAGCAAATGTTGTTTTTTGTCAAAAAGGAATTGATGATTTTGCTCAATATCTTTTAAGTAAAAGAGGAATTTATGCTGTGAGAAGAGTTCCAAAAAGTGATATGGAAAAAATTTCAAAGGCAACTGGTGCAAAAATTGTTTCTAATTTGAGTGAAGTACATTCTTCGTTATTGGGTTATTCAAAAGTTGTGGAAGAAGTTAAACACGGCGAAGAAGTTATGACTTATATTAGAGGATGTAAAAACCCAAAGTCGTTAACAATTTTAATCCATGGTGGAACAACCCACGTTATTGACGAAATTGAAAGAGCATTAAAAGATGGACTTGGAGACATTTTATCTTCGATAAAAACTGGCTTAGTTGTCGCTGGTGGTGGAGCAGTTGAAATAGAACTAGCCAAAAGACTAAGAGAATTTTCTTTTACACTTGCTGGAAGAGAAAGACTAGCAGTAGAAGAGTTCGCTTCAGCATTAGAATTTATTCCTTCAACTCTAGCAGAAAATGCTGGTTTAGACCCAATTGATATTATAACTGAACTTAAATCAAGACACGAAGCAGGAGAGACTTTTGCAGGGTTAAATTTATTCACGAATAAAATTGAAAATGCTCTGGAGGCAAAAATATTAGAGCCATATAAAATAAAATCACAGGCGATAAATTCTGCAACAGAAGTAGCTACAATGATTCTAAGAATAGACGATGTAATTGCCTCAAAACCCACAAAAAAAGGAATGAACTTTGACGGCGGAAATAGTCCTTCAAATTTATTCTAAAGTTGTTTTTTGTCCTTTTTTAGTAAATCAAAAGCTTTAAAACCCCCTAAAATAATCGCATCTAATGGTTAAACATATAATCGGGCTTGTTGAACCAGTAAAAGTAATGAATAAGAAGTTTTTAGCAAAAGTTGATACTGGAGCAAAAAGAAATTCTATTGATTTGTCTATTGCTAAAAAATTAGGGCTTACTCGTTCACTCTGGGGAATAAGAAAAGTAAAATCTGCGAATGGAGAAGAATATCGTCCAGTTATAAAGGCTAAAATTAAAATTGGGCATAGAAACATTCCTACAACCTTCACAGTTACACGCAGAGAAAATCTAAAGCATAAAATTCTAATTGGAACAAATACTCTAAAAAGGGGGTTTATCGTTGATATTGCACGATGAAAAAAATTCGATTAACGGAGGCTTTTGAAAGATGAAAATCGCAATTATTAGTTTAAACGGAAGAAGTAGTAAGATGATTGGTGAAGAGTGTAAAAAGTATTTTAAGAAAGTAGACTTGCTCAATTTGAAAGACTTTGAAGTTCAGGTAAATGGAAGTGTTAAAGTAGCAAACTGCCAAAAAGATTTAGAAAAGTATGACTGCATTTATATTCGTGGAAGTTACAAGTATGCTTTATTACAAAGGTCCATTACAAGAGCACTAAGTCATGAGGTTTATCTTCCAATAAAAGCAAACTCTTTTACCCTAGGACATGATAAATTTTTAACACTTTTAGAACTTCAAAAAAATGGAATTGCTATTCCGAGAACACACTTTGCAGCCACTACAAAAATAGCAAAAAAGATTCTTGACGAGGTGGAATTTCCAGTTATAATGAAAGTTTCTGAAGGAACTCACGGAAGAGGAGTTATGATTGCTGAGTCAAAAAAATCTGCTTATACAATTTTAGATTTATTAGAAGACTTCGACAAACCTTACTTAATTCAAGAATTCGTGAAGACAAAAAATACTTCGGATATTAGAGTTGTTGTGTTCAAGGAAAAAGTTTTGGCAGCATATAAAAGAGTTGCACAAGAGGGAGAAATTCGAGCAAATGTTCATTCTGGAGGAACAAGACAAGTTCACGAATTAACTAAAGAAGAAGAAAGACTAGCAATAGAATCAGCTAAAGCAATCGGGGCAGATTTATGCGGAGTGGATATTTTGAATGCTGAAAAACCCTCTGTTATCGAGATAAACTTAAGTCCAGGAGTTTCAAATTTAAAAGAAGTTTGCGAAGAAAATGTTCCTATGCTTATTGCAAAAGAATTATATGAAAATACAAAAAAATTCAAAAAAAGAACAAAAGCAAAAGAGAAGAAAAAATTAAAAAAAATAGAAAATTTAAAAGATGGAATATAAAATTTTAGAAGATAGAATAAAAAAACTTGCAGAAGAAGCTACTAGAGAAGTTCAAGATTCTAAAGAAATAAAATATTCAAATGTTCCTTTGGGAATTTACGTTGCAAATGATTTTAGAAGAAACTTTGTTTTTGCAAATTCTTCTGCCAAAGCTGTTGCTTATTTAAAGTCACAAGGTAAAACAGTTAATTTTATTGATCTTGGTTCTGGAACAGGAATAAATTGCCTTGCTGCAAAACTTGCAGGTGCGGATAAAGTTACTGGAATAGAATATGACGAGCAAAGTTTCTGCTACGCAAGAGAACTCATGAAAAAAATGGATTTAAATTATAATCTTATCTTTGGAGACTTTCTAAAAATAAATTTTGGAAAAGAAATCTTTGACGTTGTTGTAAATGAGAATCTTTATCCAATGCTAGCAAAAGAA
>Ga0172381_10005552_pt1 | contig 12758 bp, 11 predicted proteins | sample Leawel6488metaG_FD_119754 | JGI IMG/M metagenome (GOLD analysis project Ga0172381, IMG submission 119754) | Leachate microbial communities from a municipal landfill in Southern Ontario, Canada - Leachate well 64-88 metaG | ecosystem: Engineered > Solid waste > Landfill > Unclassified | place...
CCTTCAACTTCAACAGTGACGAATGCTACATCTGCCTGTGAGCCGTTTACTGCCAATTTGAGCGTTTCATTAAAGTATGCCGACTTGATTATACTTGCACCGTAAACAACGGTTGTAGACAGTAGCAGACAGGTTAGAAAGCCTAATATAAACTTTTTCATTTAGAACACCTCCGATTTCAGTATATGACTATTTTTTAGTATTGTCAAATTGTGGTGAGTTATGCGAAGGAAACTGTTTGACCGTGTGAGGTAAATGTTTGATGTACATTGACAATAGAGGTTATGCCATGTCGTGAGACACGCCTATGACCTACTATAAGCGGACTCACCGCAGAAAAGAGCAATAATATGAAAAAGCCAGAAAACGAAATGAAAGTATTGGAATCGAGTATTGTACCTGTCTATGAAGGAAAGTCCATTGATGAAGCCTGTCAAACTGAACAACTTGTCAACGCAAGGGAATTGTGGGAATTTCTTAAAATCGAAACAAGATTTGATACCTGGATTAACAGAAGAATAGAGGAATATAATTTTAAAGCCGGTGAAGACTTTTGCACATTCCTGAGCAAAAGTACCGGAGGCAGACCGGCCACTGAATATATTTTTAAACTTGACGTAGCCAAAGAACTTGCCATGGTTGAAAACAACGACAATGGGCGTATGGTTAGACGGTATTTTATTGAAGCCGAAAAACGATTCAGAGAAGAAAAATTAATCCGTGCAAGAAATAAAGCTGAAAGGCGCGTATTCACTGATGTTATAAAAGAATTGGTACCCGACAGTCCTCACAAAATGTGGGCTTACAAAAACCTTACAGATATTATTTATAAAGTTGTGACTGGCAAAAACGCAGTGCAATTAAGAGTACAATACGGACTGGCTAAAAAGGAAAGTGTTGTTCCATATCTTTCATTACAAGAGCAAAAAGAAGTTGCAACTTATGAACGTATAGTAGAAAGCCTTTTGGAATTAGGGAAAGATTATTCAGATGTTAAAACAATAATAACAAACCCAAACTTATTAAGCCCTGGCAAAGCAGTTTAAGTGTATTGACTCGCTTTTCAAATTGTGCGCTCCTGTGTGGGCGCTTTTCTTTTTTTCGAATAAGTATTGTCAAATTGTGGTGATGTAAACTGTTTGACCATCTGATACCTTTTCTTGCGTTATGCTTTTTATATCAAATATTTAGGAGGTAGCGCATGGAAAATACATTTATATCAATTAAGGAAATGCAAAAAGTTTTAAGCATTGGGGAGAGCACATCATACAAGCTTATTCATTCACCGGGATTTTATCCGGCAATGAGGTTGAGCGGCAAAAAGATAGTTATATCAAAGGAAAAATTGGAGAAGTGGATTGAGGAAAGGATGGGGAATGTATGAGTAAAGAATTGATTATTAAAGGGCTAACTGAAGTAGAAGGGATGAAGTTTCACTGTATCGAGGGTGGATTTGGGGAAAGTAAAAGGGCTATATCTGTTAAGGAGATATCCGAGATACATAGCAGAGAACTCAAGGAAGTAAATAGGCTTATCAATAACAATAGAACGAGGTTTAAGGATTTTATAGACATCATAGACTTAAAAGTCGGTGATTTTAAACCACTCAGTTTCCAAATCGGTTATACTAACCAATCATATGCGAATTCTGACAATATATATATTTTGTCTGAACGTGGCTATTCCAAACTTTTAAAGATTTTGGAAGATGATCTTGCTTGGGAACAATACGAAAAGCTTGTAGATGGATATTTCAGCATGAGGAAAACAACCCAAAAAAGGTACAAAGCAATTTCCTTCATGTTAAAAGATGAACTCCAAGCGGCCAGAACAATATCGGAGATTACAGGAGTTAAACTAGGCATTGCGTGTGCTACCGCTTTGAGGAGAGTTGAAAATATGACAGGCAAATCGCTTGAAGATTATCGTCTATTACTTCCCGCCGCCAACCACGATACCGGCAAATTAAAGGTTGCTGAAATAGGCGAAAAACTCGGAGAGATAAAATCCATTGAGGTTAACAAGAGGCTTGCAGAAGCAGAACTTCAATATACAGATGTTTTTACGAGAAAATCGAGCAAAACGGGCAAAGATAAAATTGAGAAGCAATGGCGATTAACTGAAAAAGGCAAAAAATATGCAGAGGAATTTCCGTATAGCAGGAATGGGCACAGTGGATATGAAATACGGTGGTCTGAATCAGTTATAGAATTTTTAAATTGTGAGGTGCTTGTATGATAATAGATGGGTTAGATGTACATTGCCAGTATTGCATGTGCCCGGTAGAGGTCTGGAAACCATGTCTAAAGACTTATGGCGGAGATGAATGTAAATTATATGATGATTTTTCAAACGTAATATGGGAGTTTGAAAAAGTAGCAAAACCATTCAACAATCAAGACATACTCAATAAATGTCATAGTGATTTTGAAAAGGAATATGGCGATATACCAAGTTTTGATGATAGTATTATGGAAATGATAGAAATTCATTATTTCGAAGGGTATATGCCAAATAATTATAGGCATTTATCGATTTGTAAATAGTCAGAACAAAAATATAGCATTTCATCAATCCGCTACAGAAATGTAGTGGATTTTCTTTTTGACCGCGTGAGGTTATTTCTTATGGGATGATTAAAGTAATAAGGGTTGTCTTGCAAGCGTAATTATGGGAGAGGTGCCAGTATCACTTCTCCTGTTTCCCTAAAAATGTAGCCGTACTGGAGGTTAACATGAAAAAGAGGGGCAATTGTTTTCGACCGTTTGAAGGTCGCAAACCGAATGATAGGCATGTTAGAATAACAGAAGATATGTTAAAGTCAGAAGCTTGGCGAAAATTAAAGCCAACATCAATCGTTCTATATCTAGCAATCAAAATGAGATATGACGGTAAAAATCAAGATGAAATCAAATTTCCATATTCAGAAGCGGAAAAATTAGGGCTTAGCACCGAAACAGTTAAGCGTTGTTTTGCTGAGCTTATTGAATATAAATTTATTGAGGTTATGTCGTGTGGAAAATTCAGTAGAACAACTAATATTTATAAGCTATCAAGTAAATGGCATGCAGATAAATAAAGGGTAGAGATGGTATATATATAAATTCTCTCTAAAAAATAGAGAGTGCTTCAAGAAAATGTTAAATGTTGTTTAGACCTAGAAAACAATGTATTACAAGATATATTACTACTCTAAATAATAGAGCATGCATACAAGCAAAATGGTTCTGATTATATCAAACTACTCTAAAAAATAGAGTAGCGCTACTCTAAAAAATAGAGAGCCAAAATACACAAAATGGAATTATCCTCTTTTTGACCTTTCCTCTCTCCACCATACCGTATTCTTAGAATAGAAAGCTTTATTTAAAGGGAGTTGATTATTTTGGCATTAAGTCATGATCTTACAGGGAAACGTTTTGGCAGGTGGACTGCACTAGAAATAGTTCCTGACGTAGGCGATAGAATATACTGGCGTTGTAGATGTGATTGCGGTAATGAAAAAATAATTGCGGCAGGTTCGTTAACGTGTAACAATTCTAAGAGTTGCGGTTGCTTAAAAAAAGAAATATGGAAAACTAAAAATGTAACACATGGAATGACATATACGCGTATTTATAACATTTGGTCACAAATAATCGGAAGATGCAATAATCCAAACCTTCGCGATTATAAATATTATGGAGGGCGCGGCATAACAATGTGTCAGGAATGGAGAAACAGCTTTGAAACATTTCGGGACTGGGCATTAGCGAATGGATATAAAGAAAATTTAACTATCGACAGAAAAGACAATGATGGGAATTATACCCCTGATAATTGTAGGTGGGCAACAATGAAAGAACAATCAATGAACAAAAGAACTAGAAACACAAAAACAGACTACGGAAACAATAATGATCCTTGCATTAATAACAATTGTCGCAAACGATTTACTTATGGTGGTAAAACTCAATCTTTGTTAGGTTGGGCTAATGAATTTAAATTAAAAAGAAGCACGTTGGCGCAAAGAATATATTGCTTAAAATGGTCATTTGAAAAGGCAATTTTAACGCCCGTACAGGCATACAGGAAATACATGCAAAGGAGTTGTTTTTAATGAGTTACTCTGGAAATTCTATAGTAGATTACCTTAAAAGTATAAATGGCGACAGTTCATACGCAGCCAGAGCAAAGAAAGCGGCTGAACTTGGTATTTCTGGGTATACCGGAACTGCGGCGCAGAATACTCAAATGTTAAATACCTTGCGTTCGTCTAGCACACCCACAGCAACCACGTCAACCGCAGCATCAACTACACCAGCAGTTACTACGCCAACAGTTACTACGCCAGTATCTACTGCGCCGACAGCTTCTACAGCAAACACAGCAATTGACACAGCGGTTAATGCAGCAAACGCAGCAGCTAATTCTAATACAACAGCTCAGGCAAAAAATATAGCGGATAGTCTTACTTCGACCAGTTCAACATCAACAACTAAATCAGCCGCCGAAACTGCATTAGATAATGTAAGTCCAACTAAACAAAATATTAACGCCCTTGTTGAAAGTTTAATCGGGAGCATTTCAACCCCAACGACATGGAACAGCAATACAGATACTGACTATCAGACTGCCGTAGGCGAACTGGTAAATCAAGCCAACACAGCCTATGACAATACCAATGCTGATTATTTAGGCAACCAGAGCGGCAATTTTAACAGTGCAGCTCTCCAAATAGCTTCAAGCGCAAAGAACGATCTGCTTGACGATATCCCGGCGTTACAGCAGGAGTATGAAGATAGATACAATACACAGCAGCAACAACAGGTTAGCAATACAAGCTCCATTTTAAATACATTGCTTGGAATTGAGGATACAGACTATACCAGAGAGACGGCAGCGGAAGAAAAAAAGGTATCTGATTATCTTAACACAATAGGGCAATATTCGGATAACTATAAGCTTGAAACGAATAGGATTGAGACTAATATTGCAAAAGGTGATACGAGCGAACAATGGAAGTTGCCTTATTTGAACACGGCAAGGCAGGAGAAGATTGCAGCACAGGCAGAGGCAGAAGCAGCGGCAGCGGCAGCAACCACTAAGGCAGAGAAGGAAGCATACGAGGCCGCGCTTGATATGTGGGAAACAAGCGGAACAGCTACGTCAGACATAGCAAGTATACTTGGCGTTGAACCAGGGGCTAAGACGGCAGACTACGACATAAAGAAGATTAATGCTGCTACAAGTGCAAAGAACGCTGAGACTACAAGGATGAACGCCGCTAAAAGTAGCACAAAAGAAGATGAATCACTGTTTGACGGAAATGATTATTACAAAACTGCATTAGCCATGAAGAATGAAGTGGTGGAAACTACAGATCCGAGTAGCTTTGATAAAACCATTAAGACGCCTAAGTATACCTCGAATGATATTATTGGTTTCGTGTTCAATTCAGGGCTTGATGAAGGGGCTGTAGGTGAGGTGCTGACGATGCTCCAGTATACAGATAGAGACGTTGAAAGATATCTTGAAACTATTTTAAAAAAGGATTCAGCAACAAGTGCTGACGAAATGCGAAAAGAAAGTGTATATCTTAAAAATCAATGAGGGGCAGGAGTGATATAGATGGCTGTAAGTGCTGATTTGATAAAAAAAGCAAGAGAACAGGTAAAATCTCAGAAAAGCTACAATGACGATCAATATAAAGTACCTAAAAATATTGTTAAAGCTAATATTATAACGCCTGCTACGAAGAGTAATTTGCTTGATTTTAAAGAAAAACAGGAGAGCCGGCTTGATAGTTCTGTCAATAAGCCAGCAGTAAAGAACACAGTTAAGGAACCTGTAATCGCAAAGGAAAATGAACCATGGTATAAGCAAAGCGGTAAGGATCTTCTGTTAAAAGCAATTGAAGGCTTAAAAAAACAGCGTTCTATGGCTCCCGAAGAACGGGCAAAATCTGATGCTGAGTACAGAACTAAAGTTGGTGGACAGTCAAATGCTTATCTAGGAAGTAGGGCAGAGGAAGGACTGTTGAGTTTTAACCAAGGTGCGCTTAATGCGGTTGCCACAGCGGCGGCAAATACCCCGCTTAAATTTGTACCTGGTGCAGTCGAGACGCTCAAAGAGCCACAAAATAGATTTGAAAGTCAGATACAAGCCAACGCAGAAGCAAATAAACCTGTAAGCAAAGGGCAGGAGATATTGGGCGATGTTGTTTCATCAACTACGAGAATGGCTCCGTCAATACTTGCAAGTTTTGTTAACCCTGCACTTGGCAAAGCTTCATTTGCTATTCCAGCGGGTGGACAATATGCAAGAGAAGCAGAACTTGAAGGCGCAAATGAATCACAGCAGTTAGCAGTTGGCAGTATTGGTGGTGCAATAGAAGCCGCATTAGGAAACATAGGGTTTATCAAACCATTAAGCAAAATACTTCCCACTGGGTTACTTGACAGTGTTGTAAAAAACGGAACAGCTAATATGACAAAAAATCTGATTCACATTGGGTTGAATACCGCAAAAGTTGCGCTTGGTGAGGCTACGGAGGAAGCTGTGACAGACCCTCTTGTTGGATTAGCAAAGAAGATAATCTATGATAAAAATAAACCATGGGTAGGAGAAGATGGCGTTATTAACTTGAAAGAAATGGCGTATGATGCTCTTATTGGTGGTATCACTGGTGGAGTATTTGCGTTACCCAATGTACCTTTTAGTGTTTCGGAAGCTGTGTCTACAAAAAAGTTTATAGATGATAACTATGATGCAACGCTCGCAGTAGCACAGGGATTGCCTGAAACATATGAATCAAGCAAAAAGGCGGCAGAGTATACTAAAGCTAAATACCCAATAAGTTATGATGAACTCGTTGAATTGCAGAAACAGACTGTAACGGACCTGGCTGATTATTCAAAGAAACAGACGCCAGTCACACAGAATAAGACAGAAACAAAACAGACTGACTCAGCCGAAGCAAAACAGGCCGATACCAAACAACCTACGCAGCCTGTTACCGTTCCTGTTAATGAAGAACAGGTAAACGCACCTACTAAGCCAGAAACGCCTCCTGCAACCCCACAAAAGGTATCGCTTGACATATACGGCGATGTTGAAGTAGTCAAAGAAGATGGCGGCATAGTTACTATAAAGAACCAGTACGGTAAAGAAATTTCAATGACAAAAAAACGCTTCGATAATTTAAAAGCTAAAGGTTACGCAGTGGCAGAGAACACACAGGCTGAACTTGACAGGATATTTGCAGACGATGCGGCGCGTGAAACTGAATTAAAGGCTATTAATGATGTTGAACAAGTAAATACACCTACGCCAAATAAGGTGGCTCAAAACGGCGCACAGGAGGTTAAAGCAAATAAGCCCATAGTAAATAATACAGGGCTACTTGATAATTCCCAAAAACAGGTGTACAATGCAAATGGAGGCGATATAAATGGCAGAAACATTGAAACAGGAAGCCAAACTTCCGGAGAACCCATCCAAGTACGAACAGAAGCTGATAGACAAGTGGAGAACGGAAGGATCTACAGACAAAGAGATAGTGGAGTGGCTGAGGGACTTCGCGTAAATGGTAAAAATATACCTTCTACATCTTATGTTCCTGATGAGGATATCAAAAAAGTTCTAAGCGAAAAAAACAAAGATTTAACTGAAATTCACAGTGTCAGTGACCCTGACGCTTTTTCTGATGCAATCGGAGCGGCAAAGAAAGAGAATCCACACGGCGCTTATGTAACCAACCATTCTCCCGAAGAATATTCCAAAATGAATACATTTCTAACCAAGGATGGTCATTCGGGTGTAGCGATCACTAAAAATGGTGACATCGTATCCGTTTTTAATAATGGGGAAAAATCAAAAATTAGAAATGGTTCAACACAACTGCTTTTAATGGCAATTGAAAACGGTGGGAAGAAGCTTGATAACTTTGATGGCAAGTTATCTGATATATATGAGCAGCATGGGTTTATTCCTGTTGCCAAAACAAAGTTTAATTCAGAGTTTGCACCGCCGGATTGGAAGCCGGAATTTGGAGAACCTGATATTATTTTCTACGCCCACAATGGAGATAGCGCAATAGATGTTGCAAATAAAACAGGCGATTACGATTTTTTTAACGATAAAAGTAAAGTGCCTGAATTTAAAACTTATGATGAAGCTGCGGCATACCGAGACAAGTATCTTGCTGATATGGAAGCAAAGAACAAATCGACGGAGGCAAAGGTTAAGAAGGGTGCGGAAGAATCGGGGCAAATGGAGATAGGAGGGGCATCAACAAAACCAGCTGTTAAACCTGGCACCAGAGCGCGGAAATCAAGCAGCAAACCATCAGAGGTTCAAGGCTATTCCGCTCAGGAATTCACTGGAACCGAAACATCTACCATGCCTAAAGGTGACGACAGCAGCGAGGTTTCAAAGACCGTTGATGATTTGATTGAACTTATTGAGAGCAAAGTAGGTGTGCCGATAAGAACCGGTAAATTCCATCAAAAGGCGTTAGGCATATTCAAGGTAAAACCTGAAGTAATCCGCACAAAGGTTCGCGGAGATATGCCAGTAATATCTCATGAGCTAGGACATTACTTAGATAAGAAATATAGCTTTTCTGAAAGTAATCAATTTAAAAATGAATTGCTAGCGTTAGGCGGAAGAACTTCAAAACAAAGCTATAAACCAAAACAGATCAGGCAGGAGGGTGTTGCTGAGTTTGTAAGGTTGTATCTAACTAATCCTATGAGTGCAAATGAAAAAACTCCGTTATTTATGGCTTACTTTGAAAAGACACTCGATTCAGATACTATTAAATTTCTGAGTATGCTGCGTGGTGAAATATCTGCTATCAGAAACCTTCCGAACAATAAAAAGATATGGAGTGATATTTCAAGCGGAGAGGTTAGGAAGTCCACAAATAAGGCTGTAAACATTATGCAAAAGTTTTACGATGCTTGGATTAATGAACAGGGGATATTCGGAAAGTTGCAGAGTTACGCGGAAGGTAAGGGATGGGCCGGTAAGAACATAGATATTCTAACTCAGATATACAAAGGCTTTGAAGCTAAAGCAATGAATATGCTGTTTGATAAGCAAATGGATCTTGACGGGAATGCCATAGGTGATTCCATGATGGAGATAATGGAGCCTCTATCTCCCAAAGAAGTTAAGAAGCGCAAAGGTGATTCTATCCAGGAGCGCAAAGACTTCATTACATACATGGTGTCCCGGAGAGCAATGGACTATAAAGACCGTGGGCTTGTGATGCCGCAGCCGTGGTATGTATATGAGGATAATATAACGGCAATGGAAGAAAAATATCCGCACTTCATTGATGTATTTGAAGGTCTGCGTAAATGGGAAGATAACAATCTTCAGTTGCTTGTCGATTCCGGAATAAAGACAAAAGCTGATATAGAGACTATTAAGTATATGAATGCTAATCATGTACCTCTGTACAGAATTAAAGAAGCAGCAGAAGCGATTCGGGCAGGCAACGGGAATACGTTAGGGCAATCAAAGAATGTTATTAAGAGAGCAAAGGGATCTGGTGCGACGATCATTGATCCACTTGAAAGCATGATAGTCGATTCCTTCATTATAAGAAGAGCTGCAGAATCAAATAACATTATGGGTGAACTGTACAAAATGGCCTCCGATGTTGAGGGCATTGGTAGTATGGTTGAGAAGGTACCGCCTGGAATGACAAAGACCTCTTTCACTGTTCAGGAGATCCGTAAGCAAATGTTGAAGGCTGCAAACGTTGAGGTTGATACTGTAAAGAATACAGCCCCTTATCCAGAGCAGGTTAAGGACCTTAAACGTGCAGAAGACTATGTGAAGTCTATCGAGGATATGTCTGACGAACAGCTTGAAAGTGTAATGTCGATTTACAGACCTTTATTTCAGGAGAAGGATAATGAGGTCACTGTATATGTAAAGGGCGATAAGAAACTCCTGCAGGTTGACCCGCAGCTTCACAAGGCTATCAAGGGACTTAACCGTGAACAGATGAATACTATCATGCGAGCCTTTAACGCTGTCAAGAAAGTCAAGCAGGCAGGCATAGTGACGTCAATTCCCTTTGTCCTGAGAAACGTAGCAAGAGATACTGGAACATCATTGATTCAATCAGAATCCGGCATAAACCCTGCAGATATCATAATGGGCTATAGAAGTGCAATTGCAAAAGATAAATGGTTTAAGGAATGGGTTGCTTCCGGTGGAGCTACAGAGTATGTAAATATAAATGAGCGCAGACAAGCACAGAAACTTGAAGATGATGTGCTGCAGTACGGCATATCCGAGAAAGCAACTATGCTCATAGAAGCCATAAAAGAGGTTAAGGCTAACAACAATTCCCGGACACAAGGCAAACTTATAAACGCAGCAAAGAATATGGTTGACATACCGGTTGATATGATCCGTGATGCCGTTGATTGGTCTGAGGCTGGTGCGAGAGTAGCAGAATACAGGAAGGCAGTTGAAAGTGGAGTTGATAAACAGACGGCTGCAGCATGGAGCCGGAAACTTTCTGTGGACTTCCTGAGACACGGTTATACCGGTAAACAGGTAAATATGATTGTTGCCTTCTTCAATGCCAATGTTCAAGGTGTTGTAAGGATAGGAGAGACATTCAAGGCTCACCCGGTTAAGACAATGGTGCGCGGGCTGATATATGTTACTCTGCCAACCATGTTGTTGTATGCACTCAACCGGGATGATGAAGATTATCAGAACTTGCCGGAGTGGAGAAAGGCCATGTTCTGGAATATTTCTCTTGGTAACGGCAAATTCTTTATGCTGCCAAAACCTCCAGGGTACGGCTGGATATTTGGAGCTCTGCCTGAGTTCACTATGAATAAGATTCTTGATGATGATCCAGAGGCATGGAAAGATATAATGAGCACATTTGTTCAGTCATTCCAGTTACCTACTGAGGTAAGCGCAATCAACCCAGTTATTGATATTTATGCTAACAAGAGTTGGACAGGTGCTCCAATTGAAGGGGTCTACGAAAGAATGAATACCCCAGCATATTTGAGAAGTGACGAGAAGACAAGTTTAATATCAAGTATGATCGGTGATACGCTAAAGAATACAAAAGGGCTGTCTCCTAAGCAAATCGACTATCTTGTAAAACAATACCTTGGAACGGTAGGGGAAACCTTCTGGAAACTGCCAGATACAATAAAAGCTGGTATTGAGGCACCATCCGAGGTAACGCAGTATCCGGTAATTAAATCTTTTATCGTAGATTCGGCATACAGTTCAGCTTCAATCAATGATCTATATGATATAGGTGAAGAATTAAGCACGAGAAAGAATGAATTTAAAGAAACAGGTACATATCCTGCTATGTCTCACCTGCCATTGGAGCAGCAGAAGAAATTGTTCGCTTCGCTGGAAGCTGCAAGAAGTGAATACAATAAACTGGCAGAGAGTTTCTCCGATGCAAGGAAGAAAATAAAGGAGATAAAAGCAGATGATAAGTTGGTGTCGGCAGTGAAGAAAGGGAAAGAGAGAGAGATACGTGTTAAGATGAACAAAATGGCCACAGACTACAATAAAAAGTACCGTGAGTTCAAAGCTAAATATAAGATTAAATAAGCCGGGGAAACCCGGTTTTTTTATTTGACCATTCACGTTCACTTCATGTGCTAAGTTTTAATTAAACGAGTAGGCCGGAAGGAATGAAACTCCAACCGGCCCGATACCAACTCTTATCTACGCAGGTAAATAAGGGAAGGTAACACAATTTTAACATAATACGCAGGGGGTGTCAAATGAGTGAAACCATTATAGTAGCGTTAATTGCCTTTGCTGGCACATTATCAGGGAGTTTCTTAGCACAGCATAAAACCACGGCGTTAATTGCTTACCGGCTAGAGCAGCTGGAAGACAAGGTAAACAAGCACAATAACTTGATTGATCGGACGTACAGGCTAGAAGAACGTTGCGAGGTGTTCGATGAAAAAATGAAAGTAGCGAACAACCGAATAAAAGGTCTGGAGGGGCCAGCTATCAATGTACAGAAAATTGTAAAAGGAGGCGCTTGACTGTGAAAGGCAAGTTTTCAAAGTTGATTATATCCACGGTTATCATGTTGAATATCCTTTTTACTGCTACTGTTCTGTATGTCTTCCTGAAAACGTCATCCGAGCCAACAGCATTAGTCACAGCATGGTTTACATTTACAACAGCTGAACTATGGTCATTGGCATCAATTAAGAAAACCAAGGTAAAGAGGGGAGAGAAAGAAAATGTTTAATGTACCGGAAAATCTAAAACTATCAAAGAATTTCACATTATCAGAATTCGCATGCAACGACGGTTCCAAAGAGATCACAATTGACTATGAACTGATTGATAAGCTCCAGCAATTGCGTGATATACTCGGTAAGCCTGTTAAAATTACATCTGGCTATCGAACTGTAGCATATAACAAAAAATGCGGTGGCATAGCTACGAGCAACCACTTGATCGGCAAAGCTGCGGATATCAAAGTATCCGGCATGACTCCGCTGGAGGTTGCTAAATTGGCGGATACATTTGGCTTTCTAGGTATAGGTGTATATCCCACTTTTACCCATGTTGACACGCAGGGCAGTACAAATGGTAAGAAAATATACTGGAAACAGAACAACGTAGGCGTTAAGACGTTTGTAACCTCATTATAGGAAAGGTTAAGGTGAAATATGAAAGAGCTTTTAGTTGCAAATTGGTTTATTCTATTGGTCGCGCTGTTGTTTGTGGGGTATATCGTA
>Ga0172381_10005553_pt1 | contig 12754 bp, 10 predicted proteins | sample Leawel6488metaG_FD_119754 | JGI IMG/M metagenome (GOLD analysis project Ga0172381, IMG submission 119754) | Leachate microbial communities from a municipal landfill in Southern Ontario, Canada - Leachate well 64-88 metaG | ecosystem: Engineered > Solid waste > Landfill > Unclassified | place...
ATTCGCCAATCAGATAACTTTCGAAAGAATAAATCATCGGCTCGTTCAAAGTAATCCAAAAATTAACTTCTTCATTAAGATAACTGCCGACTTTAGTGGTAAACTTTTTAAAATAATCTACAATAATTTTATTTTCCCAGCCACCTTTATCTCTTAACCAAACGGGAATCGGCCAGTGCCAAATAGTGACAAACGGTTCGATGTCTTGCGCTCTCAATTTTTTTATAAAATTTTTATAATATTCTAAAGCCTCAATATTAAATTCCCCTTCCTCAGGCTCAATCCGCGACCAATCAAGAGAAAAACGATAAGCATTATTATTCAATTCTTTTAGGCAAGCGATATCGGCATTATTTTCTACATAAGAATTGGCGGCAACGCCGGAAATAAAATCAATCGGATCTTCCTGTTTCTTCTTTAAATCAGATAAACGTTTCGGGGATTTTTCCCATTCCGTCCAATCATTAAAAAGACCGCCTTCTATCTGATGGGCCGAGGTGGCACAACCCCAAAAAAAGCCCGCCGGAAAAATCAAATTATTTTTTGTTTTATCCATATTTCTTTATTCAACAAGTTGCCCCTCTGAAATTAGAGAGGCAACCTATGAATAGACAATTATTTCTTTTCTTCTACTTCACCTTCGACCACATCATCTTTTTTTTCGTTTGGGTTCGTTCCCGCTTCCGGTCCAGCTTGTCCGGCTTCAGCGCCTGGCGCTCCCGCACCCGGTTGCTGATACATAGCGGCACCAATTTTCTGTGCAATCGTATTAATTTCTTCCATTTTCTTTTTCATTTCATCTAGATTGCCGGACTCTTTCGCTTTTTTAAGCTCTGCGTTCTTGTCTTCTAATTCTTTTTTCTCTTCCGGCTTCATTTTATCGCCCGATTCTTTTAACATTTTCTCCATGGTAAAAATAACGGCATCTGCCTGATTCTTAATTTCAGCCTCGTCTTTCTTTTTCTTATCTTCTTCGGCATGAAGTTCTGCTTCTTTTTTCATCTTTTCAATTTCTTCCTTAGATAAACCAGAAGAAGCGGTGATGGCGATTTTCTGTTGTTTATTAGTTGCTTTATCAGTCGCAGAAACATTTAAAATTCCATTAGCGTCTAAATCAAATTTAACTTCAATTTGTGGAATACCGCGGGGAGCAGACGGGATACCGTCTAGAGTAAAGTGTCCCAATGTCTTATTGTCATGAGCCATCGGGCGTTCACCTTGAACAATATGAATTTCCACGGCTGTTTGACCATCGGCGGCGGTTGAAAAAGTCTGAGATTTCGAAGTAGGGATAGTTGTGTTTCTTTCTATAAGTGGAGTGGCTACACCGCCCAGAGTCTCAATGCCGAGAGTAAGCGGGGTAACGTCTAATAATAAAACATCTTTAACGTCGCCCTGGAGAACGCCAGCTTGCACGGCCGCACCCATCGCCACCACCTCATCAGGATTAACAGTTAAATTCGGCTCCTTGCCGAAGAATTCTTTAACTTTTTGGAGAACCAAAGGCATGCGGGTCATTCCGCCGACCATTAATACTTCGTTAATCTCACTCATTTGAAAACCGGAGTCAGCCAAAGCTTTCTTACACGGCTCGATTGTTTTTTCGACTAAATCCATGATTAAGGCTTCAAGTTTGGCTCGAGATAATTTCATGACTAAATGCTTCGGACCATTAGCGTCAGTTGTAATAAAGGGTTGATTAATTTCAGTCTCTTGCGCGGTTGATAATTCAATTTTCGCCTTTTCAGCCGATTCTTTAATTCTCTGCAAAGCTAAAGTATCTTTAGACAAATCAATTCCCTGATCTTTCTTAAATTCGTCTAAAATCCAATTAATAATTCTTTGATCAAAATCTTCGCCGCCCAAATGGGTATCACCGTTAGTCGCTTTTACTTCAACCGTATCCGCGGAAATATCTAGAACGGAAACATCAAAAGTTCCGCCGCCTAAATCATAGACAACAATTTTTTGACCCTGTTTTTTATCAAAACCATAGGCTAAAGCGGCGGCTGTCGGTTCATTGATAATTCTTTTTACTTCAAGCCCAGCAATTAGACCGGCATCTTTGGTCGCTTGTCTCTGTGAGTCGTTAAAATAAGCCGGGACGGTAATAATCGCCTCCGTAATTTTTTCACCAATTTTTGCTTCGGCATCCGCTTTCAACTTTGAGAGTATCATCGCTGAAATTTCTTGCGGCGTATAGTCTTTATCGCCCATTTTTACTTTCACGCCTTCCCCCGCTTGAAGAATCTTATAGGGCGCGGTTTTTAAATCGCGCTGCACTTCATTTTCAGAAAAATGACGGCCGATTAAACGCTTAACAGCATAAACCGTATTTTCCGGGTTAATAACAGCCTGGCGTTTAGCCGCCTGGCCAACGATACGTTCGTTATTTTTAGAAATCGCGACGACCGATGGGGTAGTACGATTCCCTTCAATGTTTTCAATAATTTTCGGCAGACCACCCTCCATGATTGCCATGGCGCAATTAGTCGTACCCAAATCAATTCCTAAAATTTTTGACATATTTTTTAAATTTTTTATTATTAATTTTAACTATTTAATATTTCTTCCCTTAAGGCTTTTATTTCATCAGCCTCTTCAATTATTTTCCCCGTTTCAAATTTATACAGAAGCGGAATAACGCCGCAAGTTTCGCACCGGCCCCACGCACAACCCTGTTTTTCCTTAAATAATTTCGCGCAAGTTTTGGTTTCTTTCTTATAAACGTCAGAAAAATATTTCATATTAATTTCTTAATTATTTTTTCTTGGTTTGAATTTTGATTGTCTTGGGTTTTACTTCTAAAGCTTTTGGTACCGTAATTTTTAGCATGCCGTCTTCATTAACCGCCTGCGCTTTTTCACCGTCAACTTTCGTCGGCAGAGGGATTGAACGATAGAAAGAGCCGCGACGAATTTCTTTGCGGTAATAATTTTTGTCCTCGACTTCGCTCTTCTTCTCGCTTTCTCCTTTGATGGTTAAAACATTATTTTCGATAGAAATATCGACTTTTTCCGGATCGATGCCGCCGAGTTGTGTTTCGATAATAATATTATCCTTGTCTTCATACATATCAACAGCGGGCGTATAACCGAATTGATTACCGCGCACAGCCGGCAACATGGATTCCATCATTTTATCCATGTCGTCGAATTCCGATAGAAATGGTGTCCATTTTATAAGTGACATAGAATTAAATTTTTTCTCCCCATAAAACTAAGACAAATTTAGTAGATAGAGGGAGAATAACAAATTAATTATTTTTTAAGTTGTTTTTTTATTCTTCGACAATAACTTTGGCCGGTCTGATTACTTTACCATTAAGCTTGTATCCCGGCATAACTTCCTGCTTTATTTTTTCACCCGAACCGTCAATCGCCTCCATTAAATCATGATTAAACTTTTCACCGACCGTTTTTATTTCTTCAATCCCATGTTGGGCCAAAACTTCTTTAAATTGCTTCAAAACATGGCTAACGCCCTGCGCCCAAGGATTTTTCATTTCTTCTTCGCTCAGCCCTTTCATCGATAATTTTAAATGATCGTAAATTGGCAAAATATTATGTAAAAAATCAGTGAGAGCGTATTTTATAAATTCAGTTTTTTCCTTGCCGGTTTGCTTCAATAAATTTTGATAATCAGCGAGGGCGCGGAGATATTTATTTTCAAAAACATCCGCTTCCTCTTCCCGTAAAAATACAAATCTTTTCTTTTTAACGCCATTTATCTCTTTAAAACCCAAAAACTCTTCTTTCGAGCGCACCCAAATTCCGTTATCCTTCAAGCTTTGATAAACAACGACTTTCCCCTCATGATCTTTAGTATCCGTGGCTTCAAACAAGACACGATACTCATTCCCCGTATGGCAGAGATAAACTCCTTTTTTAACTTCGTTTGTTTCTAAATCTTCAAGATTGATTTTTTTCTCTTCATTCATATTATTAAGCAAATTTCTTTTTTATAAATTCCACGAGCGCTAAATTATGACTATAATCCATACGCATCGGTCCTAAAATCCCGAAAATACCGTGCGTATTATTATTTTTATATTTAACTAGAACTGTGCTTAAAAAATTACCGAAAGGATTTTTAGAACCAATTAAAACTTGCTCTCCTTCAGCCAAATCTTCAAAAATATTATCGATAATTTCTTCCATGCGATCAATAATGGCGGAGACGTCACAAACTATATCGACTCGGTTAAACTCTGGCTGCGCAAATAAATTCGTTAATCCTGTATAATATAGGTCATTCTTATGGAAAGCCCAGAAAACTGCTCCGCCGGCCATTTCCGCGATTGCTTTAGCGGTTTGACGGAAAGCAGCTTCATCATGTTTGAACAAATTTTCCAAAGATTCATTTTCGGTCTCTCTTAGTTCTTTTTTCTTTTTATTCGACCCCGACTCATTTAATAATAATTCATAAGCCGTTTCCGTCGGTACGCGTCCAGCCGAAGTATGGGGCTGATAAATATAACCTTCTTCTTCAAGCTCCATCATTTCATTACGCACTGTGGCCGCTGAAATATCGAGTTTATACTTTTCAACGAGAATGCCTGAAGAAACCGGATTAGCGGTTTTCAAATATTCCTTAATGATTGTTTCAAGAATAAATCTTTTGCGGTCTGAAATCATATAAGCCTATTATAAACAAAATTAGCACTCAAGTCAAGAGAGTGCTAATATGCTAATTTTTTATTTAATTTTAGGTAAAATTTATAGACCAAGTTCTATCTTCGTTTCTTGATTTTTTTGGTAATCGTCGGGGCGCATTAGCTTTTGGGCGGAAAAGTTTACTTCAGTGCGGTTAAGTAAAGAATAAAATTTAAGAGGGTATTTATTAATAACAGAATCGGTTAAAAGATGAACGCTCATCGCGAAAGCCAGGGTAATAAAAATTGTCTCTAATATCTTATTCTTTTTAAAAACTAGCGCCAGCAAAAGCAAAATAGGCATATACTCCCAAGCATGGAACCAAAGATGAATTTGATCGCTAATTAAAAATTGTCGGCCCTGCAAAAAATATATTAAATTAAAATGAGGGCCGTAAACTAGAATATACTCTAAAACATGGTCGAGATCGATTAAAAATCCGCCTAAAAAACCAACGAGAACCCCTAATTCTATTTTTTTAAAATGGACTCCCGCTAAATAGCCGGTGAGGATTGCTAACGTAAAATGAATTAACAAATGAAGCGATAAAGGCATAAATAAATAATTAATTTGATCCAAGGGGATGAAGAGTAAAATACCAATTTAAAATATCGCGGGCAATTGGAGCGGCGATTGTACTACCCTCAACTCCCTCTTCGACTAAAACCGTAATAACAATTTGCGGTCTGTCATAAGGAGCAAAACCGATAAACCAGGCATGAGGCCCTTTTTTAGTCGACCATTGCGCGGTTCCAGTTTTGCCGGCAACCGGCACGGGTATAATTTGCAAAGACTGCGCGCTGCCCGCGGTAATTGTCTGGCGCATGCCCTCGCGGACAATGCGCAAATTATCCGCATCGATAAAATTATTGCGAATTATTTGAGGAGCGACGTCAGACACTACATTATTATTCTTATCTAATATTTTGCTAACCAGATGCGGTTTATAAAGTGTACCGCCATTAGCGATTGCGGCCGTATAATTAGCGACTTGGAGCGGCGTTACGATAACGTCCCCCTGGCCGATTGCGAAATGATAAGTATCGCCTATATACCAAGGCTCGTGCTTAGTCTCCTCTTTCCAGGCCTGTGTTGGGACAAACCCTTTGCGCTCACCATGTAAATCAATGCCGGTCAGCTCTCCCAAGCCGAACAAGCGGGCATACTTTACTAAACCGCTCAGGCCCAGACCCTTAAAGTCCCCATACCCACCGCCGATATAATAAAAGAAGGTATTAACCGACATCGCAATGGCTTTGCGCACGTTAGTTGCTCCATGTCCGCCAGCCTTCCAATCAGGGAAAAACCATTCGCCAATGCTCAGGCCACCTGTACTTAAAAAACTGGTATTTTCCGTAATAACTTTTTCTTGAAGAGCACCGGCGGCAAAAATTGGTTTAATGGTCGAACCTGAAGGAAATTCACCGCTGATTGAACGGTTAAATAAAGGCTGATCTTTATCATTTAAAAATTTATTATAATCTTCTTGGCTTATTCCTTTAGCAAATAAATTATTATCATAGGACGGAAGAGACACGAGCGCTAAAATTTCACCATTATTAGGGTTCATAATAATAACCGAGGCGCGATGAAGGCCGGCTTTAGTAATATAACTTTTCGTTATTTCTTCCGCCTTTTCCTGAAGATCAAGATCGAGAGAGAGCAAAAGATTCGATCCGTCGGTCGCGGCGACTTCATTAATGATTTTCTTTTGGCGCCCGAGAGCGTCAACTTCAATATTTTTTGAACCCGCCTTGCCTTTTAATTCTTTCTCCCACGAATATTCTAAGCCCGCTTTACCGATATAATCAATTAGCGAATAATCCTTCCCTAAATTTTTAAGCTCTTGATCATTTATTTTTCCGGTATAACCTAAAACGTGGGAAAGACTGTTTTCAGCTAGTATCGTAGCCGTGCTGGTCGCAGCCGGCAAAAGATATTCCCGTCTAATCTTGCTAGACAAAAAGACTCCGGGCCAACTGGGAAGTTCTATTGAAATAAGCATTGCCCGATCGTAATCAATATTATCGGCGATGAATAATGGCTGATACGATTCAAGTGATCCCATTTTAATCGCCGCTAAAGACTCTTTAATTTTATAGAAAGAGGGGGTATCAGAAACCAAGGCAATACTCCCTGTATTACTGACTGCCGGCGCGCTGGGGGTCGAATTATTTAAATTTTTGTCATTATCTAAAACTAAACTTATCTTTCTAATTAAATCGTCGCGGACTAATTCATTTTTAGGCAGATCAATTGGACGCAAGTAAAGAACAAAATTAGCTTTATTGCGCACTAACGGACGCAAATCTTTAGCATAAATAATACCTCTCTTCGGCTCGATGGTCTCTGCCCTTAATCTGTTACCCTCAGCTAGTAAGCTATAATAATCATTTTTAATAACCTGGAGCCAGACCGAGCGACCAATAATAACAAAAATGGCTAATAAAATACTAAGATAAAAATATTTTAATTTTTCAAAATCAAAAGTCCGGCTAATCATTTCTTTGCGTCCCGTATCTGACAAAAAGGACTGTTCGGTCCAGTCTGTGTAATAAAAAGAGTCTTTGAGCTGACCAAACTTAAAATGCCCCTCCTTGATTGAAAAAGGGTCGGAGGTTTTATCGCGCAAAACCTCCAATAATTGATTTTTACGGGCAATTTTGAAGATTCTTGGACTCATAATATTAATAATAGTATCGCGAATCACCGAGAAAGGCAAACCGATTTTTAGCTTCCAAAAGTTATCCCCTAAAGATACAAAACTTTAGATTTTCTTTATTTCTTTTTCGTTACAATATAAAAAAAGAAAAAATATGAGTAAAACATGCTCCAAGCATCAATGCTTTAAAAAGGGGTCTTGCCGCCATAAGGTTTGGCTCGGCTACCTGGCCTTGTGCCAAATTAGCAATTTAAAATGCTTATATTGCTCAGCCTTATGGTCGCTATGAGCCAGAGGATGTTATTTTGCCGTAACCAAATCCCCGCCCTCTTTATTATTACGAGGGTGGGGATAATTTAATTGTTAATTCGTAAACATTTTTATAAAATATACTAATATGTCATTACTTCTTGTCGAAGACGACCCTAATATAGTGCTCTCTCTTTCTCTGGCTCTAACTAACGCCGGCTTTGCCGTTGACTCAGCCAGCGACGGACGCGAGGGGTTTGATTTGGCTCATAATAATAAATATGAGGCAATTCTTCTTGATTGTAATTTACCAAGACTGAGCGGGTTTGAAATAGTTAAAAAATTAAGAGCAGAAAAGTGCTCTACACCTATTATTGTCTTGACTGTGCTTAGTGAACTAAACGATAAGTTAGAACTTTTTAATTTAGGCGCGGACGATTATTTAATCAAGCCCTTTGCTCTTTCTGAACTTTTGGCTCGGCTTAAGGCGCTCTTGCGGCGGCCTCGAAGTATCCAGGGGGAAATTTTAAAAATCGGTAATTTAGAGCTCGACCCTGATAAATTTCTTGTAACTAAGAACGGGCTACGCATACCCATGTCTTCTCGGGAATTTTCTTTACTAGAATATTTAATGGTTAATAAAGGAAAATTTTTATCGCGCCAAACTATCTTAGAAAAAGTCTGGGATGAAAACGCCGATCCTTTCTCTAATACGGTCGAAGTCCATATCATGAATATCCGAAAAAAAATAGAGACCAACCGCGAGCACTACATATTCACCGCTTCCAATCGCGGTTATAAAGCTGATACCCAGAGATAAAACAACTTTTTATAATTTTTAAACTTTCTTCATAATTATTTTGCTAACATCGAGACAGCAATAGTTCTAAAACAAAAAGGTCGATATTGCTCGATAAATCTTAAAATGAATATTATGAAAAAACTAACTAAAAAGATGGCGCTCCTGGCAGCCATTCTAGCAATCGCTTCTAACCCAGGCATCCCCTGGCGTAATTAAAGTTAAAAAACACCCCCAATTATCTAATGGGGTGTTTTTTAAATATTTTATGAAAATAATTAATTGGTTTAAAAACCTCGTTGCTGCTAAACGGACGGACGAAAATGAGCGGCGCCCGGAATTAATTTTAAATATTCTCCTGGTATTTTCTTTAGCCTGTTTTTTTATTATTAATATCATTAGAATCATCGACCACCTAATTTATACAGAAGAAAAGGGCTTGCCACTTTGGACGACTCTTTCAATTTTCTTTTTCTTCGCCTTTTTACTTTGGCTTAGCCGTCGCGGAAAAATAAAAATAGCCGCTTCTTTATTTATTATTACTTTCGCCCTTCCCATGTTCTATTCTTTTCTGGTTTGGGGAGCAGATTTGCCATCCGCGCTTTTATTGGCCGTTCTCGTCATTACTCTTTCCGGAATTCTTCTTGGCTCCCGTCTGGCCTTTGCGAGCACGTTTTTAATTACTATCTCTCTAATTTTCTTAACCGACTGGCAGGCACGCGGTCTAATCAAGGTGGAGAATTATTGGCGTAGCGATCCCTCGCAAATCGGCGACGCGGTTGCTTACAGCGTCTTGCTTTTCCTAATTGCGACCGTCGCCTGGTTATTCTGCAAAGAAATTAACCGTTCTTTAAAACGAGCCCGGCTTAGCGAAGCTCTGCTACGCGCCGAAAGAGATTCTTTGGAGACGAAAGTAGAGGAACGAACCAAGGAGTTGCGCGAATTAGAGGCCGAAAAAATAAACCAGCTCTACCGGCTCGCTGAATTCGGCCGAATTTCCTCGGGTATTTTCCATGATCTCATTAATCCTCTAACCGCTGTTTCTTTAAATCTAGAACAAATCAAAAACGAAACCGATGCTAAAATATTAAACGCTAAATCTTATCTCAGCCAAGCGCTAATCGCGACCAGTAAAATGGAAAGTCTAATTACGAGCATTAAGAAACAACTTTCGCGCGAAAGCGTTATTAATATCTTTTCCCTCAACCAAGAAATAGAACAAATAACCCAAATCTTATCCTATAAAGCCCGACGGGCGAATGTTACTATTAAATTTCTTCCTTCTCCGAAAATAGAACTAAGAGGCGATGCGATTAAATTCGGACAAATTATTATCAATCTTCTAGCGAATGCGATTGAGGCTTGTGAAGAAACAAAGATTGGAGAAATATTTGTCAGTTTAACCAGCCACGAAGCAGAAATAGAAATTAGGGTTGTCGATAACGGCGTTGGTATTTCTCTGGAGAACAAAAATAAAATATTCGCCCCCTTCTTTAGCACAAAGAAACATAACGGACGAGGTCTCGGCCTTGGTCTCGCTTCAACCAAAAATATAGTAGAAAAAGATTTTCAAGGTCGAATTGAAGTCAAAAGTCAGCTAGACAAAGGCGCCGTTTTTATAATTAATATTCCAAAATAAGATGGTTAGAAAAGAAGAGACTTATTATTGGCCCCTCTGGTTCAGTAAAATACTAAGTCCAAGAGAACAGAGAAAAATAAAAAAAATAATCCCTCAGCTAGGGCGGGCCCAAAATTATCTGTGGCGCGCCTTAAATATTTATGATGATTTTTTAGACGGCGCGGGCGAGCGGGCCGAATTACCCCTAGCTAACCGCTGTTTCCGTTGCTATTTAGAAATTCATTATCGCCTTAACCTCTCGAGCGATTATTATCGCTTATTCAATAAAATCAATAATGATTTAGATAAAGCCAACCAGGAAGAAATTACTGCTCCTAAGATAAAAATTAAAAACAATCGAATATTTTTCCCTAATAAATTAGTTCCGAATAAAAAAGCCAACTCTTTAGCGCGAAAATCTCTAGCCTTAGCGTTGGGTCCACTCGCCCTCCTTTTCGCACTGAATGGCAAAAAATCTAAACATCATCCAAAGTTTTGGGCGGCTTTCAATTTTTTTGTCTATTCGCTCGCCGCTAAACAACTAGCCGATGACAGTCATGATTGGCACGAAGACTTAGAAGAGGGTTTAATAACATCGGCTAATCGGCCGATACTTCTCGCCGCGCGAAAAAGAAATTTAAAACTTACGCTAGAAAACCCGTCAACAACCGCTAATTTATTATTTGCTATAGAGGCCGCTCCTCTTATTAATGCGGAATTAGAAAATTTATGCGCTCGCGCACGGCGGGAAATGGCGAAAATATCTAAAAATAAAAAAAATATTCTTTTAACCAGGCTAATCACTCCTTTAGAAAAAGCCTGCGCCAAGGCGAAAAAATTCCAAGCCTTAGTAGTTTCAAATAGCCAAAAAATGTTATAATACTATTATAATTAAAAAGAATTCCTTATTTCGCAATCCTATGGATAATCTAAAAATAAGCCTCGAACAGCTTAAAAGTAGTGATTTAAACAAGCTCTATTCCTTGACTAACTCTAGCCCCAACGGTCTGGCTACGAAAGAGGCGATCAAACGCTCCCGTCTTTTGGGCTACAACCAAATTTCCGCCGCTAAAAAAAGACACCCTTTTATAAAATTTATCAATTATTTTAAAAATCCGCTGATTTTAATTTTAATCGGGGCGGCCTTGGTTTCCGGTCTAACTGGAGAAATTCGGAGCACTGTTATTATCCTAACCATGATTCTTTTAAGCGTTATTCTGAACTTCTACCAAGAACATAAATCCGATAAGGCGGCTGATAAAATCGCTCGCCGGATTGCTATCCGCTCCCAAATACTGCGCGACGGCAAAAAACAGGAACTTGATACTAAATATATCGTTCCCGGTGATATCGTTTATTTGGTGGCCGGCGACATCGTCCCGGCTGATGGTAAAATAATTGAAGCTAACGATTTTTATTTAAACGAATCAAGCTTAACTGGAGAAAGCTTGCCGATTGAAAAAGATGGTATTAAAAATAATATTATTTTTTCCGGCACAAACGTTGTTTCCGGTTTTGGCAAATTCCTTGTAACGACCATCGGGCTAGAAACCGAGTTCGGCCAAATCGCCCAAAAAATTGCCAAACCGGAAACTGAGAATGCTTTTGAAAAAGGCATGAAAGGTTTCGGCTTTTTAATTATTCGCGTAATCGCCTTGATTGTTAGCATTATCTTTCTAATCAATGCTATCTTAAATAAAGGGCTACTTGATTCTTTTCTTTTTGCCCTGGCTGTCGCGGTTGGCGTCACGCCCGAACTCTTGCCCATGATTATGAGCGTTAATATGGCTAAGGGGGCGATGCGTATGGAAAAAAATGGAGTTTTGGTTAAACGTCTAAACTCAATTCCTACCTTCGGTTCAATGGATATTCTTTGCACTGATAAAACGGGCACCCTAACTCAAGATAAAATTACTGTCATCAAACATATCGATATTTTCGGCGAAAACTCGCCGGCGGTTTTAAGCGCGGCCTACATCAATGGTTATTTTGAAACCGGGATTAAAAGCATCCTTGATTCGGCTATTTTACAACATGAACAATTAGACATTACGGAATGCATTAAAATTGAAGAACTGCCCTATGACTTTAACCGCAAACGATCTTCAATCATTTATGAGCGTGACGGCTTGCGCACGATGGTGACTAAGGGCGCCCCGGAAGAAATTTTTAAAATCAGTTCTTATTACTTAGAAGGCGAAAACAAAAAACCGATGACACCGGAAATAATAGAAAAAGTTAAGAAACTTTACGATGAATTAAGCGGCGAGGGCTTGCGTATTCTGGCGATTGCCGAAAAGAGCATCCCCGAAAAAAAGGAGCGCTATGAAATGGCCGAGGAATCAGCTTTAACGCTCCGCGGTTTTATGGCCTTTTATGATCCACCCAAAGAGGATGTCAAAGAAACCCTTGTCTTCATGAAGGAGCACGGTGTTGATATTAAAATCTTAACCGGCGACAGCCCGCTAGTCACAAAAAAAATCTGCCAAGATTTAAATTTAGAAGTTAAAGGAATTATAACCGGCGAAGAGCTTAATCTCAATCTTTTAAGCGATGAAGAGATATTTAAAAAAATAAACGGAGCGACAATCTGCGCCCGTTTATCGCCCAGCCAAAAAGAAAAAATTATACTCGAATTAAAGCGCAATGGTTTAATCGTGGGCTATTTAGGAGATGGTATTAATGATGCGCCCTCTTTAAAAACCGCCGATGTCGGCATTTCGGTCGATAACGCGGTCGACGTCGCCAAAGAAACCGCCGATATTATTTTG
>Ga0172381_10005554_pt1 | contig 12754 bp, 11 predicted proteins | sample Leawel6488metaG_FD_119754 | JGI IMG/M metagenome (GOLD analysis project Ga0172381, IMG submission 119754) | Leachate microbial communities from a municipal landfill in Southern Ontario, Canada - Leachate well 64-88 metaG | ecosystem: Engineered > Solid waste > Landfill > Unclassified | place...
ATATTATAGAAAAGCTGTATTACCTGGCTGTCCGCCACCGCGCTTCTTTCTCCTAAAAATTCAAAATTAACCTGATGAAACTGACGGTATCTCCCTGCCTGGGGATTTTCATAGCGAAAAACGGGGCCCATGGAATAAAGCTTTACCGGCTGGGGCATATTATACATCCCATGTTCTATAAAGGCTCTGGCAATTCCAGGAGTAAACTCCGGTCTCAAAGTAAGCAAATCTCCTCCTTTCGTTTTTAAATTATACATTTGTTTCTGGACAATATCCGTAGAAAATCCGGTGCCTTTAGTAAAAAGCTCAGTATCTTCAACAATCGGAGTTTCTATTTTTTGAAAACTATAAAACCCTGCCACCTTATCGGCGACATCATAAACCTTCTGAAAATACTTATAATCTTCGGGCAAAATATCGTGCATTCCCGAAGGAGATTGAAATTTAACCTTTTTAATCATAATTAGTAACTAGGCGCCTCTATTTTTGCAAAAGCGGTAAAAGGCCAGGCCCTGACAGCCACTTTACCAATAATGTCTTTTTCGGGCAAAATACCCCAACGCCGAGAGTCAGAAGAAGAAGCTCTATTATCTCCCAAAACAAAATATTCACCCACTTTCAAAATTGTCTGGGTATTACCCGAAGTATTAATACCGGGAAGATAAACGGATTCATCTAAAACCCACTCCCCTTTATTATTTATAATTATCACTTTCCCGTCTTTAACCTCAACTGTTTCCCCGGGCAAACCGATAATTCTTTTTATGTAACGCTGACTGATATCGTTAGGATATTTAAAAACAACGACATCTCCTCTCTGCGGCTCTCCAATCCTGTAAGACAGTTCGTCAATAATCAAATAGTCCCCGTTTTCGAAGTTTGGCTCCATTGACTGACCTTTGACAAAAAACGGCTGGAATAAAAAATACCTGATCGGAATGACTATTATCAGGGCGATAATGAATATTTTTGAAATTTCCCAGAGAGAGAGTAAAAAGCTTTTCATTTATATGACTCTATATATCCTACTATTTTTCATTTTAAAATCAAGTGTTAGAATAAGATAATGAAATTGATAATAGGTCTTGGAAACCCGGGAGAGAAATATCAAAATACCCGCCACAATATAGGATTTAGGGCAATTGACTCTATCCAAAAGGAAAATAGCTTTCCAGATTTTGCGTTTTCCAAAAAATTCAACGCTGAAATTTCAGAAGGAACAATAAATAATGAGAAAACAATTTTAGCTAAGCCACAAACCTTTATGAATAATTCTGGCAAAAGCGTTAAGCTTTTTGTCTCTCATTATAAGCTACCAATTACTAATCTGTTCTTAATACATGACGATATTGACCTGCTCTTAGGCAATATTAGAATTTCAATTGACCGCGGAGCAGCAGGTCACAAGGGAGTGAATTCAATAATTAAAGAATTAAAAACAAAAAAATTTACCAGAATAAGAATAGGAATCCAACCAAAATCAGGAAAACCAAAAGGTGCTGAAAAATTTGTTCTTCAAAAATTTGATAAAGGCGAGGAAAACTCTTTAAAAGAAACAATAAAAAAAACCGCCGAAGCGATTAAGGCAGTCCTGGAAGAAAAACTGGAAAAAGTGATGAATAAATATAATTAAAAGAGTCAGGGAGAGAGCTTACCCTGACTCAAATATTTTTGTTCTGTTTTTGCCGGCTTCCTTGGCTTGGTATAAAGCCTTGTCCGCCTCATCTTCGAATCGGCCAATACCGATAGAGATAGTGGCGTTGACTTTGGCTTCAACCTCCCGACGGATCGTCTCGGCCAGGATAAGAGCCTTTAGTCCGTTCGTCCAAGGGAGAAGAATAATGAATTCCTCTCCTCCGTACCGAAACGCCCAACCCTTGCTTCTTCTAAAAAGGATGTTCCCGATTTTCCGCAAGACCTTATCTCCTGCTTTATGGCCATAAAGGTCGTTAATTGATTTAAAATTATCAACGTCTATCATAACGACACAATGCGGTTTTATTCTTATGACCAGGCTGTAGACTATATGGTACACACGCCTTACCCATAGAAACGTTAAACCGTCAACCATAAACCAAATTAAAAGGGCTAAAAGAATTACGTGAATCGCCCAATGAAATATTTCCAATTCGTTTCCTCCAGTAATTTTTTGCTCTCCAGCCTACCTGCGAGCCCTATTATAAAAATACACAAAGTATTTTATTATAGATGAAGGCTTCTAAGCTTTAAAGGAGGGATTGCTTAGAAATCCATCCCCCGTATTAAATAATAAAATATTTAACAGGGTTAAGCCACTCGCAGATAGGCTGGAAGGCGAAAATTGACTTTAATACATCCCTTATATTATACTAAAATAGATGGATTTGTCAAGATATAGTACCGAAAGAGTTTTAATCGTCGGCATCACCCCCTACTTCCTGGAAAAGGGGAATTTTTGGTTTGAAGAAAATCTGGATAAAATTTTAGAAACCAGGAAAACTCAGACCCTTTTTGAAGATAATTTGCTTTATTTAGAAAGGAATAGAAAGAATAATATGTCTGAAACGCTAAGAAAATTAGACGAAATGGGATATGAAAAGGTTATGGGAATATCTGAACCGGGAGAATTTTCCCAAAGAGGAGGAGTTATTGATATTTTTCCGATTAATCTAAACTATGCCGTTCGTTTTGAATTTTTAGGAAATAAAATTGAAAATATTGAAAAACTGCCGATTGAGATAAAGGACGAAAAAATAGCAAAGAATTTTTTAAAAAAGAAACTGAAGTCGCAAAGATTATTTTCTGATTTAAAAGGAATAAAATCTGGAGATTATTTAGTTCATTTGGATCACGGAATTGGGATATATAATGGACAAGAAATAATTGATGGAAATAAGTATTATCAAATACAATATGCAGCCGACGACAAGCTTTATGTGCCGTTAGGATTAGAAAGAAAATTATCGAGATACGTAGGCTTTGTCGATCCCAAAATATCGAGACTAGGCTCATCTCTCTGGCAGAAAACAAAGAAAAAAATAAAGGAGGAGGCTGAAAAATTAGCCGAAGAACTCTTAGAAATTTATGCTAAAAGAAAAATAAGCAACAGGGCTCCCTATTTGACTGACGAAGAAATACAAAAAGAATTAACTGGAACATTTAAGTATCTAGAGACCCCTGACCAGTCACAAGCCATTGAAGATATTAAAAAAGATATGGAAAGTCCAGAGCCCATGGATAGAATAGTCTGCGGAGATGTGGGGTTCGGAAAAACGGAGGTTGCTCTCAGGGCTATAATAAAAGCTGCTGTTTCCGGAAAGCAGGTAGTTCTTCTATGTCCGACAACAATTTTAGCCAACCAGCACTTCCAAAATTTTAAAGAAAGACTTAAAAACCTTCCCGTAAGAATCTCTATGCTTTCCAGGTTCCAGACAAAAAAAGAACAATCAAAAGTTATTGAAGAGCTAAAAGTCGGAAGAATTGATGTTTTGATAGGGACTCACCGCATTTTATCAAAGGACGTTGAGTTCAAAGACCTGGGGCTACTGGTTATTGATGACGAACAGAGATTTGGAGTAAAACAAAAAGAAAAATTCAAAAAGATAAGGACTTCTCTTGATGTTTTATCTCTTTCTGCAACTCCTATCCCCCGAACTTTATACATGGCCCTTTCTTCTTTAAAAAAAATAAGTCTAATCCAAACCCCGCCAGAAGGCAGGTTACCCATTAAAACTTTTGTTCTGCCTTTTAAATCGGAAATAATAAAAAAATCTATTCAAGATGAAATAAAGAGGGACGGACAAATTTACTTCCTTTATAATCGGGTTGAAACGATTGAAAAAGCCAAAGATTCTTTACAGAAATTACTCCCCAAAGCCACTTACGGCATTGCCCACGGAAAATTAAAAGAAAAGGAACTGGTAAAAGTGATGACCGACTTTCAAAACAAAAAGATAAATGTTCTAGTAGCCACAACCATTATTGAAAGCGGCTTAGATTTGCCCAACGTCAATACTTTAATAGTGGCTGACGCGACCAAGTTGGGATTATCCCAGGCCTACCAAATAAGAGGAAGAATCGGCAGATCTGATATTCAGGCCTTTTCTTATTTCTTATATCCCCAAAGACTATACGTCTTGGCTAAAAAAAGATTAAATGCCTTAAAAGAATCCGAGGAACTAGGTTCTGGATATAAAATTGCCTTAAAGGATTTAGAAATAAGGGGGGCTGGGAATATATTAGGGAAAGAACAATCAGGGAATATAAACCAAGTGGGGCTGAATTTATATTGCCAGATATTATCCGAAGCTATAGAAAAAATAAAACTACAATAAAAATTTTGGTACATCTAGGTAAATCTGATATAGTTGAGTAATTGTCAAAAAATCATTAAAAAATATTCCATGCAATTAGTCATTGTCGAATCGCCAACAAAATCAAAAACTCTTCAAGGATTCTTAGGGAAAGAATATAAAGTGCTGTCCTCTTACGGCCATGTTAGAGATTTGCCGAAAAGCAAACTCGGCGTTGATATAGAAAATAATTTTGAACCTCAGTATGTTATTCCCAAAAAAGCCAGAGAAAATATTAAAATTTTAATCGAGGCAGTTAAAAAAGCCGATATTACCCTTTTAGCTACTGATGAAGACAGAGAAGGAGAAGCAATCTCTTGGCATTTGGTGAAGGCTTTAAAGCTGGGAGAAAAAGAGAATTACCAAAGAATTGTTTTTCATGAAATTACAAAAACAGCCATAATGGAAGCAATAAAAAATCCTAGGGAAATAAATCTAAACCTGGTTGATGCCCAGCAAGCAAGAAGAGTTTTAGACAGAATAGTAGGATATAAATTATCACCCTTTTTGTGGAAAAAAGTAGCTAGAGGTCTTTCTGCCGGCCGAGTCCAGTCAGTAGCCGTAAGATTGGTAGTAGACAGAGAAAAGGATATCCAAAAATTTATTCCCCAGGAATACTGGACTGTTGCGGTTAAATTAAAAAAACAAAATATTGAATCTTCTGAATTTGAAGCAACATTAATAAAAAAGGATGGGAAACTACTAAATAAGCTGGAAATTAAAAACGAAGAAGAGGCAAAAGAAATCATTAAAAATCTTAAAAAATCGGATTATAAGGTGCTAAATGTCGATAAAAAAGAAATAAAAAGGAATCCCCTTCCGCCTTTTACCACTTCTACTTTGCAGCAAGAAGGGTGGAAAAAATTTCACTTTTCGGCAAAAATGACGATGAGAATAGCTCAACAGCTTTACGAAAAAGGATTCATTACTTACCACAGGACAGATTCCCTCAATCTTAGTGAACTATCTCTTTTCGCAGCCAAAAAATTTATTATTGAAAAATTCGGAGAAGAATACTGGGCTGGGTTTCTTAGGAGATATAAAACAAAATCAAAAGGAGCCCAAGAGGCCCATGAAGCGATCAGGCCCGCTTATGCCGAAAAAGATCCTTCTTCTTTAGCAGAAGGAGATCTGGATCAGCACCAGCTAAAACTTTATGAATTAATTTGGAAAAGATTTATCGCCTGCCAAATGAAAGAAGGGGTTTTTGATGCCACCACTGTTGATATTGAAGCTAAAAATTATATCTTCCGAGCTAATGGTCAAATATTAAAATTTGACGGATTTTTAAAAATTTATCCAATAAAATATGAGGAATTAGAATTACCTTCGCTAAAAACAGATGAAATTTTGAAATTTATAAAACTAATATCTGCTCAGCATTTTACTCAGCCTCCAGCAAGATATACCGAAGCAAGCTTAATAAAAGCCCTAGAAGAAGACGGAATTGGAAGACCTTCAACCTATGCGCCAGTTCTTTCCACAATTCAGGAAAGGAACTATATCGAAAAAGATGAAAATAGAAGATTTAAGCCTACAGAAATAGGTTTTGTGGTAAGCGATCTCTTGGTAGCCCATTTCCCGGAGATTGTTGATATAAAATTCACCGCTGGTATGGAAGAAAATCTTGATAAAATAGCTGATGGAGAAAAAAAATGGGTTCCTGTTATCGAAGAATTTTACAAGCCATTCGAAGAAAATCTGAAGAAAAAATATGAAGAAGTTTCTAAAAACGACATTACAGAGAAACCAACAGAAAAGAAATGTCCTAAATGTGGCTCGCCTTTATTAATAAGAATCGGAAGATATGGAGAATTTTACGCTTGTTCTAAGTTCCCTGAATGTAGACATACCGAGTCATTGGAGAAAAACCATCTGGGAGTAAAATGCCCAAAATGTGAAAAAGGAGATATTTTCGAAAAAAGAACTAAAAAAAGAAAAATTTTCTATGGCTGCTCAGATTGGCCAAATTGCGACTTTGCTCTTTGGGACAAACCAACGGGAAAAATCTGCCCTAAATGCAAATCTCTATTAATAAAAACAAACAGGAATCAAATAAAATGTTCCAACAAGGAGTGTAAATATAAGGTTGAAAAATAGCAAATTTTTTATTAGAATAAACTCCGAGCCTGGGTGGTGGAATTGGTATACACGTGGGTCTCAAAAACCCATGAGCGCAAGCTCTTGAGGGTTCGACTCCCTCCTCAGGCACTTATGACACCACAAAGAATTATAAACAAAATAAAAGATAATACACCTCTAAAAACAATAAAAGAGACACAAAAAGAAACCAGGAAAACCATGGTTACTTTAATTGTGAGCAGTTTCGGGTTAGTGACGGCTTTAGCTTGGAACGACGCTATTCAAAGCTTTTTCAACCTCGTCTTCCCAAAATCCGGAGGACTGGTTGGTAAGTTTATCTACGCTATATTCATTACTATTATTGTGGTGAATCTTTCTTCCCATTTAAAAACATTTTTTGACCCAGAAGAACCAGACAAGCAGAAAAAACCCCAACAATAATCCCACCCAATATATCAGAGGGCCAATGAACTCCACAATAAATTCTAGAGATTGAAATTAAAAAACTGGCAATAAAAAAAATAATGCCAGCTTTTTTATTGTAATAATAAATCACCGTAGATAAAGCAAAGAAGAACGCAGTATGACCAGAGGGAAAAGAATAGCTATTTTCGTGATTTAAAAGCAAATTAACATTGTTTTCCATAAAAGGCCTCGCTCTGTGATAAAAAAAACGGATTATCTCTGTAACCCCAAACCTAGCAAATACAGCAGAAACAAGTCCGCCCACTACCATTGGCGAATATTTTTTAAAATTTTTAATCAAATAAATAAACAAAATAGCTACTAAAAAATATTGGATGTAATCTGCAAAAAAAACAGCCAAAAAATCTAAGCAAACCGATTTCCCGGCAAACCCGTTTATATATTGGAACAAATATAAATCTACGTTCATTTCTTTTTATTAATAATTAAATTTTCTAATAGACAAGCAATAGTCAAAGGTCCCACTCCCCCAGGAACCGGAGTTATATAACTTGCCTTTTTAGCAACCGACTTAAAATCAATATCCCCTTTTAATTTATTCCCTTCTATAATAGTGCCAGCATCAATGACTATAACCCCATTTTTAACCATATCGCCGAGAATAAGACCTGGCTTGCCGACTCCGGAAATTATAATATCTGCTTTTTTGGTTAAAGAAGAAATATTTTTAGTAAATTTATCAACCATCAAAACTCGAGCCTTTTTGCTTAAAAACCACCTACTTACGGGTTTGCCGACCAGCCTACCAGCTCCAATTACAACAATATTTTTCCCCTTAATCGATATTTTATACTCTTTTAAAAAATGAGATACCGCCCCCACAACAGGAGGTAGAATCGACGGTATTCCGTTATAAAAATTGTCCAAATTTCTCTGAGATAAACAGTCAATATCTTTTTCTAACGGAATAATATTCAAAACTTCCTGGCTATTAAAACTTGGGGGCAAAGGCAGCTGAATCACAATTCCAGAATTATCCTTTTCTTCGGCTATTTTTTCAACTCCATTTTTCAATCCTTGTAGGGTTGCTTCCTTTTTAAACTGATATAATTTAAAATCTATTCCAATTCTTTCACAAGCTTCTTTCTTTTTATTTATAAAAACCCGGGAAACCGAATTTTCTCCAACCAAAACAACCGCCAATCTCAGCTTTAAACGGCGGCTTTTTATTTGTCTCTTGAGGTTTTTTAATATCTTTTCAGCCAATTTTCTGCCATCAAAAAGCTTATATGCCATGATTCTATTCTAATCAATTTAAAAATTTGGTCAAAAAAATAAAGCGTCCTCCTGACGCCTTTTTAAAAAACCTACCTAAATATACTAGCTAAGGTATAGGAAAATTTTTACCAAATTCTAAAACCTCTTGTTTTATTTTCTTTATTAAAATGTCTCCAGCCATTTCCTCTCTAAATTTTTTCAAATAATCTCCGCGCTCATCCTTATTCTCTGGCAATTTATATTTCTTAATCTCATTAATTATCTGTGCTATCCAGTCGGCAATCAATTTCATTTCCTTTTCCTTCATGCCTCTTGTAGTAATAGCTGGAACACCAATTCGAACTCCGCTCGGATAAAATGGCGAGGAAGGATCTGCCGGTATAGTATTTTTATTGACTGTAATCCCTGCAATATCCAAAGCGTCTTGTAAAAATACTCCCCTCCCTGGACCGCCTGATGTTAAATCAATTACAACCATATGATTATCAGTACCGCCAGAAACAATTTTAACTCCTTTTTCCATTAATCCTTCCGCTAACGCTTTAGAATTTTTTATAATCTGTTTGCCATATTCTTTAAATTCAGGCTTTAAAGCTTCTCCCAGGGCTACGGCAATTGCCGCTGTTTGATGATTGTGAGGCCCTCCTTGGACGCCACCCGGAAAAATAGCTTTATCTATTTTTTCCCCAAGCTCAGGATCTTTTAATAAGCCCTTTTCTGTAACCATAATTATTCCCCCCCTTGGCCCGCGCAAAGTCTTATGAGTTGTGGTGGTTACAATATGAGCATAATTAACAGGACTTTTATGAGCTCCTGCGATAACCAATCCCGCTATGTGAGCAATATCTGCTACAAAGTAAGCTCCAACTTCGTCTGCAATTTTAGAAATTTCTTCAAAAGGGAATTCTCTAACGTAGGCCGTAGCCCCGCACCAAATTAATTTAGGTTTATGCTCTTTAGCCAAAGCCCTAGCTTCTTCTATGTCAATATATCCGTCTTTTTTAACATGATAAGAAATACTGTTAAAAATTTTGGAAGTAATATTTATTTTCCAGCCATGACTGATATGGCCTCCATCTGGAAGATTCTGCCCCATTATCGTGTCGCCGGGGCTGCAAACAGCCAAATAAACAGCGAAGTTGGCTGGGCTGCCAGAATAAGGCTGAACGTTAGCATAAGGAACGCCAAAAGCCTCTTTGGCCCGTTCAATGGCTAAATTTTCAATCTGGTCTATAACCTGGTTACCGCCGTAATAACGCTTTCCCGGGTATCCTTCAGAATATTTATCAGTAAGTATGGACCCCAAAGCCTCAAGAACAGAAGGAGAAGTATGATTTTCCGAAGGAATCATTTCCAAGCCTTCTTTTTTCCTCTGTTTCTCTGCCTCAATCAGCTCGTAAATTTTAGGATCCGTTTGTTTTAAAGACATGATTTTTATCCCTTTCTTAATATTGTATATTTTTCACCAGTTAAATCAACTACTGCGGAAGGCTTTTTTGATTTTAACTTTCCGGCATCAATTATTAAATCGGGCCTTTGTTTTTCTTTTCCAAACTGCCAGATAATCTTTGTAATATCGTTCAGCGAAGATTGTCCTGAAAGATTCACCGAGGTTTCGGCTAGAGGAGAATTTATTTTCTTAAGCAAAAGATTAACTAATTTATATTTCGGTATTCTAAGGGCGATTGTATTTTCATCGACGCCATATATTTTTTTTCTTCCACCTCTTTGCAATACTGCCGTTAATTTACCGGGCCATTTATTTATCAAAAACCTTCTCTGATCTTTATTAATTTTTGCCACCTTTAATGCTATTTTAATGTCTTTAACAAAAACGGGGATCGGGTTAGTCTTCACCCTCCCTTTTATCCTAAAAATTTTATCCACCGCTTTTTTATTCGTAGCGTCACAAATAAAACCATAGACTGTGTCTGTCGGACAGACTACAATCTTACCTTTTTTTATAAATTTCACCATTACCCTAACGACGCTATTTAAATTTTTATCGGTTAATTTAATAATAAACATTTTTTATCAGTATATCATAATTTAAAATAAAAAAGGTTCCTAGATAGAACCAGGAATCTTTTGTGAAGGATGATGGGCTGGGCGCTCCGGCTTCGGAACAAAGTTCCGATTACAGAGCGCCCGAGCTCCACTTGTTGGTCGGCGACAGTTGCCTTTTTTGAGGCGTCGCTTTTAAGGATTTATGTCCTCTTGTTGTCATGTGGGATAATTACCGCGACCCACACAGCGCGACTAATCTAAGAGTAGAGAAAAATCTTAGAGATGATCGCGAGCCAGATGTCTCACCGCCTTAATACCTCCATTAAATATTATGATTATGGAAAAGTGCGATAGAGAAAGTCCTTTTTTGAAAGCCAATGGAAGCCTCCTTAGGAATTTCCCTGTGGTGCCCGGAGTGGCCACAGACTTACTCTTTACACGATAAAATGTCCGGTGCCCTAATATACTGCATACGCTAACCTCCTTCAAAACTTACCTTTTAGGGAACCAATCGACCTACAACCAATAGAATATACCTCCGATTAAGCAATCCTATTAAAATAATAAAAGCTTGTCAAGATAGCTTTTTTATAACGTTAAATTCTGTATGAAAAACAGTATTATCCTCAATATTTTCAAAGACAACTGACGCCGGACCTATTTGGCAATTTGAGCCGATCAAGACTCCTGGCATTAAAGAGCAATTTATACCAATTTTTGAATTTTCCCCCGCAATAACCCCGAAAGAATTTAATCCGGTTCCGATTCTTTCTCCTTTTACTGTGGTTTTAACCTCTCCCCTGTCTATCCTGACATTGGCCGCTACTGTCCCCGCTCCAACCCTGCAACCTTTGCCGAAAATAGAATCTCCCAAAAAACCGGAGTGGCAATGTACTCCTTCTTGGAAAATACTCCTTGTTATCTCGGCATTAGCACCTATCAAAGAATTTTTTTCTAAATTAGAATAATGACGGACAAGGACATTATTCCCAATAACAGAATCATCTCCTATGCAACATGGACCTTTTATAACTGCGTTTTCAAAAATTCTTACATTTTCTCCAATATAAACGTTACCCTGAATAACCACGCTTTTTGCAATTCTCGCCGTCTTTGATATTTTTGTTTTTGTTAAATATTTATCCATTAAAAACTTTGCCACTTCAAACAAATGCCAGGGATATTTCAAGGAAGCAGGCTCCTTTTCGGTAATTACTGCCCTCACTTCTTTTTCTTTCATATATAACCTAAGAGCGTCCTCAAAAGAATACATGCCTTCTGGAACTTTTTGGCAATAATTTAGAAATTCTTTAGATAAAAAGTATATCCCAATTACCCTTATATCCGAAGGCTCTTTGCCCTTTTCGGGTTTTTCAACTATGTTTTTAGCCCTATCTCCATCTATTTCCAAAATACCGAACAGCCAAGGGCTTAAAGTTTTTACTCCTAATAAAATAATATTTGCCGAAGAGGACTTATATTTTTCTAAAACCAGTTTAATATAATCCTCCACATCAAACCTTTCCGCGTTTAAAACAAAAAAATGTTCTTCTAATAAGTCTTTAGCCTTTAAAAGAGCATCACCCATTCCTTTTGGCTCTGGCTGAATGACATATTTAATTTTTATCCCCAAGTCATGATTTTTTAATTCTTCCTCAATATCTCTTCTTTGGCCCTGGATTATAATAATATCTTTTATTCCGTTTTTCTTTAAACCTCCAATTGTATACCAAATCAAAGGTCGGCCCATTATTTTAATGAGAGATTTATGTTTTTGATTTAATGGCCAAAATCGAGAATTCTGACCAGCAGCTAAAATTACAGCTTGCATAATTTTATTAAAATTTTAATAGTTTTTTGCGGGTCATGAAGAATAGGCCCCGACCTCAATATAAGATCGTATCCTATAAATTTATCCACATTTAATCCTTCATCAATTCTAACAGAGTAAAGTGCGCCTTTATCTTCTTTTTTAAAATTCCTTATCCTTTCTTTCGCAGGAATATTAGTATTATAAACGACGAAATCTAATTTACACCCGATATAACTCTCCATTTCCCTAGTAAAATCCATGACTGAAAAATTATTCGTTTCGCCAAATTTAGTCATTAAATTACAGAGGAAAATTTTTTTAGCTTTACTTTTTTTTATAGCTCCCTTAACCCCTCTTGGTAAAAAACAAGGGATGATGCTCGAATAAAGATCTCCCGGTCCGAAAATCAAAAAATCTGCCTTTTTAATTGATTCCAAAACTAACTGGTAAGCTGAAGCAAGAGGTTTCAAATAAATTTCTTTTATTTTTAAATTACCGTCGTGAAGTTTCGGAACATCTATTTCGTCTTCTCCTTTAATAGATTTACCGTTTTCTAAGGTAGCCCAGGCGTGAACCCTTTCGATTGTGGCGGGCAAAGCTTTATGTTTTTTAATCTCCAAAAAATTATGAGCGACTTTTAAAGCCTCTTTAAAATCTTTTAAAAAATATTCCAGGCCGGCGATAAAGACGGTGCCAAACCTATGACCCTTATGCCCACCAGGAAATTTTTCATTGCCAAATCTAAATAAAAAAAGCTCTCTTTTCCAATGAGGAGCATTTGAAAGCGCTACCAAATGCCGGGAAATGTCTCCAGGAG
>Ga0172381_10005556_pt1 | contig 12746 bp, 11 predicted proteins | sample Leawel6488metaG_FD_119754 | JGI IMG/M metagenome (GOLD analysis project Ga0172381, IMG submission 119754) | Leachate microbial communities from a municipal landfill in Southern Ontario, Canada - Leachate well 64-88 metaG | ecosystem: Engineered > Solid waste > Landfill > Unclassified | place...
CCATACATCTCTTTCTTCCTAATATTTGAATGAATGTAATAGGATCGATAATATCAATAATAACGTGCTTTAGTTTTTCGTCTTTTAAATTCACCCCATTATCTAAAAGTCGAGTAGAAAATACTTTATTTGATTCAAATTTTGCATTATTAACAATTTGATCTAAAGTATCCAAGTCACACATATCATAAAGTTTATTTCCTTTAGAACAAATGAAAGCAGAATCCTCAAACTTTATAGATAAGTCAAATATCTCTTTTGCTTTATTACCAAAATATATTAATTTATCTTGTTTGGGAATACTATTAATAATTGATTCTACGATAGTATTCTTTTTAGATTTATTATAAAAATAAATATTCTTTATATAAGAATAATCATGAGGAAGGCTATAAGTATAATCATACTTTGGCTGATAATCCAGTAACGCATCTGGAGTGGCAGACATAAAAATAAATACTTTGTCTTTAGGAGTATTCTTTATAGGAGCAATAAGAAGGTCTGTATTTTCATTAAAAAGACTATCTGTATAAAAATAATGAGCCTCATCAAATACTATAAAATAATAAGGAAAGAATAATTTTTCTATATCTGAGCCATATATAATTTTAGTTTCAAATTCTTGATAGTTATGGGATTTGATTATATCTTCTTTACCTTCAACATCCACACTATTTTGTTTTTTTAATAAATTTCTATTACTCATCAATAATATTTTTTTATTATTATTTTTGGCGTATTCATATAAGTTATTTTTAACAAGCTCGCTTTTCCCTGAACCCGTTTGACTACAAATAAGGATGCGATTTCCGGGTTGCCATTTTTCCACTTCTTGTGAAGTAACTATGTCAGTAATATATTTACGAGTCATTTAATACCAAAATCTCAATGTAGCAATTTTTTCATTAATATTTTTACTTATTATTTTTCCACGACTAATTACTTCATCTCTGGTCTTTTTTATTTTTATAAATTCTGCAACAAACTCTCTTGAATCTCTTTGATTATATTCTATTCTTTTATCATATGGAGAGTTATATCCATTAGGATATTCTGTATCAAAATATTTAATCCACTCTTTTTCTTTATTTAATAAATCTTCTTTTTTAATATTAAATTCTATAATGCCAAACGTAAAATTATTTAATCCATATAATAATGCGTCAACTTGCATATCAGCATTAACATGATTTAAATTTTTAAGATCAGTAAGATGTTTAGATTTTCTTTGAATGATATTATCGCTTTGACCAATATAGGCAAATCCAGTTTTTATATTTTTAATAATATAAATGTGTCCAGAGAAATATGGTCTTTTTTCATCATTTGGATACGGTGGATAATAATAAGGTCTTTTGGTTCCAAAAACATTAACCCACTCCTGATGATAATCATAACTCAAATTATCAACTAATCTTAGTGTGTTTTTCTCCATTTTATCTAATGCTTCTCTTTTGTTTAAATCTACTTTTTCTATTTTGTCACCATAAAAATTGTATAATTGCATTTGCTTGTCTCCTTATAACAAACCTTAAAACTTAAAACAAAATAGTCTCCATAAAAATAATAAAGGGCGGGATTTTATGGGAGACGGTCTATCCCTTGTCATCCTATTTATAGTTGCAACTACAAATAGAATCTAGCCCTATAAACAAAAACATTAATAAATATATTCCTCTCTATAACAAAAAAAATAAATACGGGCATAGGTAGAAAGGAATTAAGACCTATTTTGTCATCTTGGTAATTGGTCAAGACCAAGCCCATTTCACATTCTACCACACAATCCAAAATTTGTCAAGACTATTCTTCCTATTATGAGAAAACTCTAATCTAATAAAAACATTACAACCCTTGACAAATATCTGAAAGTGTGGTAGAATATTTTGAGTATAAGTTATATTTATATATGATTTGTAAGTGATAAACAATTATAACTTATATAAATTTACCTAGAGAAAAACAGAAAGGAATTAATTTATTATGGCACACAGTTTCAGAGGACGAAATTATGGATACAATCGATATGCACGATATCAATTTTTTAATGAATTAGAGAAAGGAAGACGGGATAGAAATACAAATTCAAACAATGTAGAAGACTTCCCTTGGCCGGAAGCAATTTTATTAGCAATTATTTTAATATCTTTATTTATTATTTTTATAACATCTAGTTTTACACATTAAAAAAGGAAAATTATTCTTGATAAAAATATATGAAGTAGAAATAAAATATGAATTAGACGATAAAGATAAAAGAAATGCAATCAAAGATAACATTGATCAATTTCCAGAGTTTGAAGGAGTAGATATAGAGAATTTAAGTTCAGAACAATTACCTTATTTCCCACCAATAGAAGGAACATTTCACGTAGGAGAATATAATCTTTTCAATGCTACCTTAATTGCTCAAGAAGAAAGCATTAATATATTTCCAGACGGAGTTGAATTAATTTCTGTAAAAGAACTTGAAGAAATGAATTTAGTAAATTGGCCTGAAGAAGATTGCCCCTATTGTGATGCCGAAGATGCTGCACCGGAAGATATTGTTGAGTTTACCTGTAGTTGTGGAAAACAACAAATAGTTGCTGATAATGGTTGGAAGTTTTTAGAGTGTAGAGATTGCGGTAAAATTATTGATAGAACTCATGTGATTGGAAGTAATGGTAAGTATATATTAATAGATGCTGGAGAAAATAAAAAGGAGTAGGAGAGTCGATTGTCTAAAAAACTTACACAGTACTATATATATAAGTTCGCAAGTGATAGACTAAAAGAGTACGGATATGATATACATTTGACCCCACAACAAGCTAGGAAAAATGGGGAATTAGTTAGTATCGGGGACAGTCAAATGTTAAGAAGTTTAAGAGAAATTACTGGTAAAAACAATAGCGAAGAAGAACTTATAAAATTATTTCAAGACAAGAAAAAAGCATCTAAAAGTAATGAAAAATTTAGTTTATATAATATTGAGAATAGAATTGATGAAATATTATTTGTTCCAGAAATTATAAGTATAACTATAAAAAATACTAAACATTATGAATATATTATAAAAAATGGATTGTTTATAAATAATAAGAAATTTGTACGACTAATGTGTAGTGCGGGACAAGCAAGAAGAAATAATGTTTTAATGGTAGATTCTGATGTAGAATTGGAATTAAAAAGAATTCTAAACAATGATAGAAAAGATATTGAAATTGTTCCTGCTAAGTTTAATGCTTATTTTGCACTTGCATCAAGCACAGCCTTATCTGTAACAACACCATACTTCTGTGTGATTCCTGATTGTGAAATAACACGAAAAGAAAAAGTAGAATGGGTTACAGAGATAGATTTAAAAGACGATACTATAGAAGAAATAGAAAAAGAATTATCTTTTAATATTTTTGATGGGCAAGGAATTATAAGCCCACGTATGGCAGAAGTTTGGACAAAAGACTTAGAGCTAGATTATATTCCTTCTTGTTTTATTATTAGATCAAATTTTATTAAAGGTATGGTTTGTGTAGCAGACTTTTTAGATTTTAGTGATGAATGTGGAGTTCATATTATAAAAGATGTTTATGGTAATGAAGTTAATATTAGAGATATTGATGTGATATTGACAGCATCACAATTTAAGCTTTGGAACGCATTTGATTCTACTAAAAATTATGTTGACAAATGTAAAAAGAATAATTTGGGATGGGGAGTGACGAGATATAGCCCAAAAGAAGAGAATACACATACAGCATTAAATTATCAATTCATACAAGCATTAAATTTAAATAAAAATCAAATAGAATCTTTGTGTGAAAAAACAATTAAATATTTTGAAAACATACTTTCAAACAATTTAGATTATACATTACTTTATTTATTAGGAACACATGCAGGTAAATCATATGATCCTGATATATTTTCTAAGATTAATGATAATGTTGCCAAAGCAATTATTTTAAATAATGACCTTATTTATGATCCCTATATTCAATCACATATTCAACATTCATTACAGAAAAAAATAAAAGAAAGTTATATTGGTAATTTATTGGTAGAAGGACAATATACCTTTATGGTTGCCGATCCTGTTGCGCTCATGGAACATGTATTTGGATTAGAAATAAAAGGATTGTTGAATCGGAATGAACATTATAATAAATATTGGTTAGATAAAGGTGTAAATAAAATAGCGGGAATGCGATCTCCTTTGGTTTGGAGAAGTGAGGTAGACATTCTTAATCTTAAAAATAATGATGATGTTGAGAAATGGTATAAATATTTAAATAATTGTTGTGTTTTTAATATTCATGGTATGGATATGGCGATTCTTGGTGGGGCCGATTAATAAAATAGTCGCGTTGGATGGTGACATTCAAATGAAAATTCGGTGAACTTGCAAATGCAAGGTGTGGGAGAAATCCTGCTAACGATGAAACTCCTAACGTAAAGACGAGGACAATATCGTGCTAAGTCTCGAAAGAGAAAAGTGTAACGATCATCCCGAAAGGGAGTACCTTTTAGGTGAAATTCCTAATTGGGAAGTGCCGAAATTCTTGGAAACAAGAATATGATATGATCTGCTCTTATAGGAAACTATAAGCTAACAAAAGGTATGATGGTGACATAATTTGTCTTACAAATCAACAAGAAATAATTGATGGGGCATGTGGCGGCTTATCAGTTATGTATGAAACTCGTAATGCTCCTAAATCTAAAATTATAGAATCTGAATTATATAAATCAGATTTAAAAGGATTTGATACAAAGGTGGGATTTCTTACCAATTTATCTACAACCATGTATGCCATGCTTCCTAACTTCTCAGAAGATTCTGCCGAATATAAAGAAATTATTCGAAGATTAAAACAATGTAGAAAAGAACAAGGGGCTATTATAGATGCTACAAAAGGGCTTGTCATAAAACCAATTCCTGAACATTGGACAAAATATACTAAAATAACAGAAGATATGTCTGAAGAAGAAATTGAAAGAGCAAAATTTAATAATTCTATATTAATAGAAAAGCGTCCTCAATTTATGGTAAACCTATATCAAAATTATAGTAGAGACTACAAGAAATATTGTGACGATTGGAACGTAAGGAGTATTGGCAATTTTAATATAGAGCTAAAAGATTTATTAGTGATGGATGAAGAATCACTATCAGAAGAACAAAAAGAACTTATAAATAAATTTTATAAATATAATCCTTTACTCGATAGTGATTGTACCATGAATATTCTTTCTCGATATATGCAGAAGAAAATTAAAGAAATAAAAAATATTAATAAAATAAAATTGCGCACAAAAGAACAAAGCGATGACCTGAGAGATATGAATGTTCTTTCTGATAAAGAGCATACCACACAAATATATAAATTATGTGATAAATATAAATCAGAAAAAAGAAACTTTGGAAATATAAAATCTGAAGACGGATCTTCAAGATTTAAAACTATTGAACAATATAATAAATCTATATTCCAAGAAGCATTATTAATATCTTCTAATATTTCAGAATTAGCAAATGATGCAGTATCTCGATGTTATGTTTCTTATGAGCACGACAATAAAGAGTTCGCATGGAGTATTTTTGGAAATGGAATTATTGAAAATATTAAAAGCAAAGTGTGTGATGTTATAAAAATACCATTCATAGATGAAAATGGAGATATTGAATTTTTAGGGAAAAAATATTCTAAAATGGAAATTAAAATCAATACAGAGGATATAAATGATTTTTTATGAAAATAAAAGAGCAGAAGAATTACTAAAACCGTCCTTAATATCTTACGTTTCTTTTGATGATGTAGTTATATTAGCAAAATACTTTAAGCGTATGGGGAAAAATAGGCCACAAATAAAGAAAAGCATAATTGACTTTTATGAAAAACACAATCCCAATTTTAATGAAATTTTAGCAAGAGATTGTTTGAATAATGGCATAAAAGCAGCATATAAATTTGGTTTGCGATTTCCTATAGATGTTCGAATAACTGAAGATGAAATCAATACTATTCGAAATGCAGGAAATTATAAAAGACAAAAAGTATTATTTACAATGTTGGTACTTGCAAAATATTATAAAAATAATAATACTAAATTAAATAATGTTAATTTAGAAGCGCCTACAGAAGAAGATGTTCCAAAATTTTATGTGAATGAAAAAATAACTACTATTCTGAAATTAGCTAAAGTTAATATTTCTAAAAAAGAAAGAAATACAATGGCTTATGAACTACAACAGCAAGGATTGATTGTAGGAATAAGAACAGAGGCGTATCGGATATGTTTTGTAGATGATAATTCTCCTGTTTCTATTATCGTCACAGATATGAATAGTCTTATTGATTTTTATCCATGGTATTGTGAAAGTTGTGGTAGAGTTATTGAGAAGAGGGCGAAAAGGCACAATTTATGCTTGGGCTGCTATAAAGAAAAAAGAAGATGTGATGATAGGGTTAGAAAATATTGATTGCGTATAGATTTCCGCAGATAAATTGCATTCGTATATTGAATAGGAATATTGGGAAAAGGACAAATTAGATGCAAAAATATAATAAAGATTGGTTAATTCGTGAAATCGCAAATAGAGCAGATTTTACGATTGGTGATACAACAATAATTTTAAATACATTTGAAGATGTGTTGAAACAAATTATAGCAGACAAATCAGAATTGAATATTGTAGGGTTGCTTTCTGTTCGTGTTGGCGAAATTGCCGCGCACGAAGGAGTAAATCCAAAAACCAAAGAAAAGAAACATATAGAAAAATCTAATAGAATTATAATTAAAGCAAGTAAAGCGTTATATAGTTTAATTAGATAATTTAATTAGATGTTTTTATTATATAATTTAATAATTTAATAATTTAATAAGATAATTTATTAAAACTACTTATGGCTTACAAATAGTTATGAGTAGTTTTTGATTCTATGTCCTTAGTTGAGGATGATGAAAAGGAGAATAGATAGATGTGAAAACTTTAGTCAATAAAACTTTAAAGTTTCCTTATAATAAGGTTGGTATGGTTGGGATTTTGGGTGGCGGAGAAGCGTATTATCAAAAAATCAAACGAATATTTGACAATAATCTTATTGGATATTGGCCTTTGTGGGAATCTAGCGGATCATCTGCGCAAGATATTAGTGGAAATTTTAGAAACGGTGTTTATTCAAATTCTGGTGTAACTTATGGAACATCTGGAATAGGCGATGGACAAAACGCTATTTCTCTTGATGGTGTTGCAGGGTTTGTCAATTTATATTCTACATCTTTGTCCAGTGCATTCTCAGCACCAATTGGCACATGGTGGTTATGGCTAAAATTATCATCTGATATATTAGTAAATGGAGTATCTTCAGAGATATTAATGTTTCGTTCTGATGGTAATAATCGAACATATTTACAAAAAGATGCATCCAATAACTCTATAACATTAACTTATACGGCTGGTGGAGTAATTAAGGGAAAAACGTTGTCGTATTCTTCCACAGCATATAATCTTATTTGTCTTTCTTGGAATAAAACAAACGATAGATTGCGCCCATATATAGGAAACACACAACAAGGCGCAGACATATCCAGTCTTGGAACATGGTCAGGGGTTTTAAATTCTGCTAGAACATTGATAGGAGGAGATTCTACAGTCCCATCTCTATTGACTTCTATGACGGTATGCCATTGTGGTATATTAAACAAAGAAATATCACAAGCCGAAATTGATATGTTGGTTGATAATTTCCCAAAATAGTTCCCGGCGGGGAATACAACGCATATTTTGATATGGGGTACTAATGGCAAATTTAATTACATCGCATAAAGTTGGAGATAGTGGACATGCAACGGATCATAATGAAATTGCATCACGTTTACAAACATTGGTTGATTTGGGAATTGATAATACTGGTATTTCTGATTGTTCATCGGCGATAATCGCTATTATAGAATCTGGCAAAGATATTGTTTTTCCTGCTGGAACATTTTTAATCAATTCCACAATATTTTATAAAAACCAGACACGGATAACCGGAGCGGGACGCGGAAAAACTATTTTAGTATTTGCTGGAACTGGTTTCGCCTTTGACGCAAAGGATCAAACATCATCATATTCTTTTGTTGAGTTCTCTAATTTCACACTCAAATCTTTAGCATATGACGAACAAAGATGTGGTATCAATCTTCATGGTTGCATCAATTCATCGGCAAATAATATCGAAATTCAGAACATGCTTTATGGTGCTTGCTTTACATGCGATAACGGGTCTATTGGTTGCTGGTGGAATTACATCGATGGTTGCAAATTTGACAATTGTCTTGAGTCAATAAAATATACCGGAAGTTATGTTACAAATGCGAACACAGTTTCAAATTGCAATATTCACATGCTTGATAACCAAAACGCAATAGGAATTAACATCGCTTCGAGTGAAGACGATACAGATACGGCTAGAATAATAAATGTTCAGGTTGAGGGGCGAAGCGTTGATTACGGAATAGGAATTTTAATAGATGCTTATGGTTGCTGCGTTATTGGAAGCAGATTTGAGAAAATGAATTACGGGGTATCAATTACAACGAGGGGCGTAGATTCTATGTTGATTGCAAATACATATGCATGGACGAACATTCCAGTATTTTCAGAAATTAATTATTATATTGAAATTAGCAAAAATTCAAAAGAACGATCTTTTATCCGCGCGGGGTTACTTAGTATCGGTACAGAAAAAGGGTTTCCGCCAGCATCGAGCCAATATCGCGGGAAGATAATTCTTGTCCCCGGTGGAACTGGCGTTGCTGACGGCTTGTATATCTGCATTAAACAGGCGGATGAAAGCTATTTATGGGCAAAATTATAATATAAATCCCATAAACAATAAGTATAATTTATATTTTATAAAATTTATCAAAAATTTTTTATAATCCTTAGATGATGAGGATGAAAAGGAGAGTAAAATGTCTTTAACTTTTATACCAAATAGTTCTCCATCTTATATGGCGCTTAGTACAGATATTAGTGGTTCTAAAATCTCTGGTGCGTCATATAAGGGCGGAACAGTTTATTGTACAGACACGCACGTAACTTATGTGATTTTAGATGATCTAACCCTAGCGGAGATTCCAGCAATTTCACTCGGTAGTCTTTCTAGTAGTGAGGATCATATTGGAGAAGTGGGTGGTAAACTTACTTCTGGTAGTGTAGAATTTACAAATACTAGCGGTAGTGGCACAGCTTATTCTATAGGAGACACTGTTAGTGCTGGTTCTGCAATCACAACCCCTTATGAAATACCCAACGTATTTCGTGTAAATGGCGGAAGTGGCTACATTGTTAGTTTAGCAGTAGCAACAGACAAATCAGGTCAAACTCCTAATTTTAGAGTTCATTTTTATAGCGGGTCTTCAGCAACATTGTCTGGAGATAATTCGCCATATAAAGACTCTTATGCAGATACACAATATAAACTTCGTCCATTCGACTTACCTTCAATGTCTTCTAGCACAGACACTAGCGGAAGTTGTAGTAGAGCATGGGATACAACAACAATTAGACAACCCGTAATTGCAAGAAGCAATTCTAAGTCTTTATGGGTTGGGATTGAAACCTTATCTGCTTTTACCCCTGCCGCAACATCGGAGAAATATACCGTGTCAGTTATTATGGACAACAACTAGGGGCAAAGTATGATAAAATTAGAATTTTATTGTATTTCTACTCCTCTAAGATTTATATTTAAGGAGGTGGGGATATGAGAGCACAACGAAAATTTGCAACGGGCATACTCGGGGGAGAGGATGCGTATTGGAAACGTATTGTCTCTATTATTGGATTAGATTCTATTGTCGATTATCGCCCGCTTTATGGTGGCCCAAACTTCGTAGACGTATCAGGCCATTGTCCCGTTGCTACGTCTGCTAATGTGACGTTGAATTCTGATATTAGTATTTATAAAAAGCCGAGCGCAAAATTTAATGGCACGTCAAGTAAGATAAATGCTTATTCCGATGAAATAGTCTCAAGATTTAATGGTAGTGAAGGATCGCTATCTATATTTTTCAAAGTCCTAAGTTCGTCAGTCTGGACAGATGGTGTGGTTAGAATTTTAGCAATAATGCGCGTTGATGGGAATAACCAAATATTTATTTCAAAGGCCACAGATAACACAACATTAAGATTTTATTATAAAGCCGGAGCAACAGAGAATCAACAGTTCAGAGGATCTTACTCGTCGGTTGACTGGAATCATGTTTGCATTACTTGGTCAAAATCTAATAACCGTGTCAGATGTTATCTAAATGGAATTTTGATTACAAATGGTGAACTTACGGGGCTAGGAGATTGGGCAGGAAGTATAGCCAGTAATTATGCCGCCATTGGCACATTCGATGGAGTAAGTGTGCAGCAAGTATGGAGCGGTTGGTTGTCTGATAGACTTATTTGCAACAGGGAACTTACTGCCGTTGAAGTTGCTAGATTAGCGGGGTCATTGTGCCTAACGCCCCCTTTTGATGCTGGCACAGCGGCTAATTCCGCTGCGCCTCTGACCGTACCAACCTATGAGGCAAGTGGGCAGGCAATGCATCCAGCGGTTTTATATTTTCCTTTGGGCTGGAACGGTAAAAAATATTGGATGGCAATGACGCCATATCCCGGAAACGATTCAACTTATGAAAATCCATCGCTTGTGTGTGGCGACGATGGTCAAACATGGGCTGTTCCGGCTGGATTGACAAACCCGATTGTGGCTAAAAATGGGAGTTCATTCAACGCCGATCCAGACATCATTGTTGACCAGTCGAATGTAATGTGGATGGTTTACAAAGAAACATTGCTGAATACCTATGACAAATTCTATGCGCTGTCGTCAACAGATGGAGTAACTTGGGGAAACAAGTACGAGGTCGTAAGCGGGACATTCAATGACTATCAAGTTCCCGCTGTTGTGTTTGATGGTTCAAAATATATTATCTATTTTACGAACCTTAATACTTCAACTTTAAAACGGATAACAAGTTCGAGTATGGCGGGGCCGTGGTCTGTGGTTGAAAATTGCAGTATCGTAATTCCTAACGAAATCCCGAACCACATAGAAGCGGTTTATGACAACGGTACTACATATCTTATGGTGCACACACGGACAACCAATAAGTTGTTTTTTTCAAGTTCAACAGACGGCATAAATTTCAACACTTCTGTATTGCCAATTCTTCAAAAATCTTCCAGTGGTTGGGACAATAGTTATATATATAGGACGTCATTTATAAAAACCGCAATGGGATTTGATATGTGGTATTCAGGCAGAAATACGTCGAATGTTTGGGGTATCGGATTTACACAATTAGTGTATCCGTAATTTGCTGCACTAACTTGACCACCGGCGCATGATGGCGCTGAATTATAACATAAAATAATGATTTTATTTCGGTTTTAATATAACCTAAAGTAGTCGTATTCTACGCATTACGACTACTTTGAGATGTATTAAAAATTTTACTCAACGTTGCCTTCTTCGAAGAAAAATAATAAAGGAGGTTTTATGTCAATAGAGATTACTGATGATTATGAAAATCATCTGAATAGAATGAATAGAGCCTTCCAAAATATTCAGGGAGGAACATTTTTAAAAGAATTACACCAACAAGATAAATATCATTATGCTGGCGTAAGAAAAAATCCATCTTTTACCGAGAGCGGAAGTGGTGTGGTTATTATCGGAGATGATGGAGAATATGCGCTATATTCTGATTCAAGCGGAAGTAGTTTGATAGGTGTTTATTCATTAACTGGATGCACTTGTACACTACAAGATAGTATTACAACATATATATATGCAAAATATAATTCTGGGAGTCCAATAGTATCTTATACAACTAATAGGGAAGATGTTGTTAGTTCTACTTTTACTGATGCGATTCCTATTTTTACTCTTTATAGATATGGTGACGTTATTAATAATATTGATTGGGATATGCAAGGATTAGCTCTTAGTGAAAAGCTATTACTTAGATGTATTGACACCGATAGGTTTCATAGAACAAGCGGGTTAGCATTAACATTATATGGAACAAGAAATGTTGCAATAACATCGGGAAGTCTTTACTATGGTGCTAATCAATTAACTTTACAAGATTTTACATCGGCTTCTCCATTAAATTATCTGTATCTTTTATCTCATGACGCATCAAATGTTTGGACAGGTAGCCCTATAACACAATATAATAACATGCAATATCAAGGGGCGAGTGGATTATTAACCTTAAGTGCAGCAAGTAGATATGCGGTCAATTGGGTTTATAGATTTGTAAGTTCCACTAAGAGATTTGCTGGTATTGTTTTAGGTATAGATGATTATAAACTAGATGAAGCTCTAGCCACAATGCCACCTCCAAGCTTACCAAACGTTGCACAAACACAAGGTATATTGGTTGGTAGGATTATTGTTCAAAAGGGATTATCTACGGCTGAAGTTATAGATTCGGCTTTTGATGTTGGTTTTAGTCCAACGTCATTAGATCATAATTCTCTATTTGGATTACAAGGCGGAGTAAGTGGTGAGTATTATCATTTGACATCGGTCGAACACGACAAGATTTCTGGTAGTTCTCAATCTGCTATTTTTGGAGACGGAACTAACTATACAAAATTTGAAAATGATGGTACAATGGTTATGAGTGGTAGTGCTACTGTTTGGGACGATATGTTTTTTCCTCTAGTCGCTGGAAAACAAGGACAAACAGATAAGCCAGCGTTTGAC
>Ga0172381_10005557_pt1 | contig 12745 bp, 1 predicted proteins | sample Leawel6488metaG_FD_119754 | JGI IMG/M metagenome (GOLD analysis project Ga0172381, IMG submission 119754) | Leachate microbial communities from a municipal landfill in Southern Ontario, Canada - Leachate well 64-88 metaG | ecosystem: Engineered > Solid waste > Landfill > Unclassified | place...
ACATTATCCATCCCTTGTAATCACCTTTACAGACGTACATAGCTTTATCGTATGCAGAATTTTGATCTACAATTTCAAAGAATCCAGTAACAGGATTACCATCACTAGTAATATTCGTTTCAATGGTCCATGAACTAGCAGTAATTCCTCTATAAAAAACATAACCAGTTGATGTTCCAGCCCATAACTTGTCTATAGTTTTATATGTAGCAGTTACAGTTCCATAGGTTACTTTAAGAACTGGATCAACAGAAAATGCTGAGTCTGGAAGAAGGTCTTTTTCTAAACAAAATTCTCCTGGAATACTAACATCTATTCCAGTAGAGAACCAATAAGCATTTGTATCACTCATAAACTTTTGATTAAGTCCATGAGTAAAATTAGTCATAGCTGCTGACTGCCAGAAATCTAGATCAGCATAGTTAGAAACTCCAGTACTAAACTTATTTCCCAATAAAGGAGCAGGTAAAATCCTGGAAGACCTAGGTTCCACCATATACCCACGATAATCTAAAAAGATATGATATTTATTCTCAACTTGCATAGGCGAATATGTTTTCGTTTATTAAAAACTTCTAACTGGATTCGTATTGTTCTTTCTTCTCTTAGAGAATTCAACTTCATCAGAGAATGTTTTTTGCATTGCCATAAGAACATACTCATTAGCACTTCCGACTAATGTTTTATATCTATCAAGCTTCATTCTATCCATTAATATCCTACCAATAATTTCTTTCAAACAAGATTTTTTAAGTAATTGAGTTTGAGAATTGTTAAGTTCAATATTATCAGAGTAACTAGTTTTAGTGCTCATTTCTCCAAACCAAATTATTTGAACAGATTCATCAGTAGAAAGATATTCATCTGAGATTCTAGTATTTAATTTTAACAAACTGATATCTTTATCAAATATCCAATTGTTAAACATTGTTTTAACACCATCACTATCTATCTTATAAAGATTTTTTATTCCTATAACATTTGGATACAAAGGAACTCCACTAATAGGATCTACTTCTGACATGTCTATTTGCATAGTATTAGAATCTATAGAAGATCCAGCAATAATAGAATTGTGAACAATAGCAATATCTGGGAACAGATCATTTATTTGAGTATTTAAAATTTCCAACCATTCAATTTGTTTAACAACAATAAATGTTGAATCTTTTATAGAATCTGCGCAAGATTTGATGAATGTTTCTATATCCATATGTTTTGTAAGTTAATTATAACTAATGACTATCGGACTGTCAAAGCTTTTTACTATCAAGAACTTTTTGCTCCTGTAAATTTCTTGGCTTTTCTTCTTTTTTATATGCACTTGGCATCTCTGGTAATTCACTTTCAAGTAGTGACATTGCATTTCCACTTATAATATCAGCAGGAAGTATTTCAGGAACAGGAATCCATTTAACTTTCTTCTTATAAATACCAGGAGCTATTGGAGCAATCTTTCCAAACATCATAGATGCTCTAAGTAATTCTTTTCTAATAAGAGGATTTGTAGCTACATCGCTAGATTTCAATCCATTAAGTCTAGCAGCTCTAGCTATCTGCCAATCATTCCATTGCTGACTTGTCCACTTGCTTCTATCTTCCCATTGACCTGTTGATATTAAAATCTTTTCAACTCTTTCCTTAATTCTCAATGGCATATTTGATCCATATTTTTTCTGTTGTTGAAATGCCCATAACTCATTAGGACTTTTTTGAGAATTATACCAAACAGATTGTCCAAACCAATTACCTAATGAGTAATTTGCCATAGGTATTTTTTCTGGATGATTGTTATAGTATTGTTTTCTTATCCAGTTAGGTAACTGTCTAAAGAAATACATCCCTATTGATTGATTTTCATCAAGAAGTCTAATCCATGTTTGCATTGCTTCACTATATACTTTTCCTTTTAACCACTCATCCTCTGGAGAATCACCAGGAACTTGATAAGGATTAAGAGAAATTAAACCAATTCTCATAAAATCATTTAAACCATCAGAAGATATAGAATTAAAATACTTTGTAATCTTACTAAGATAATTTTGATACTTATTAAATAACTCTTTATTATTAAACGATGAAGAAGGAAGAGAGATAGCATTCCAATAATCTTTAAGTTCAGGATGTTCACTTAAGAAGGAATTTCTAGCATCATAATAACTATCTTTATTTTTATAATTACTTTCTTTTATATCAAAATATTGATTCTGTAATTCTCTAACGTCTCTTATTTCTTTAGGAACACCATTTAAAAAATATTCACTAAGGTCTGGATTATTATCAATATATTTTGCTTGCATCTCATTAGATAAAGTATTAAATATTTTCAACTTCTTTTGAATAAGAATAGGTTCTACATTTTCTGCACTACCTTTATTTAAAAAAGCTAACACCTCTGGATTATTTTTTAAGAACTCTTCTCTTTTCAATGTTAACATCCTCCATTGAGTAAATGAATCTATGTCAGATTTAAGAGGATTAAAATCAAATTTCATCATTTGATATTCTTGAACCTTTTTAGCTAATTCTTTTTCTTGAGATGTTTTATTTCTATCCCACCAATCTCTAAGATCAGAATTCTCTTCAAGCCATTCTTGTCTAGCTTTTTGATCTTCCCATGTAGTTGACTTTAAAGAATAAAACTCTTTAGATTTTTTAGCTATCTGTATTTTCTTTTCAGCATCTATTTTAATTTGTTCAGGTGTTCTATCTAAATCACCAGATTCAGACCACGTCTTAAGATGCTTACTATTATTAGAGGCAAGAATAAAATTATAATATCCTGCCCAATTATTTATATTAGCAAAAGACTGAAGAGGAACTTGAAAGTTTATAACATAATCTTTCTTATCTTTAAGTCTTTGAATTGTTTCTGGCTTATCTTTTTCCCAAGCTTTAATAGCATCTGTTTGATTCCAAAACCATTCTTCTAAAGCTAATCTATCTTTAGTTGTATCAATTCCTTTATCCATTTTAAGAGCAATCTCGTGTAATCTTCTCTCTCTTTCTGTTGCTATCGGATAATAAATCTTAGCATCAGGATGTGCTATAAAATAAAATTCTTTAAACCAATTAGGTTGAGAGTTAAAAATTGCATAGTAATTATAAGAATCAATATTATTAATTATATCACTCCAGTTACTAATATAATCTTTCATAGCCAACTTAAGAATTTTTTGTGAGTCTGGTAAAGAATCTAAATATCTTTGCTTCTCTGTAGCAGTAAGATAAGTATCAAAAGCATCCTCCCATCTTCTAAATGCTTTAGCAGATTCTTCTTCGTTTGATCCTTCAGCTGGTAAAAATCTATTTATTACTTTCATCTTCTGATAATAAATAGTATCAGAAGCTTTTAACTCTTTCTTTTCAGATAATGATAAATCTTGATACTCTTCAGTTTCAATCTTCTTACTGTCTATTTGACTTTGTCTAATTAAATCAATTCCAGTATTAGGATACTTGTTAGCAATTAATGTATTCATCTGCTTAAGAGTTAATCCTTTATTGGTTAAATCTTTTATCAAGATATCTCTATTAATTGTAGAAGTAAAATCCTCTCCTATCATTTGATATTTTAAGACATTCTCTTTACTAGTAAGATTGCTTGGAATAGTCTCTTCAATTATAGAAGTAATAGTTCTTTTATCAGCTTCAATCTCTCTAACCTTTGCATTATATTCTTTTCTGGTATCAGTCTCTGCATTGGCCCAAACTTTTTCCATTACTGCTTTGTTGCTTGGATTAATTCTAAGCCACTCATCACCTTTACCATCCTCTTCTTCTTCTAATTCGTAATACTTATTTTGAGTATATCTTTCTTTTAGAGCATCAAGAATCTCTTGTTCTGATGCTCCTGAGTTAACCTTCTTAACCCAAAGACCAATAAGTGCTTGTCTATTAAATTCTTTATATAATTCAGGATCTTCTTTCTTAATTTCATCTATATAAAAATTCCTAATAGAAGGAGGTAAGCTAAATATCTTAGACTGTAATTTATCAACTGCATCCCACTCCATTATATTTAAACCAAATAACTTTGTAATCTCTCTAAAGTTTTTACTCTTTAAAAGATTATTAGTTTTTTCATATCCAGAATCTAATTTGAAAAATATATTATTTAAAATATCTATTTGTGGAACTATAGAATATGCTAGCTTATAAAGCTTATCCCATACATCAACATCCTTTTGAGATTCTTCATATTTTTCTATTTCTTTTTCTATCTCATAATAATTCCATCCTTCCTCTCTAAGTTTTTTTCTACTTGGAGTATAGAAATCTATTCCTGACAATTCTTCAACTACGTTTCCAACAATTGGTCCATATCCAAGACCAAAGATAATCTTAAAAGGATTCTCTGCCATATCTTCTATTGAACCTACTGGATCTTTAAGAAATTTTAATACATCAATAAGTGAAATATTAGGACGAATAAGATATTCCTTTCCTCCTATCTTAATAGATATTCTATCTTTATATATCTCAGGAAGATGTTGAGTATTAGCTTCCCATACTTCCATTAAAGCAATTCCTGCTCTATATGTTTGATATCCATATTTGCCAAGTAACATCTTTAAGAATAATTTAACTGTAAAATAATTAAATGAAAAGAATGGAAAGAATTGTCTCATAACCATAACAGCCCTATTAACATCTCTATAGTCAAAAAAGAAATCTTTTATCAAAGCTTTAGCTTCAACTTTCTTTATTGTTTCATTTTGAAAAGCTCTATATAAAACAAAAGATCTTCTCATTCTTTCTGACTGAGCACTAAAGTAGTTTAAGTTAGAATTATATTCTTTGATTTTCTTTTTAATAGATTCCCAAGCATTCTTAGGAGCAATATTTTTATAAGCTAACATTGCTTCATCAGCATCTGTAAAGTATTCTTGAATACCAGCACTAAGATAATAATTTCTTTCTTCTTCACTAATGTTTATTTCATTGCCTTTTTTTGTAGTAATAACAACATCTCCATTTGTATTAACAAAATCAGAAAATTCCTTAGTATTATTTTTAGAAAGCCAATCAACTAAATCAAAATCTTTCTTAGTTTTTAAATCAGATATTTTTATTTTTAATGTTGGCGCATCTATAAGTTTTAATTTATTCTGTATCTTATAAAATGGAATCATTATACGATTAATTTTAGTATCAGAACTAAGATGTTTAAATATAGTTGATCCATAATAAGAATATACTTTTGTGTTCAACCATAGAGCAGCAAGAAAAGCTCTATAGTTTCTTTCTACTAAAAATGTTTTAATAGTATCATCAATAGCATTGTTTATATACCAACGAGGAGAAAGTCTTAAAACAAACATAATGAATATGCCCTGAAGATGTCCAGGCAATGATCTTAATAATCTATCTGTCTTAACTCCAAGCTTCATAATAGAATACTTAGTAGATGGAAGCTCTCCTTTTTTTAAATAAATATCAAAATCATCCCAAGTTTTCTTGCCAGAAGCTAGATCGTAAGCAAATTCTTTCATTAATTTCTTTCGTTCTAATCTTAAAACCTTATCAAGAGAATCTTCTTTACCAGTCCATTTTAATAAATGATCTTCAATTGGTTTAAAAGCTTTCTCATATCTTTTGACTTGTTCTTCTAAAGCTTCTGTAGCCAAGGTAAGATCTCTAGTTTCACCACCTATTTTGCCTAGTGCTTTAAACTTATCTTCTATTTCAGCCCTATATAGTTCTACTTGTTCAGTCTTCCACTTATACCATTCTAGTCTTAATGATTTCCTAGCAGAGGCCTTGATTGCCTTTTCTAGGGCTTGTTGTGGAGTTAATACACGATTGAACAGTTCTTCTTTCAAAGGCCTTCCAGGAAGAAGATAGGCCTCTTTAATGTTATCTACAAAGAATGAGTTGATAAGCTTTAATTGATCTTTGATAATCATACTATTAGAATAGACTAGAATTCCGGCATCTTTAGCAGCTCTAGCAATTAAAATAGGCTTAGGAATAACCCCTTCAATATTATCTATCTTGCCAACTAGTAGAACAAAACTAGCTTTTTTCATTAACTCATCTTGTTCTTTTTGTATATCAGAATCTTTATATAAAGTTTTTCTTTTCTTAGCACTTGAAACCTCTTCAAGATTTTTATCTAATACTTTCATTTTCTGATCTTTAATATAGGAACGCATTTCAAGTTCTATATTTGTTGGATTATTAGAAAATATAAAAGTACATTTCTTTCCTTTTAAATCATTAACAGCTTCAAAGAATTCTGATGGAACATATTTAACATTATCTAATCCAATAACGATTATCTCTTTTCCTTCCCAAGCCCTCTTGGTATTCATAACCATATCAAGAACTCTTTTTCTTAATCGTTCTCTAGATAACTCATTCTCTATTTTTAAAACAATCTTATGTATACTTTCATCCATTGGTAAAGTATCAGTAAACAATTCTCCTTGTTGAGAATATAAAGATTTATGACCATAACCTTTTTCTGTTCCTGTAATAGCCTTAACTTCTTTATAAATATTATTAATCTGATCAGTTATCTGCCTTTCGCTAGGTGTAAGAATTTTACCCTTAAAGAATATCTTTGTATTATAAAAATCATCAGAGATAATAAGACCTTTTTCTTTGTTAAAATAATGTTCTTTTATATCTTTAACATTAGGAAGATCATTAGAAATAACAATATTTTCTGCTGTATTTATTTTATAGACTTTAACATTGCTAATATTAGCTATAGTACTAATATCATTTTTGATATTTTCCTCTAGTTTTTTAACATCTTTTAATCCTTTTTTATATCTAGCAATTTTATCATAGAGTTTTTTATACTCTATTTCATTCTTAATAGATGAAAGGCTTTTAGTTAAACTATCAATATATTCAACACTTGGAATATCAACAATAATATAATTAATAAAACGATCATCACCTCTTAATAATCTTCTTAATACATTAATATCTGAATTAATATATTCTAATTTAAATAATTCTTTTGGTTCAATAAATTCTTTAAGAATACCAGATGCTCTATCTTTATTATATAAGTTTTCAAACCTAATAGCATTAGATCCTTTATCTTGAACAACCTTTCCTGTTGTTAAATCTTTAACAGAAATAGTATCTTTATTCTTAAGAGAGAATTCCTTCATAATTAATTCAGGCTTCTTCTCTATTTCTTTTTTTGCTAAAGAATATAAATTTTCTGGAACAGGATCTGTTTTCCATTCAACTTCTCCTTCTGATTTTTTAAATCCTTCAAATGTTTTATTATAATTTTCTTTACTATAATTAACAGTATCACGAATCTTGTAAGACTTGTTTGTATCTACTGATTTTAATACTGCTTTATTGAGTTCTTTATCATTCAAACTTTCATAAGTTTTTTCAAAAATATATTTATCATCTTTTTCTACAACCTTATAAACATTATACTTAATAGGTCTAGATTTATTAGTAGAAAGATCAATAGACGTCAATTCATCTTCTTTTAAATTGACTCCACTCCTTAATTTTCTTAAGTAATCTCTTCTCATCGCTATTAATCTCCTTCTTTCAATTCTCTCAATGCTAAGTCCAAGCTTATTTTTGAGATTTTTTATATGACTTTTAGGACTTTTTTGAATCTCTCCTATTATATTATTTGCATCAAAAGAATTGGATGAAGTATATTCTCCAGGATCACTATCTAAATAATTTTTATAATTAATTTCTTGATCAACACTAGTGATTATAATATCACCATCTTTAATTTTTTTTGTTAATAAATTATCTGTAGATAATGACCATAATATTTGATTGTCTGTACTGTTATTCCAGACATTATTAACCTTAGTTACTTGTCTGCCATTCTTATCAATACTTTTAATAATAATGCCATCATCATAAATACCAGGTAAAAGTATTCCCTTTGCATTTATTCTCTCTTTTTTATCAGGAATAAGAACTAAATCACCATATCTTTTAATTCTATCTTCATAGAATTTATCCATATTTAAAACCCAAGAACTTTGTTCATTGCCAAAAGCATTTTTTTCTTTTATTTTTTTTGCTCCAATTTTATCTATCAAATCTTTAATAATAGAAAGAGAAGATTGGTATCCATATCCAAAAAATTCTAATTGCTCATTTATATAATCTAAAATTAAAAAATCACTATCTAATTCTTTTAATGTAACTCCTCCAGTTGCTATATCTTTTTCAAATTCAGAACCTATTATATTTTTTTCAGAAATTCTTTTTCTTTCTGACTCCACATAGACATAGTCATCATAATCTAACATTACTCTTAATTCTTCTTCTCTAGATTTTTTATATTTAAGATAAGCGTTAATAGCTTTAGTATCTATTTTCTGTTCTTTACTAGAGTCAATTCTTTCTATATGAGATTTATTCTCAGGAAGCTTTAACCATTCTTCTAGTTTTAAAATTTTATAATATTCTTCTTCGGTTAATAATGGAGAAACACTGGACTTTGTTACTTCTTTTATTTCTTCAATTTCTTTACTGAACTTTTCTTTTAACTTTAAAATAATTTCTTCATCTGAAAGATTAAGATTATTAACAATTTCTTCAAGCATCTCTTTCGCTTTTGCTCCTTTTTTATTTAAGTTTGTAAGATTGTAAATACTTTTCCCATTTTCATCTACAATAAAAGAAATGCCTACCTTATTTTCTTTAAGATCAATTAAAGCTTTTAACACATATTGAGATAGTTTTGCATTTTGAGATAAAATTAATTTAGAATCATTAAGATCTTTTATAAACTTAAGTTCATTCAATATATTCTCAGGATTATTAAACCAATTTTTATGTTTTGAAATATACTTATATAAATAATCGGCATATCTAGAACCTAAACCAATAGTATTATCTATATCTAATTTATTAATATCTTTCTTAATACTATCCAAAAGACTCATATGAATACTTATTATATTTTGTCTCTTTGAATCTTTAACATTAGATATAATCCTAGTAAGATAATCCAAATTATTATATGCAGAGCTAATAGCATCGTCATATGTTTCATATTTATTTATAATGTTTTTAACTTTTTTATCTTTACTAAAAACATCTTTATATTTTAAATATAATTCTTGAGGTAAGGCTTTTCTTGATTTAAGATTTAAAACATAGAAATCAAAATTCTGACCTTTAGCAATAGGCTTAGTCATATCAAACTCTTCAACGAGTCCAATCTTTCGTAATCTTTGAATAACAGGAATTGACTTATTTCCAAATCTTTTAAAATCTATTCCTACTACCAAGAATCTATAACCTTTATCAGCTAGTTCTTTCAATCTAATCATTTCGTCTTCCGTAGATCCATAATCTTTATGAACAGGAATGATGCCATCTTCTTCGACTAAAGTGCCTGCATCATCTTTTATTTTTAATTCTTCAATTTTAGAATTAATAGATTTTATCTTTTCAACTTCCTTAGCAGTCTTTTTAGTTTTTGATTCTAATACTTTGACTTCTTCAGATAATTTATCTATTTCTTTTTTATATTTATAAATTATTTCAAGAATACTTTTATCTGAGTTCATCATATTCTTTCTAGCAACAAAAGATTTTTGACTATCAACAATATCAAAGGTCTCTGCTTGTTTTTTTGTAACAATAAATTTTATATCTTCTTTAGATGCTTTTATTAAATCATCATACTTAACACCAAGCCAATGATCTGTAAGATCTTTTCTAACTTCAATTAATTCTTCTTCTGGTTTACTAACAACAGCAGTATAATTAACTTGTTCTCCAACGCCTAATGCTGGAGAGATTATTTTAGTTTCTTCAAGAATTTTTAACTGATCTCTTAATGCTTTTAAATTCTTATAAATAGAAGAAGTATTATCTGTAAAAATAAATTGATCAAGTTTTTTTTCTTTAAATGCTTTTTGGTAAATCTCAATTAAAGCTTTTACATCTTCATCAGCATTGTGAGCCTTAAACTTTCCTCCAATGTATTCCTCATACATTGCACTTAAGCTTTTACCACCAAACTTATTATCTATAACTTTCATTGTATCAATAAATTCTTTTCCATAGAAAACTTTATCATAACTAATTCCATTTCTTTCAAATTCTTTTTTTAATATACCAATATCAAAATCAGCATTATGAGCAATAATGCCATCAACATTTTTAAATTGAGTAATAAAATTATCTAGAATTTCTTTAAACTCTTTACCTTCTTCAAGGATTACTTCATTAGTTATACGATGAATTTTTTGAGCATCTCCTTCTAATAACTCTTTATTAAAATTATTATCATAAGCTCTATAAAAATTTCCTTCTAATCCAGGAATTATATCTCCTGTTCCGTCAATAACCTTCCATGCTATTTGAATAATTTTATCATTAAGGATACTAGTTCCAGTTGTTTCAGTATCAAAGATAAGAAATTTTTTAGACTTTTTAGCTATATCTTCTCTATTTTTAAAGATTGAATTAATAGTTTTAGCAGCAGTATTCAATTGAGCATCTGGAGTATTATGTCCTCCAAGAATTGAATCTATTGTATTTCTAATTTCAAAATCTTTAACATCATAATAATGTTTAAAGATTGCTTTGTTAGAATCTAAATAATTAATAACTTTAATCCTAAGTCGATCCATCTTATCTAAGCCCTTTACTTGTCTATTAATAACATCTTTAATCTTTCTAAAGCTAAGATTATCTACAATTTTTAAACGTCTATATGTTTCAATAAAAGATATAAAATCTTCCAAGTTAAGATATTCTCCAGTCTTTAAAAATTCTTCATAGAATTCTTTTATATTTGGATTTTTAACATTATCAATAGCATCTTGATATAAGGTTGTAATGATAGATTTTGTTTCAACTCCATTTAAAACCTTTTCCCCTTGAAGATAATCAAATCTTTCTAATAAAGCTTCTCTATTTAAAGCTTCTAATATAACAGATTTTTTAGTACCAGCTTTAAATTCTTTTATTGGAGCTAAATATCCTTCTCTCTTAAAAAATAAATCTTTTAAAATAACAGATTCATCAAGTGTTTTTAAAAAAACATTTACATCTTCAGTCCAAAAATTTATATTCTTTGGAACAGTTATATAGAATGGATCAAGAATAGTCTTTTCTTTTAATAATAAATCTTTTGTAATCTTATGATAAATATCTACGATTCCTTCTATTATAGGAAAATTATCAACACCATATGTTTTAATGATTTCCTCTTTTGCTTTATTGATAGTATCTATATCGTCTATGTTAGCTATTTTATCATTGTAATCATTAGCCATCTCGAAATACTTGTTAGCTTCTTCCCTAGAAATGATACCATTATCAATAAGATATTTATTATATTCTTCATCAAATCTAATTTTAATCTTTTGTAATAAAGGATTAAAACTATTAGGATCTAAAGCTTCGACTAAATCATAAATAAAATCACCATGCTTTAATAACACATCAGAAACAGCATCGCCTCTTGATATTTTTATAGCTAAAGACTCTATAGCTGTTTTAAGCTTAGAAGGATAAACTCCATACTTACAAAGAATTTTCCAATCATCTAATGTTGCTGACTCAGGACTAGACATTAAGCTCCTTATCTTGTATTCAACAACTTCTCTCTTACTTAAGCCTTCTACTTCTACAGGTTTACCATTATTATCTAATCTTTGATTCCATTCAAGATCTATATACTTATCACCAACTCTAACTTTTGTTTTTAATATCTCTAGATTATCATCAAAAGCTCTAGCAAAATAATCAAATAATAACTTTGTATCAATAGCGGCTCTAGTGTTTAAAGTAAATCCAGCCTTATTAATTATATTAGAAGCTGCAGCTCTAAGTTTTTGCGGAATTCTATTTAATAATTGACCAGCAGAAAAAGCATTTAACTTATCATCTATCCACTCCATAGAAGCTGTAGTACCTTTCTTTATAGGACTTAAAACATTACGTTCTAATCCAGAAGGAAAGGTATCTTTCCATACAAGTTTTAAATCTTTAATTTCTAACGGATCAATAATAACAACTTTATCAACATCATCAACTAGGAAAGTTAAAGTTTTTCCATCTTTTAATTGAACTTTAAGATTTTTATTATCTCGCTCTAAAACTTTTCCTATAATTAATTTTACTTCATGTTTAAATTTAAGAACAATATAATTACCTTTCTTTAATGAATTAACGGATACATTTTCACGTTTCATTTTATGAAGATTCTTTTCTATAAAACTAGATATGTAAGAATGGATAGGATTAACTCCTTTCCAACTAGAATTCATAGCCTTAAGATCTTTTCCAGCTATAGACTTAACTTCTTTAATAGTTCCTATATTTAATGTTTTAATAGATCCATCTCCTAATTGGATATCAAGAGATTTCATAAGGTTAGGTTTTTTTACAGTTTTACCTTTTTTTGCAAGATCTGTTTTTCCAGGAAGTCTAACAACACTACCTATAAAATCTTTTCCATTAGAATTTGTAATAATAACTACTCCATCTATAGTCATTTTCTCAATAGCTATAGTTTTAGGATCTATATCAGAAAGGTTCTTTTCAACATATTTAGCATTAAAGATTCTTCTAGAAGCAACTGCTTCTTCTGAAACTTTTCCAGCAACTCTAAATAATCCAAGAGGTTTTTGAAATAAATCAGTAAAAGCTATAGCCTTCTTAAGCAAATAGTAATCAGATGGAACACTTTTAGATGCTATAAATTTTGCTTTAGTTGAATCTATTTTAGCTGGAAGATGATACCACTTAGTTGCTTGATTAGGAA
>Ga0172381_10005559_pt1 | contig 12743 bp, 21 predicted proteins | sample Leawel6488metaG_FD_119754 | JGI IMG/M metagenome (GOLD analysis project Ga0172381, IMG submission 119754) | Leachate microbial communities from a municipal landfill in Southern Ontario, Canada - Leachate well 64-88 metaG | ecosystem: Engineered > Solid waste > Landfill > Unclassified | place...
ACGCTCTCCTGAGCGGGCGGCGCTTCGCTCGAGACCGTCATAGGCACCCCGAGCACTCTGGCGAACTTCTTAGGCATGGTTCACTTCGGTAGCAGAATCGTAATGCCGTGATGCCAGCCCCAAGGCTTCACCGGGCCGTTCGGCTCGTGATAGTGCCACTCCGTCAACGATCCGAACGTGCCGGTCGGAGTCTCGCGCGTGACGAAGGTCCCAGGAGCCCCCGGGCTCTTCACGCGCTCCTTGGCGAGCGCCAACGCATCCGAGGTCACCTCCGCAGTCTTCGCCCGACGCCAGCCAGCTGGTATCGGGATGACTGCCGGGATGGGCCCGGTGATGATGGTGCGAGCTTTCGCGACCTTCGCCGCGAAGATGCCCACACCCACTGCTGCAAGTACAACCGGCCAAACCATCACTTGATCTCTTGCAGCGCCCCGTAGTACGCGCTCAGCAGGGTCGCAACCGTGTTGTTCATGCCAGCGTTCTTGAGCGCCGTCGTCTGAGCTTGGAACTTGGCCGGGCTCTCGAGCAAGGCCTCTCCAAGTTGCGTGATGTCGGTAGCGAGCCGCACGCGCATCAACTCCGCGTCGGTCGTGCCGAGGTTCTTCGAGTACTCGCTCACCATCGAGTAATAGAAGGTGTTCAGGTTGCCGGCCGTCGTAGGGTGCTTTGCCCTAATGGCATTCATCGCCTGCCCAAGGCTGGCGACGCTGGTGCCGAGGGACGCCCCGAGTAGCACGAGGTACTGAGCGAATTGGGTTTCGCGAGTGTCACGGGTTTGAGCCGGCGCGCTCTGCTTCTGCATGAGCACGAGAGCCAGGCCGACGGCGAAAAGTGCGGGGAGTGCTGCAGTCATGGGGAACCGTTCTTTCTATGCGTTGAGCTTGGAGAGCCACTCGGCCTCCGCAATCTTGATGACTTCGGCCGCCGTGGCTTCATCTCGGAAGTAGCGGTCGATGGCCGAACCCGTGAGGGTATAGCCGTTGTCGTTCAGCCACACGATCTGATTGAGGGCATCCGTTTGGGCCATCTTCAAGGCGCGCTCGGCGATGACCTTGGGAATGTTCGGCGTGTCAAGCCCGGTGGCTTTCTTCGTCGCGGGCGGCGTGACAGGCTCGTGCGTCTTGCCGGCTGAGATTGCCAGCAACGCCAAACCGCCAAGACCGAGAATGAACATGGGATGCATGGGAAAACTCCGAGCCCCCGACCGCAGCCGGGGGCCTGGTAGGGTGCCGGGTTACGCCGTGTACTTGGCGACGTTGACGCGCAAAGACGCGTTCGAGGTCGCGATGGTCGCAGCGGTATGGTTGCCGAACGCCACGCTGAGCACGTTGGCGGCTGCGCAAAACGCATACGCGATACCGACGCCGGCCGCGAGGGTCGTCGTAGGATTCACCGTCACGACATCGTTGATGCTCAGACCCGTGAGGGTCGCCGTCACGACCGTGACGCTCTGGGTGACAAGGCTGCCAGTAGCAACCGTGACGGTGCGGCGGTAGCCGCTCTTGCGCCCAGTGGGGCTCGCTCGATGATTGTTTGACATGAGACGTTTCTTTCTGCACACCGGGCGGCGACGTGCCGCCCTGAACATTGCATGGTCGAGGGCTCGACTATCGGAGCACCCCGACAACGTGGCCGCCACGCTTGCCGCCACCACATCCAGTGCGGCGACCGGTCGGGTTGGCGCACATCCACACGGCTAGCTTGCTGCTCTTGCGACCAACATTCTTCAGAATGTCGTTCGCTGTCACAACCCGCTGAGCCTTCTTCTTGGCCGCTTTCTTCTTCGGCTTTGCGACATGCACCCGGTTCGGGTGCGCCGCCGACGCCTTGTGATAGCTCTGCGCCAAGTCGTAATGGCTCATGAGACCACGGCTCGAATACTTGCGAGCTTTCCGCGCAGCCTTGCGCGGCATGGGACCGTAGAATGAGCCCTCATCCTCGCGGGGCTGATGCGCAACCTCAATCTTGCTCCACCGTGGAGCACGACGCTTTCGCGCCTTGGTGACAGCGCCGGCTGCAGCCTTGCTGGTTGCGCGACGCTTGCGCGGCACGGCCTCAGCCGCACGCTTAGCGCTCGCACGCTTTTTGCCAGCCTTCTTGGCGGTCTTCTTGCCAGCCTTCTTGGCCTTGTTACGTTTGACCAGTGCCGCCGTCGCGCGCTTCTGAGCGGGCGTGCGGGTCTTCTTGCCGGTCTTCTTGGAAGCCTTCTTGGAAGCCTTCTTGGAGGCCTTCTTTCGTGCTTTCGCCATGATACCTATCTCCTTATGCGGCGTCTTCGCAAGCTCTCAGAATCCGCGGCTTGCTTTGGTCGTCTTGTTTCACTTCGCTCTTGAACGTCTTGTAGAGTTCCATCAGAGCCATCTGATTCGGCGCGGACAGCGCTCCGAAGATGCCGGTGATTTCCTTCTCGTTCAAGTTCGCAAGCAAGGCCTTGATGGCCTGCTCCATGGCGCCCGCTTGAGCGCCAGGCTTGCCCTTGCCGGCGAAGATGCTCGACAGGACCATGGGAGCCATGGACACGAGCATGCCGCCGATTTGGTCCATGCGCTTCGCCTTCTGTATCGAGACAGCGCCCGAGAGTTCCCGGGCCTGTTTACCGTCAAGGGCTTCTTCCCGGAGCAGTCGCACTTCTTCAGCGCGCTCTTGCATACGGTCAAGCTGGGAGCGGGTGGCGGTGAGGTCGCTCATCAGGCGACCAGTAGTGACCTCGGTCAGCCCGAGCATGATCTTCATCATCTGCTCGTTGTGCCGCATGAGCTGGCCGGTCACCCCCTTGATGCTGGGCGGCTCCGTGTCATCGAAGGTGACGATGCTGGTCATGCTCTTGACACCCTCGAGCACGAAGATGCTTTGCCCTACCGGCTCTTCACTGCCTTCAATGAACGCAGCGAGCCCGTAACGCTCGGGCTGCCCTGAAGTGCGGGCGTTGCGGTCCTGCAGCGCCACGTCGTAGATGTCACCGGCAAGCTCTTCGCTCGTCGTCTCGCCGCTCACGACCGGGAACATCTGCAGCCGTTCGCTCGTGTCTCCCGCGGCGTGGAACAAGTCGAAACGAGAAACGCCGCCCGACTCGTGAACAATCACAAGTTGGCGAGCGATGAACTTCTGTAGGGTCTCCTGGGGGGTCATGCCGCCCAGTCTACTTGAACCGGTTTGAAAGCCAAAGGGCAATTGCAATCCCGAGCCCAATCGTCACCGCACCTCCAAAGCCGAGCCCTGAGGCAAGACCTGACGCGATGTCCTTCACCGTCGAGGCAGTTCCTTGAACGGTCTTCTCCGCCAGCGTGCGCACGGGCGGCGCATCCAAGTCCGCCGGTCCCACATCAATGAGCACCCAGTCAGCGCCCGATGGGCAGACCTTGCCGGCATTCGTCCAAGCGCTACGCGTGAACGTCGGCCACGGCACGTCTGTCAGCTGTCCGCGGTACGAGAAGGTCACTTCCACGTAAACGACTTGCGTGGCACCTGCCAGGGCTGGGATGGGACCGGCAGGTCTTCACGCCGCTTGACGGGGTTCTCGAGCCTCCTAAATGTCGGGGTCGCCTTGACAATTCGCACGTTGTCGGCATTGCCGGCTTCGAATTCCGCGTCGGCAAAAAACCATACGCGGTTATCGCTCGAGCCCTCAGCAAACCACGTCCAGTATAGGGCCCGCAAGTCCGCCATCAGGTCTTTATCGTTCGCGCCGGCACGGACCGAGGCCGCAAAGAGCCACCGGTTCGTTTTGCCAGAAAAGACCGGGGCGCGGTTCGCGCGCTGCCAAGCCGCCTCGTCGACGCCAGGGCATCCGAGGCTTCCAATACTCCCGCAGGCGTCGTCGTCGTGCATCACGTGCTCCAATTGGCAAGTCGCAGGGTCAGCTCGGCCGCGTTCGTGTCGCCATGCTCAGCAAGCCGGTTTGCGACCGTCTTGACGTATTGCTTACTGGTCGAGGTCATGGCGTCCTCAAAAAGCTCGGCATCGGTCCAGGTGTCAAGCTGGAACTGCTCGTAGGTGCTCAAGGCCGGGTCCTTCGGCGTGGTCGTCTTCGGAGTCGTCGCCTTGGGGTTCGTCTTCGGAGTCGTCGCCTTGGGCGTCGTCTTCGGCTCGACCTTGGGAGTCGGTACGACGGCGGCCGCCTCTGTCTTCTTCGTCAGAAGCATCAATGCCACGCCGGCACCAAGGAACCCGAGAACGGTTGAGGTCTTCATGCTGTTGATTGCTTTCCGGGCTTCACTTTGAGGGTCGCCCATAAGATCCCTGCCGCCGACGCCACGATGAGTAAGGCAGCCCCTGACCCGCCCTTCGAGGAAGAGGGGGACCCGGAGGGGGTCAGGGGCTTAGAGATGATGGTCGAGTCCGGCATGCCGGCGAAGTAGCCAGCTGCAAGGGACTGGTCGGCGAGCTTCTTGTACGACGTGTAATGAGTGTCGACGTTCAGGTCGGGGGTGTAACGAGTGTCGCGAATGGCTGTAGCGAACGCGTACGCGTCGCCCGCCTCGGCGGCTCGAATGAGTGATGGGCGCCGGGTCACGGTCTCATGAAGGAAGTTCTCGAGCCCGAGGTCTAGACGGTCGAATGATCGGTAGTGCTCTTTATTGAACTCGCCGCTCTTGTTCTTGAGCAAGAAGAAGTCTTGCGTGTCATTGACGACCGTCACGTTCCCGGCGTTCTCGTTGTAGAGCGCATTGCCGCTCGCAGTCTCAAGCATGATGAGCCCCCACAAGTACGCGGCCAAGTTCTTGCTCGGCTTGGCCCCGTACTTACGTTCGAACGCCACGATGAGCGACTCGGCAATCTCGCTGCCGGTGTGCTTCGTGCGGATGGTGGGGACTTGAGGCATTACGCTCCTAAGTGAAACGGTAGTATGGACATGGATTATCCTAGGTAAAAGATGACGCCGACGAATTGTTCTGACAGCACCGTGGCCGTCATGTCGACATAGAGGCGCATGAAGCGCTCCCCTCCTAGAACTGGATACTTCGCGTATTCTACTACGCTGGCAGCTCTCAGGTTTCTCGAGATACTGCCGAAAGGAAACGCGCTCTGTGCGATCTGCCATGTCAGAGCCGTGCAGTTGATTCCACCGTCGGCGCTGTAGTTGATGTTGGAATTGAAGAGCGCGAACTCTTTGGCGAGCGGCGGGATGGCGCCGATATCTTCGACGCTATCAGCGGCCGCTGCTACTTCGTAAGATATCCGGCGAGTCAGCGTTGCCGTGCTCACGCAAGCTCCACGAGCCAATTGCACCCCGAGCTTCAGTTCTGGAGGCGGTACTAACTCCCCGAATGCGTCGCTCGATAGCGTGTATTTGGCGTTGACCTGAATCGAGTCCATGGGCAGCGAGATGCGCGCACCGTCTCGCCAGTCCATTTCCATTGTATGCGAGGCGCCACCCGTGCCGTAGGTAACTTCGGCCGTGATGTTGATACCGACAGAGGTGCCGGCGAATTCTTCGAACTCTTCACTGTCAAGCGTGAGCGTGACAGTCCAGACTTCGGGATAGCCCCACTCATCGAGCTTGAGAATGGTCTGCCGCCCGTTTACGTCGGGCTCATAGTCGCAATAGGACCCGAGATTGGGCGACCCGCTCCACGGCGCTTGCATGCCGGGCATAGGCGGGACTGCCATCACCATCTCAGGGTTCTCACCAAGCATGCGACCGTAGTCGATAGAATTCAACGTCACTGGGTCCTCTTCCGGTTGTGCGTCAGGGTCGACGTCCGCATCATTGCACGCTGAGAGCAGCAGGGAAACTAGAAGCAGAATCTTGGGTAGTAGGGTCATGGGGTCCTTTCAGAGTCCGGGGCATCATACCCCAGAATAAGAAATAACTCCCCGACTTTTCCGCCCTCACGTCAGGAAATCGCGCTTGATGACTTCCACGACCCGGGGGTTCCCTTGGGCCGTCACGAAGGAATAACCGAACTCTGGCGGGACCTTACGCGCGAAGGTGGCAATCGTCCCGTCAGGAGCCTTCAAGATGACCATGCCGGCCGAAGTGAAGTCGTCTGCTTCGTAGCTGACTCCACTCCGACCGAGCACGGTCTTCTTGACATGCGTCACTGCCGGGCGCTTGCGCTGCACGAAGATCCCCCCTATCAGTGCCGCGGCCAGATAGGGGAGCATGGTCAGAGGTTAGGCCAGGGGTTGGCGCCCATCGAGCATCCGATGCACCCGCCGACCTTGACGAAGGAACCGGGGATGCTCTTGCCAGGACGGTAGAGCAGCGCGGCACCCTTGCCGAGCGGGTTCTCATCGAAGAGGCCGTACACGATGCCGCCGCGCTCGTTGACGACCAAGCCCTTAACGCGGTTCTTGCCGGCTTGCGTCTTGGCCTTCGTCGGGATGGCTCGCACCTTGGCGCGGGTTTCGGCGACGACCTCAAGCACCTTGACCATCTTCATGGCGTCGGCTTTCTTCTTGGGGTCTTCGCTGAACTTCGCCGTCTGCACGATGGCGTTCAGCTTCTTCTTGGCGTCCTTCTCTTGAGTGACCGCGACCGCGAGAAGTTTTTTCGTCTTGTCGGCAATCACAGCCTTGACGCCGCTCTTCTTCGCCTGCTGCAAGGTCGCGACAGCAGCGCGCTTGATGGCCTGACCACGCTCGATGTGACTGAGCGCGAGATTCGCCGCAGCGTATGCCGCAGCCGCCGGCACGCCGACAGGGGGATAGACGACCGCCAGGGCGCTTACGACGCCGCCGGTAATCTTGGATTTGACGACCTTCTTGGTGGTCGCGGCAATCTGTTTGACCAGCTTGTTCTTGGTGACCTTCTTGGCCGCCTTCGTAATCTTGCCGAAGATGCCGCCGATGTCGTAGTCCGAATCACACCCGATGCAGCCGCTGATTTGAGCCGCCTCGCTCGAGTGCAAATACCGGTCATGATACGCCTTCAGCGCTCGCACGACCTTGGCCATGTCGACGCCAACAGTAAAGACCGTCGGCTCGCCCATCGTCACCAGATGAACGTCAGCCTTGAGCCAGCTGCCATCCCGGTAGACGTGAGTCTTGATCCAAACACCATTTGCTACAGCCATGATTGCGGGCTCCTTATGCGGGCATTGCGCCGACAATGCCGGCTTGACCACGCTCACGCGCGGCGCTCATGCGCAACTCTTCAGCCGCGCTCGGGTTGGTGCCTTCGAGTTTTGACGCGATGGCTTCGAGAGCCGCGCGGTAGTCGAGAACCTTTTGCTTGGTCGCGCTCTTGGGCCAGTACATCACGTACGGCAGGTTGTACTGACCGGCAGCTGCTGCAGCAACCAGCGTGCCCGGTCCGGGCTTGCCGTCGGGGGAACCGAGCTTGGCCAGCGTCTGGAACTTGCGAATGACGTTGCCGTCTTCCTTACCCTTCGATTTGGGCGGGATGCCGTAGGTGTTCTGGACGCGGTGAAGATGCGCCACCATCAAGTCCGCTTGAGTCTCGACCGGGCTCTTGGGAGCCGCAGCAGGCTTGATGGAATCGATGGGGTTGGTTACCGTCGCGGGATTGCTCCCGGCGTTGGTCGTGCTCGAGGTGATGGTCACCGGAGCCGACGGGTTATTGATGACCACATCGACCTGCCGAATGGCATCTGCCGTCTTCAGCTGTGCTTCGATTTGAGAGGCCATCTCTTCCACCATCTCGACGGTGTTGATGATGGTCTGGTCGGTTGCAGCGTTCGGAAGCTTCTTCAAGGCGGCCGCGACCTTGCGCAGCACCGCGGGGTCCTTGGAGTACTTCAGGACGTTGTTCAGCTCCTGTTGCAACGCTGGGGGAATGCTGGGGATAGCCACGACCGTTGCAGCCGGACGCTTGGCAATCGCACGCTGGACGTACACGTTCAGCATTTGAGATTCTTGCACGAAGCCGTCACCCTTCATGCGGGCGACCAGAGCGCTTCCATACTGGATGCTCTCTTCACTCGGCGTGCCGGTGACCTCAGCGGTCTCAGGGTTGACGCCCATGAGCGACAATGCCTTGACAACTTCAGCCTGATAGCTCTGAGCTTGAGCCTGCTTCACGGCCTCAGCCGAGGTCGCAGAATTCGAAGCTCCGGGGGTCGCCGGCACAATCGCAGTGCCGGGGGATGAGCCAGTATTCTTCTTACTGCTCATGGCGAGCAGCGCCAAAGCGCCCGCTCCAAGAATGATGATTGGTGCCGCAATAGCCATAGGGGTACTCCGTTAGGGCATTCCAAGCGCTCGGCTTGGGTCTTCAATGACGGTGTTTCCGTCGCGAACCATGTAGCGAGGGTTGAAGTCTGGAACGTTACCGTCACGACGTACCACGATGTGGAACATCTTGCCGTTTGGGAATTTCTTCCACTGCACCCGGATACGCGCTTGAAAACCGAGCTTGCGAAGCTCAGCACAGCGCCACGGTGCAAGGTCGTCACAATCACCCCATTTGCGCGCGAATACTTCCGGCACCGATGCGAACTCTTCGATAGGCCGCTCAGAGCCGGTCATGCTCTGACGCGGCTCCTCCTGGTATCGCACGCCCGACTGGTAAAGTAGTGGGACGTGATGAGTCGTCAAGTAGATGAGATCAACGGTGGTCAGCGCCTCAAGGATTGGTTTTATCGCGCCCCCTAAAGAGCGCGAGGGGTGAAGCCAATTCGAGTTTCCCTCGCCTAGGTTGATCTCTATCTTCATCTCAAACGACCCTTGGATTGACCCGTTACTTGGCGACCGTACCGACGGCAGCCGCGGTGAATTCGATGGCGTTCACGGCGTCCTTGTTGCGGCAGATGATGGAAATCTGGTTTCCAACTTCGGCCGTATCGAACTCGACGCCCGTGTTGATGGCGACCTCGCTGAACAGAACGGCGGGCACTTCGTTGGACTGTGCAAACTGGCTCTGGTTACCAACCTTGAGGTCGGTGATGCCAAGGTCGAATGCGATGTCCGACGGAATGACCAAGCGCTCCGTGCGGAAGAGGTTCTGGGGTTGGCCGGGGATGGTACCCGAGCTTGCGGCCGCGATTGCGGTGGGGGCGAAGCCGATGGGCATCCGGCGACGCTTGGAGACGCCACGGTCAACGACCGCCGCTCCACGCTTCGCCGCGATGGCCGCGACGGCCTTCTGAGCGCCGCGACGTTCGGCCGCGCCGATGATGTCAGTCGTTCCCGACCCGCTGATGCTCAGCGCGTCAAGCAGCGACTCGTCGCTCCCAATCCCGCCAAAGCTGTCGTCATCGAGCCCGGCAATGAGGTTTTCGAGACTTGCGCCGACGATATCAAAAGACATGTTTCCTGCTACTTTCGTTGTGGTTGCTTGTTTGGCCGGGTCAGACCCGGAGCGTTTCAAAGCCTCCGTCACCGTCATGAACGCCAACGCTGAAGCGCCGGTTTTGAATATGAAGGGTAGGAGGCCAATCATGAGGAGTGCCTAGAGGGCTCGAGGATTACTGCCCGAGCGCTGCAGCCAATGCCGAAGAACCGGAGCCGCCAATCATCTGCGGGCCTCCACCGGCAATCATCGAGAAGGTTCCGGTTTTGGCCGTCTTGCGAGCGACCTGGCCGACGTAATGGCTCATCACGCCGAGGCCTGCGGATGCGAAGTCTTCGTCGAACTTGCCGAACAAGTTCAGGTACGCGCCGCCGAGCAGCGCCATACCGACGGCAAGCTCCGCGTCAACCGCCACGTAAGGCAGGTTGAAGGTGCCGTCTGCTTGCTCGTACTTGCCGCGGAGGAAGCCCATGATAGCGGCCGAGCCAAGAGCCTCGCCGGTCATCTTCATGTCCCGGATGGTCTCTTCCTTCTGATACTTCTCCTTGAGCTTGGTGTAACGCGTGTTGGCCGTGGCCATGGCGTTTTCAATCTTGGCGAGGGCGGAATCGGAAATAACGGGCATTTGAAACTCCAAAGGGTGTGCGGGCTCTGAAGGCCCGTGGTCGACTCCGAGTTTCGCAGCGTCCCGTTTGCATCGTCAAACCCCTATATTTCTAGGCGGTCGTTCTACGGCTAACTATTATCTAGACGGTGAAGCGGATTCGGGGGAGCATTGCCGGCATGAAAATCTGCACTCTAAACCCCCATCAATTGAGGGTCTTCAAGCGCGACGCTGGTGTCCTGGTCTATACGGATACCGACGAAGCTGTGATGGTCGACGGCAATCCCAGAACCATCACGCCGGCTGAGGTTCTGGAACTTTTCAAGTGCATCAAGCGCAAGAAACTTTTTTCGGTCGACGTGGAGGGTAGGGCTTGCCACTTCGTCCGGGGCCGTCACTTCCTCGCTCGAGAGTTTGCCAAAGCCCACAAGGCAGCCGTTCAGCTACGAGCGCCCACCGGTCGGGTGCTCATGAACTACCGACCCAAAAACGGTATGCAAGACATCCTGAAAACGCCCTGTAAGCCCATCGAGGTCTTGCGTGGAATCGAGCCTGCCGTCCGCGACCTCCCGCCGAATGCAGCCGTCATTCCGAACACCCAGGTCATCATCCCCGAGCCGAAAGACTGCCCTGACTGCTCCCACTACACCAAGCCCATTGGATGCCGCGAAGACGAGCACCATTTCGTGTGCAAATGGCATGACGACTATGAGAAAGCCCGAGAGCGACGGCTGGCCATTGCAGCCGCACGTCGACAGTTGGCAGACGGCAAGACGGTGGCAGCGCCGCCCGTGTTCGACGCTGAAGCCCCGACAGAGCCGCCACCTGCGCCCGCAGAGCCTGCCATGGTGATAGACCTCGAGACGGGTGCCGCGCTACGGTCGGCGACCCCTGAAGAGGTCCTAGAAGCCGAGGAGGCCTCAGCCGCCACGGGGTTCCCCTGCATCGAGCGTGGAGGGGTGCGCTACGGGATTGCCACCGAAAACCTGGCGCCGGTAGGGGGCTGATTCGTGGCTCAAGTCATTGAGGTCTTGCCGGCGGAGCTACACCTAGACCCGAGCAATGCGCGCAAGGTCTACACCGGCATCAAGCGTCTTGCGGACGACATTCACCGTCGAGGGATGCTCGAGCCCCCGGGGGTGCGGCAGGTCGCCGGACGCCTGGTCGTCAACTTCGGCAACCGTCGCACGAAGGCTGTGTGGCTACTCGTCGAGCAAGGCAGATGGCCGGCTGACAAGCCGGTTCAATGCATCTTGCGCGAGACCGGCGACGACACGGCCGAATTCGACGCCCTCGCGGAGAACGACCAGCGCGAAGACATTCCTATCTGGATGCGCGGGGCGAAATACCTCGAGTTCACGGCGCCCCCACGCAACATCAATCAGACCGAGATTGCCGCCGAGGTCGGCAAGAGCATCTCGTACGTGTCGCGTGCTCAAGCCATCGCCAAGGGGCTACACCCGGCAATCATCGAGCGGCTGAACAAGCTGCTACCCGAACAACCCTCACAAGCCGTGCTCATGCGCATGGCGCAGAAGGTCAACCTAGACACCCTAGAGCCCGACCTCGAGGCGCAAACCAAGGTGCTCGAGCAATCAACCCTCGTGCAAGGCAATTGGGCGTCGGTGCGCAAGCGTACCGGCGTAAGCCAGAAGAAAGTGCTCTTCAAGCGGTTCCGGTGCCTCAAAGACGGGGCGCCTAAGATCCCAGAACACGCCGAGCCCTACTACGAAGCCATGATGAATTACTTGAGCGGCGCCAGCAAAAAGCTCGCCTGGCCGCGGGAGGAACTATGACGAGTGCTGAACTCATGGAGGACCTTCTTCAAATGCTTGATGTCGCCACCGACGACATGAAGCTCAAGCCGGACCAAGTGCTCAACGCCGCGCTCGGGGTTGTGGCGGTCTACACTTGCGCCCGGTTTGAAAACCCCGACGACGTTTTGCTCAAGGCGCTTTCGGCGGTATCTGCAGACGCCCTACGAGCGACCGTCGAGTTGAAGGGCGCACCCGCAGCCAAAACCGTTGGAGACCTGAAGCAAAGACTCTTCAGCGCTCAGAAAGGTAAGGGCTGATGAACAAGGTCATCATTGACGAGTCCGTCATACACCAGCTACTGCAAGAACGTGTACGGGACGCCCGCCGCATGCTAGAGCTATTCGACCCTCTCATCGAAACGCTGAGGGCCTTCTGTGTCCGGCATGGCATATCGGAGGATGTGCTTGCAGACGGCCTGGTCGGTATGGTTCTGGGTCGATACCTTGAACCTGACTACGACCTCGACCGTGCAATGAGCGAGGTCAGGTCTGCGATGGAACGCATGCGCGACGGAAAGGCCGAACTAGATGCCAAAACTCACTGACGAGCGCAAAGCCCTATACCGGGCGCTTCACAAGCGCCGGGCTCTTCTGGCTCTAGCCATCCGACATCCGGATAAACTCGACGATGAAAAAGCGGTGACCACCGTTGTCGAGCTTGCTACCAAGGTCGCCGACGCGCGAATAGCGCTCAAGGAACTCGATGCCTGAACTTCCTTTGGTGAAGCTCGACGTGCCGCAGACCAAATTCTGGTGGCTCAACACCGGGGTCCGACAGCTTGTCGCTAACGTCTTCTTCAAGCGCTACGGTCGATGCGTCATTCTCACAGCCGAGCTTGACGCGGTGGCCGTGGTCGACGATGGCGCCCGGCTGCGCATTCTTGAGTTCCCCTATCAGCGCTTCGAGATGTGGCAGACAGCAAACCAACCAGCACCGGCAGACTGCCACTGTGCGGACTACTACGATATGGAGGTGGGCGGCGAATGGAAGCAGCGCGACCTGAACGTGCATCACCCTATGTGCATCTACCGCCGAACGGCGAGCGCGGTCTTCAAACACTTCGCCGACCGTGGCATGGCCGGCATTACACGCCCCGACGTTTGGACCAAGCACGCGTCGGAAGTCG
>Ga0172381_10005560_pt1 | contig 12742 bp, 12 predicted proteins | sample Leawel6488metaG_FD_119754 | JGI IMG/M metagenome (GOLD analysis project Ga0172381, IMG submission 119754) | Leachate microbial communities from a municipal landfill in Southern Ontario, Canada - Leachate well 64-88 metaG | ecosystem: Engineered > Solid waste > Landfill > Unclassified | place...
GGAGAAGATTATGTTAAGTAAAAATTTAAAGAGAATAGCTAATCAAATTAAAATTGGTACAACTTTAAAAGAGTACATTAAGGATAATAATCTTAATCCAGAAGATGATGGTATGGGACTTGATTGGTGGGGAGAAGATTCTGTGCTCATCAAAAGATGGGAAGAAGATGGTGCAGTACATGTTAAATTTAAAGCACCAAGTGGTGACTTTTTTATCTCGTCGATGATTTAAAATCCCCTCATTCTTTTCTTACCAAAAAAGATAGTAAGAAACACACTGCAAGTATAACACCTGTAGAATCTCTTAATAATGAATTAGATGAATGTATGGAAATAGCATATAAAGAAGGGTATAGTGATTCAAATCGACCTTCATGGGAAGATTTTATTGATGAATGGTATAAAGAATATAAGAAACACACTGCAAGTAAAAAATCAAAGAAACGTACTGCAAGTATGGAAGATGATATTCTTACTTCATATCTTGAAACTGCTCTTTGGTCAAGTACAGATGATGATGATACTCCTCTTGATGATTTAGCCAGTATCAATGATTTTTCTGAAGAATCTATGAAAGAAAGTAAAAAAGATATAAAAAAATTCCTAACTATGGCAAAAGAAAAACTTGGTACTGTAATTTTAAATAAAATGGACAGTGGAAGTTTAGGTCATAATTTTTGGCTAACTCGTAATGGGCATGGTGCTGGTTTTTGGGGTGATAATGATTATACTGAAGAAGTTGGTAAAGTTCTCACGGAAATAAGTGATGAACTAGGTAATGTTGATATATATATCGGTGATGATGGTGAAGTACATATCATATAATATACATATCAAAATGGTTCTCATAAAATAATTCTCCCTTACCAATATCTGATATTTCATCTGTATCCATTTCTAACTTATACGTATTAAACTCTTTTTGTATTTCAATAATAACCTGTGGTGGAAGTGTATCACCTATCATTTTCAATAGTTGATCATTATAGCTATGGTAGCCTACCATAGCTATAATAGTCAGAATACAATCCATTCTATATGCATTTTTTCTAGCATCTGTCAGTTCATTTTTTAATGATACAATATGATGATGTGCTTGTAATAATTCTTCAGATGATACTATTTCTTTTTTTATAGATGCTTTAATTCTATGGTGTATACATGTAGATTGACACCATTCATTTAAAATATCATATTGAGATTCAAAAAGTATCGTATGCATAATACGGTTTGTAAGATATGCACGAGTGAACTCATCATTATGTGTGAATATGTTAAAACATATTCCTTGAATAGTTGATATTCTATCATTAAGAATAGAAAATTCTTTAAGAAAATCATCATCATATCGTCTGAGATAATAGGTTAAATTTTCAGTTAATGTGTAAATTGAAAATATATGTTGTGATTCACATGAAAGTAAACTATGAATGGAAAGGTATTTATCAAAATAGTCTAATAAATCCATATTTATATCATTATCTTGTTTTTTATATGAAGCTAAATTTTGTAAAGAATTTGAAATAGCAATACCCCATGGTGTATATACTTCATCAGTTACGATATGACTTGAGGATGAACCTAATAAATAATGTGCTGTATTTGATTGGTGATTTAATACATCTGGCCATAAACATTCAAGCTCATGTTTAAGTTTTTTATCTACTGGAGAATCATCTGTTATATGATATCCTAATAATGTTAGGTGATGGACATTAAAATAAATACCAGACATACGTTCTTCATTTGATAATCCCATTAGATACCTCTTAAAGTTATATAGTTCAAATACATTAACCATTTTAAAGAGTATACAAAAATTAATATTATTTTATTAAATATTTTTGTATACTATATTGTAGGAGATATATACCCATGAATACATTATATCACTTTTCTCAGATGGAAAACCCAAGTACTTTGTACAAGAAAGTAATTGAAAATGGTCCTTGGTTTCTTCAAACAGATACTGACATATTAAACTTTCACACAATAGAAAAAGCTCAAGAATATTGCAGCTCAAATAATATTGTAGAAATACAGATTCTGTTAAACACAGAAGAATATTGGTATCTAAAAGTAAATAATCGTGACTCACCAATATTCAATGAGTTGAAGGAGATAGAACCTTATAATGAAAATATCGGACAAATTACTCATGGTACATCTAACATGATAATAGATCGAGCAAATGTTATACAAGATTTTCTCGATTTTACTTATGAAATATCCTCATGGTCAGTTACCAACAAGCCTAAGAAAGAAACAACAGTGGTAATTTTGCAGTGAAAAAAAAGAAAAAATGAAACAGCCAACGCACAAAACAGCACATTCGCAAGCCCCGACACACATGCCGATGCTTCAGCTTGCAAAAGAGCTGTTTTTTTGCCGACGCACCCAAGCCCACCCACCACCCTTGATAACTCGTTGACAAGTAACTTGGAAAATAGAAAGTTAAATGACTTGAAAAATGTATTTTTGAATTTTTAAACAAGAGAATAATTTATGGCAGAGAAGAAAGAGCCAAAAGAAGGCTATATATTTGATTATATTTCAGGCACAGAAGTAAAAGCTACCCCTGAAGAAATTGAAGCAGTACAAGTATATTCCAAAATTTTAGTTGAGGATTATGGTTATCCAAAATCAAATATTCAGACTCATCCACAGCACCGAGTTAAAGTAAGACCATCTGACACAAAAAAAGAATATCCAATTGATATTGCTGTTTTTACAAATGATAAAAAGAATGAAGATGATATTTTCATAATAGTTGAATGTAAAAAGAAAAATAGAAAAGATGGTAAAACACAATTACAAGATTATCTAAGATTCTCAAAATCACCCCTTGGTGTTTGGTTCAATGGTGAAGAAAGGTTGTTTTTAAAAAAGGTAGAAAAGGATGGCAAAGTATTATTTGAAGAAATTCCTAACATACCGAGATTTGGACAACGAATTGAAGATGTAGGTAAATTTAAAAGAAGTGATTTAAAACCTGCAACAAATCTAAAAAATGTATTTAAAGCAATGCGAAATTACCTTGCAGGTAATGTTGTTGGTGCAACTAGGGATGAAGTATTTGCTCAACAACTAATAAATTTAATATTCTGCAAGATATATGACGAAAAGTTCACTAAACCAAATGATATGGTGACTTTCAGAGCAGGTATTGACGAAGAACCAATTGAAGTTAAGGAAAGGATATTAGAACTTTTCAATAAAGTAAAGAAAAATTACAATGATGTTATTGATAGCTCTGATGAAATAATATTAGATGAATATTCTTTAACATACATAGTTGGTGAACTTCAACAATATTCAATTTTGGAATCAACAAGAGATGCAGTTAGTGATGCATTTGAAGTGTTTATTGGTCATGCCTTAAAAGGTGGACAAGGTCAATTTTTCACACCAAGAAATGTTGTAAAAATGGTTGTTGAGTTGGTTGACCCAACTCATGAAAACAAGATAATTGACCCTGCCTGCGGCAGTGGAGGTTTTCTTGTTGAAAGTTTACGATATATTTGGAATAAGGCTGAAATGGAGTTTGATGCACTTGGTTGGCCAAAGCATGAAATTGAAATTGAAAAGCAAAAGATTGCTATAAAAAATATTCGGGGTATTGATAAAGATTATTTTTTAAGTAAAGTGGCAAAAGCTTATATGGCGTTGCTCGGCGATGGTAGAGGTGGCGTTTACTGCGAAAACTCTCTTGAAAATCCAAATCACTGGAATAAAACTACAAAAGACGAGATAAAAATGGAGTATTTTGATGTTGTAATGACGAATCCGCCATTTGGGTCAAAAATTCCGATTAAAGGAGAAGAGATTTTAAAGCAATATGATTTAGCGCATTCTTTCAAGGAGGATAAGAAAACAGGGAAATATATTAAAGACAAATTGCAACCTAAAGAAACGCCACAAATATTATTTATTGAAAGGTGTTTACAATTACTTAAACCAAATGGAAAACTTGCAATTGTATTGCCTGACGGTATTTTAGGAAATGATAGTCTTGTATATTTAAGGGAATGGATTTTAGATAAGGCTCAAATTTTAGCTGCCATTGATGTTCCAATTGAAACATTTATGCCTTACACTTCAACAAAGACAAGCATTCTTATTCTTCGTAAACTTGAAAAAGATGAAATATTAGAAGATTATAAAATATTCATGTGCATTTGTGAAACTTGCGGACATAATCGCAGAGGACAAGAGATAGAAAGTGACGATATTAGTTTAGTTTCCGAACAATATAAAAAATGGTTGAAATAAAATGATTAAGGTAGTTGATAACGCAAATTATACCGAAGTCAGAAATAGCAATCGTTTTGACAGTAAGTATTACTATTTAGGAGAAATATTAAACAAAATACTTTCTCGTTTTGACACGCATCCAATTTCGCATTTCTCAAAATCTATAAGGAAAGGTATTTTTGACTTAAATTCCAAACTTTATCAAACATCAGGGATTCCTTTTATTAGAATTTCAAATTTGATGTCATATACTTTGGATGAAAAGGGAATGGTTTATATACCAATTAAGAACCACAAGAAGGAAAGCAAAACAATATTAGTTCCTGGTGATTTAGCACTCTCAAAAATAGGTAAGTATTTAGGGAAAATTGCACAAGTTCCATTAAGATTTGAAGAAGTTAATATTAGCCAAAATATTATTGGTGTTGCTTTTAACTGTGAGGATTATTTAAAAAAGTATGTGTTTCTTTATTTAACAACACCACTTGCTATAAATCAAATTTTAAGAGTTAGTAAACAGCACAACCAAAATAAACTTACTCTACCTGATATTAGAGAACTTAAAATTCCTTTGTTATCAGAGGAAAGAATGAAGTTTTATGCTAAAGAGGTTAATGAACTTTCAATACTTGAGGATGAATCGTATAAACTGGTAAAAAAAGCTCAGGATGTTTTTTACGATAAACTTGGTATCAATTTCAAAGAAATTAAAAAGGAATTTACATTTACAACTTCCCTAAAATCTATACGAGCAGAATCATTTTTTTCCCCTGAATATTCAAATCCACTTTACAACAATACAATTAAAGCACTTGAAAAATACGAAACAAAGCCTTTAAGCGAATTAGTAAAACCATTCAAAGGTTCAGAAGTTGGAAGCGACAATTATAACCTTTATACTGATAAAATAGAATCCGATATTCCATTTATTAGGACTTCCGATATTGTAAATTATGAAGTTGATAATTATCCTGACTTTTTCATAACAGACGAAATATATCAAGAGTTGAATCAAGAAATAAAACCACTTGATATTATATTTTCAAAAGATGGTAGTATTGGTAATGTTGCAATGTTGACAGATGCAGACAAGGTTATTATTGGTTCTGGTTTTTTAATACTTAGAACTAAAAAAGAAACAGAAATCAGTCCTTTTTACATTTTTTGTGCCTTATCAATCCCTGAAATTGGCGATTTTCAAGCAAGAAAGAGAACTGTAATTGCATCAACAATTCCACATCTAAGACCTGAAAATCTCTTAAAAACGAGGATTCCAATACTTCCCAAAGATGACAGAGATATTATATCCGAAATACTTAAAGAGGCATTTGAAAAGAAAGCATTAAGAAAAAAGAAATTAGATATAATCAAAAAGAAATTGGAATTAGAATTTGAAGAAGTAAAGACAAAAAGATAGCCAACGCTTCGTAGTCAAGCACATTGGCTGGTCGCACAAAAAGCCAACACACGACCAAAACCAGCCAAAGAGCTTGCCTACCCAACCGCACGGCAGACAGAAACGATGTAGCAAATTGATAGAAAAATGACAGGAAACAAAGAACACCAGCCCCTAACAAGCGGTATAAAACATTGGGGGTTAAGTGGTTATTCAAGCGTTCTGCCCCGCATCAAGTTCGGTGTAACTGGACAGGATAGTAGCCCGCAATCCCCAACGATTTCATACCGCCATCCGTTATATCTAATCCATTTCGGTTTGATATTATTTGATAAATCATTTATACAAACATTAAATAGTAATGTATTTTAACTAGGAGACCAAAATGAAATCATTGTATGCAAATTTAAAAAAATAGCTGCAGATATTGAACAAGATCGGGATGAAGTACCTTATTATGCATCCATTACATACTCAGTAGTCACTGAAGAGTCTGATGAAATTGGAGATTATGAGGAAACAGGTTATGAATTAGAAGACGAAGAGTATGAGTCATTAGATGATTTGTTAGACCAATTAGGACATAAACATAATTGGATGGAATGGTCATCATCGCATCCTCAAGAATATGATTGGATTTCTTCTGATGAAGAAATTGGATGGAGTAATGGAGAATCCATTACTTATGATTTACTTATTAGTAAGGGTTCTCCTAACCAAAAAAATCTTTCCAAAGAAGATATAGCATATATTTCAAAAAAATTGAACTTACATAATAAGATTTATAATCCTTGATCTATATTCCATAAAAATTATTTTTTAAAATTTATTTTTAAAAAATTGTATACTCCTTTATGGTTAACTTAATAGGAGTATACTCAATGGAAAATATCAGTGAAAAACAATTCAAGTATCGAAAGATGAGAAAATTATGAAAGTTAAAAATATACAACTGCAAATCTCAGATTTGAAAAAACTTTATAATTCTCCATTACCCTCAAATAGAAATGGTGCATTGTACAATGCATTTTCATATCCAACTAAAATATCACCAGAATCAATCGGAATATTTATTGCTTGTCACACCGATGTAGGTGCTACCGTTTTAGACCCTTTTGCAGGTAGTGGAACAACTGGTTTAGCTACAATGCTATGCGATAAACCAACCCAATTTATGATTGATACTGCAAAAAGCCTTGGACTTAATCCAAAATGGGGTAAACGTAATGCGGTTTTATATGAACTTAGTACGTTAGGTGCATTTGTAAGTAATGTTATGTGTAATCCACCTTCTCCGGATAAATTTGAAAATCTTGCTCAAAAATTATTAAAAGATGTAGAAAGCGAGGTTGGTAATATTTATTCAGTCGTTGATAATGAAGGTAATGAAGGAGTCATCAGATATGTGATTTGGTCCGATGTTTTGGAATGCACCAAATGTAAAGAGGAATCCACCTTTTGGGATATTGCCGTAACTCAAAAACCACTAAGCATTTCACCAAACTTTAAATGCCCTCACTGTAAACATAGTGATACAATAAATAATATACACCGTGCAACTGAAAACTCTTGGGATGTAATTCTAAATAAAAATCATGTTGCTAAGAAAAGAGTACCTGTAAAAATTTATGGTCGTACGGGCAAGAAATCATGGAGCCGTCTTGTTACAAAAAAGGATATAAGTCATTTTAAAAACTGTTTATCACCTATTGAGCTAATTAACTTTCCTAAACATGAAATTAATTGGGGCGTTTTGTATCGCAAAGGTTATCATACTGGTATCTCACATCTTCACCATTTCTACACCGATAGAAATGCTGTTGTTTTTTCAAGGCTATGGAATAAAATAAGCAGCCATCCTCTAGAGTATCAAGATGCTTTAAAATTTTTACTACTTAGTTATAACTCTTCTCATTCAACTTTAATGACACGGGTGGTTGTAAAAAAAAATAGTACTGATTTTGTAATTACAGGTTCTCAGTCGGGTGTTTTATATATAAGTGGCTTGCCTATTGAGAAAAACATCCTGGAAGGAGTTAGACGTAAAATATCTACTCTAAAACAAGCTTTTAAACTTGTGGAAAATAGTGAAAGTAAAGTGCGGGTTTATAATTCAAGTAGTACCAAGATAGAAATGCTTGAGCAAACAGTTGACTATGTTTTTACAGATCCACCATTTGGAGATTACATTCCCTACTCTGAAATAAATCAAATTAATGAGGCTTGGTTAGGAAAATTAACCAATCAAAAAGACGAAGCAATAATGAATGTTGCTCAGAAAAAGGGAATAGATGAATATAGACACCTTATGCAATCAGTATTTTCAGAAGTCAACAGAGTTCTTAAAAATAATGGATCACTTAGTCTTGTATTTCATTCAGCAAAAGCTGAAATCTGGCAAGCCTTAATTGATTCGTACCAAAGGTCAAATTTCACTGTGGTTACATCTAGTATTCTTGATAAAATACAAAGTAGTTTTAAACAAGTAATCTCAAATGTGAAAGTTCAAGGCGACCCTCTATTGCTACTTTCTAAATCAGAAACAGTGTCACAAAAAAAGTCAGCAATTGAAAAGGATTATGATTCTGCTTTAATTAAGAAAATTATTAGTAATGCCTTTTTAATATCAAACAATCTTGGTGAACAAAAACCTGAGAGGCTTTTCTCAAGATATATTAATGCTTGCTTGGAATTAGGAAAGCCGGTTTTATTCGATGCGGGTGAATTCTACAGCATTATTAAACATGAATTACCTAAAACTCAATATTCAATATAAACAGTTTTATTTTGGAAGTAATTCAAACGAAAATATCAAACAAAAAGGAATTAGGCCAGTATTTCTCTGGCAGGTCAGTAGCATGTTTGCTTAAAGACTTGGCAAAGTGTGCTAATGTAAAAAATATCATTGACCCGATGTGTGGTATAGGTGATATGCTTTTAAACTACATAAAGGCTTTTGAATCATCAACAAATTTGACAGGTATTGAAATTGATACAGATATTTATGAAAATTTACAAAGAAGAATTGGCGATTCCCCATCCATTTATTTACTCAATGGTAATGCCTTTAGTACAGAAATATTAAAACAGTTATTGTCACAAGGCTACGATTTAGTAATTACTAACCCTCCATATGTTCGTTATCAAACGATTAATAAAGTTGAACAAGGTTATCCTTCTATTCTTAACATAAATGATATACGGAGTAATTTAATTGAGTGTTTGAACCATTTTGAAACAATAGATAAGGTTGACAAAGATTACTTTAAACTAATAATTTCAAACTTATCAGGGCTTTCTGACCTTGCTGTTCCTTCATGGATTTTATGTGCTTTATTGGTAAAAGAGGGTGGTAAGATTGCAATGGTTGTTCCAGAAACCTGGCTAAATAGAAATTACGCCTTAATTGTAAAGTATCTTTTATGCCGTTGGTTTAAAATTGAATATATAATAGAGGATGCAAACTCTGCATGGTTTCAGCCTGCACAGGTCAAAACTACTTTAATTGTTGCGGAAAGGATAAAAAGAAAAAAATCTTTAATCTCATGGGATGATGAAAAATTCATCTATGCTTTAATATACTCAAGGGCATTAACTGCTAACAGTTTGGTCGGAAATATATTTCCAGAAAGCGTTTCACCTGAGCTTGATTTTATTAAAGCCATTGATAATGAAGTATCAGTAAAAGGCTTATTTGAAAGCAAAAGTGTTTCGATAAGTAACTTTGCTAATGATTTAAAACTCTCAATTACCACCCAAAAATGGTATAAATTATTTGAGGATGATTATACAGGCAAAAAGCTGGTTAGTAATGGAATAAAATCTTCTTCTTCCTTGAGAGATTGGTATGGAGATGTAAAAATTAGTTTTTGTTATCTTCAAGATATTGGTGTAGCAGTTAGTCAGGGTTTAAGGACAGGTGCAAATGATTTTTTCTATTTGAATTATAAATTGGAAACCAATGAAGAAATATCAGTAGCCCCCAACAAGCGATTTAATTTACTTCCCTTTTATATTAATAGAAAATACTTCAGGGAAGCAATAAGAAAACAGTCAGAACTTGATAACACTTTTACAGTGAATGAAGTGAAGTCAGATGGGGTTGTTCTATCCTTACAATCTTTTGCTCTACCAGAGGATATTTCATTTGTTGTAAAATGCAATGCCGCATTTCATAATAAGTATGACGAGATTCCAGAACCTTTAGCTAATTATATAAGGAAGGTGTCAACATTTAAAAATGGAAATAAAACTACTGATAAATTAATCCCAAATCTATCAGCAGTAAAGCCAAATATAAAAAAATGGAATGAAAAAAAAGCGAATGAGATTCCAAAATTTTGGTATTCACTGCCAGAGTTTACAAAACGACACTTCCCTGACTTATTTATTCCAAGAGTAAATACAGGAACTGTAAAGACAAGGATGAATAACGAATCTAAATATCTTATTGATGCCAATTTTTCTTCTCTCTGGATTTCTGATAAAAAGTCACCTCACAATAATTATTCATTGCTTGCTTTTTTAAATAGCACATGGGCGACTTTAGCAATGGAAGAATATGGAACAGTCATGGGTGGTGGAGCTTTAAAATTAGAGGCTACACAATTGAAGAAAATCCCATTCCCTATATTAAATCCTGCATTGATTAGTAGGCTTACGATTCTTGGAGAGAATTTATCAGCCCCAGATGTAAATACTGAAAGATTAATATTTGAAATAGATTCTGTAATTCTTAATGCTTTTGGATTTGGGACTAATTTCCTTCAAAAACTAAATGAGCTTTCAGTAATAAAGCAAACACTTTTAAAAAAGAGAATTCGTAAATGAATGTAACAATAATAAATACTGTAGCAGCACAGCAAAGCCTTTCTGATAGCCTTCAATTGATTGCTGAAGGGAAAAATGAGCAAGTGATTCGGGATAGTTTTACATCCCATTTGCGACAAATTTTTCCTGAATCACCAAGTTGGGTTGTGAGGCATATTCAATGAAACAACCATTTAGCTATTATGGAGGTAAACAAAGATTAGCACCAAGATTAATCCAATTGATACCACAACACAAAGTTTATGCTGAACCGTTTTGTGGCGGTGCTTCCTTATTTTTTGCTAAAATAAACCCTATCGGGGAATACTATGAAGTCCTCAATGATTACGACCATAGAATAATAAACTTTTTTGAAGTCTTACGTGATAACGGAAAACAATTATGTCATATGCTCTCTTTTACTCCATATAGTGAAAAACTATATATGGAATCAAAACACTATAATGGTGACGATGCTTTATTAAAAGCCTACTACTTTTACATAAATGTGAATATGTCGTTTTCAAAAGATATGAATGGGGGATGGTCACGCTCCATAAAAACAAAACACAATCCTAATTGTTTCACTAGAAAAGTAGAACTTCTTCCAGAATTTATTGAAAAATTACAAAATGTCTACTTGTGTTGTACCGATGCATTAAAAGTTATCGAACAATTCGACTCCCCTACTACATTCTTTTATTGCGACCCTCCATACCCTCAATCTCATCAAGGACACTATTCTGGATATACTCAACAAGACTTCGATACATTAGTAACAAAACTAGAAAATATACACGGCAATTTTATGCTCTCATGCTATAGTCATACCTCAGCACCTTTTAATTATTTTGACTATGACTGTCTCACGAGTGCATGCCAAGGAAAAACCGAAAACCGTAAAAGAACCGAAAGAATTTATTATCGTGGAATACGAGAAAATATGATCTCTAAAGTGTTCTCTGATGCTAAGTTTGATTCTCCTATATCATCTGATAATTTCTTTTATTGAGGTACACTATGTTCTACAATTCAAAATATGTAAAAGAAAAGATTTGTATCCAATTAGATATGACCAGAAAAGATGCTAGACTACTCTCTATGTTTCTACAATCCGCTTGTTATACATATCTAGATGAAATAACAACAGATCCAAATATAGTTACAGGGGATACTAAAATTGCACTAGAACATGCTGTTTCATTAGCATTGGAATTATCTTTAAAATTAGATAAAGTTGTGTCTTAGAAATATATAATAAAGGAGAAATACATGAGAATATGGTGTAATGTGAAAGAATTTTATGGACTATATACAGCAGAATTTATAATGCCTAATGGCACATATGAGGTACATTCCCATTACCCAAATGAATTTAATACTCTTATGGATGGTATTATACAGGGTATAAAAATGATGGCGTCAACGGCAAATGAAAATGTCCAATTGCATATAAGTGTAAATGGTAAGTTCTCTCACACATGGTCAAGTGAAAATTGAATAGAAACATTTCATTTGTCCATTTATATGTCCAATGAAATATAACTATATTCTAAGTATTTATACCTGAAAATTATCCATTTGTCTGTCCATTTGTCATTATTTATGACCAGTGCTATGACCAGTGCTATGACCAGTGCTATGAAAATATTATAAGAGATCCTGAATCCTATCCTGAATCCTATCCTGAATACTGCTATTATTGAATCCGAGATACAACATTGATATGGGCGAAGCCCCATTATCCTTGTTCCGTTCCTAAGTTACTGATTTAATATGAACATTCCATTTTCATTAAAAATTTTCCCATACTATTTTTTGAAATTTAAAATCACGTATGTACTTAATATTAAATAAAAAATTAACACAAAATGTGTGTAGGTCAAACGTGCTCAAATTGGCATATTTCATGCATATAGGGACTTAATCGAGCGGTTATGAATGAGATGAATCACCTATAGATTTATACCTTAATAATTAAGGTATAGGGATATTTTTGAACCACCTTAATTATTAAGGTGGTTGTTCTATCAATGTATTATAGATTTATAGAACATTTATAATAAATAAGTATAGATTTATATAAATTATTGTATACTAACTAAACTGCATAATAGGAGATTGCTATGTCGAGATATTTAAAAGAAGCAAACATTGACGGACCACTATCATATCTGTGGACACTCGTAGGAAAGAGCGGAGTTTTATTCCTTGAAAAGAAATATCATCAGAAATATAAATATCTCACTGTGGATAAGGATGATAATAAAATATATGGATGGA
>Ga0172381_10005561_pt1 | contig 12742 bp, 12 predicted proteins | sample Leawel6488metaG_FD_119754 | JGI IMG/M metagenome (GOLD analysis project Ga0172381, IMG submission 119754) | Leachate microbial communities from a municipal landfill in Southern Ontario, Canada - Leachate well 64-88 metaG | ecosystem: Engineered > Solid waste > Landfill > Unclassified | place...
AATATTTTCTCTATTTTCATTCCCGAAAAAGAGGCTTATTTGGCGGGAGGAGATTATCTTTTTGTGCTGGGTATTTCTCAAATATTTATGATGTTGGAGTTAACCACTCAAGGTATGTTCAACGGTATTGGGCGTACCAGTCCACCTGCAATTATCAGTATGACATTCAATGCTATTCGCATTCCTTTGGCCATGTTTTTGGCCACTCGAATGGGAGTAACCGGTGTTTGGTGGGCAATTACGATAACCACTGTCTTTAAAGGTGTAATTTTGGTGGTGTGGTTTTATGCGGTTCAACGAAAAATAACGAACAGAGAACTAATATCCCGGTAAAAACAGTCCAATATCATTTACGGGCAGATTAAAAAGATTAGCTACATAAGGATTCACCATTTTTCCCGAAAACATATAGAAACCCGATGAAAATCCATGGTCGCTTTGTGCCAATCCAATGATGCCCCCACCGACAGCCATTGCTTGGAACAAACTTGCAAAAATATTGCTCAATGCCATTGAAGCTGTTCGTGCAACACGTGAACTGATACTCATTTCGCAGAAATGAAGAATGCCATGTTTATGAAATATTGTTGGAGCACCGGGAATGCAAGCCTCCATGGTAGTTTCGAAACAGCCGCCTTGTGCAAGGCGCAAATCGATAATAAGTGCTCCCTGTTTTAGTTCACGTATCAGATCTTCCGATATTCGGTCGCGATGGGGCTGGTTTATATATTCCATTGCGCCAATCAATACGTCTGCCGATCGAAATGTGTTGCGAAGCACATTGGGTTGCAATGTTGAAGTAAAGAGAGTACGACCTAACGTATGTTGGATCAATCGGAGCTTGTTGATATCGTTATCGAACACTTTCACCATCGCTCCCAGAGCAAATGCAGCTCGTGCAGCAATGGTTCCCGCCACATCAGCGCCAATAATAACAACCTCCGTTGGCGAAACCCCGGGAACTCCTCCCATCAAAATTCCTTTTCCGCCGTTTGAATTGCTCATTAGCTCTGCCGCAAGTGTTATGGCGGAAGCTCCCTCTATCTCCGAAATGGCGGTAGCAAATGGAGAAGCTCCTTCTTTGTCATACACCAAATCGTACGCCAGCGCATTGATTCTTTTGGCTGACATGGCTTCCAGAACTATGGACGAGAGCATGGGTTGCTGAAGAAATGAGAAAACGGTTGTGCGAGGACGCATCAACTTTACTTCTTGTAAAGTGGGCGGAGATATTTTTAATATCAGATTAGCTTCAAAAACTTTTGCTTGTGAATCGACTATTATGGCACCAGATTCAGCATAATAATTGTCAGAATAATTAATGGGTAATCCTGCTCCCGATTCCAAAATAACTTTGTGACCTTCATCAACCAAAAGGGCAACCGCCTCCGGCGTTAGAGATAAGCGCTTCTCAAATCGGCTGTTTTCTTTAGGAACTCCAATGGTGAGGGCAGCTCTGGTTTTATTTACTTGCTGCAAAAATTCCCTGACAACAAATGAAGTAACTTTAACGGGTTGATACATCATGATGAATAATGTTTGATAAATTAATTTCAAATATAGGGTTGTATCATTTTCTTTATGTCTGCAACACTCTCATTAACATGTGCAAATGAGATTAAGCGTTTGTTTTCATAAATAACTTTCGCTTTTGAATAATAACCACTTCGCTCGGCTAAATGTTGAGTAATAAATTCTTTTAATTCTTTGTGTGATTTGTCTCGAATAAGTGGTCTTGCATTTTTGGATGCTAATAAACGTGCAGTTAATTCCTCTACCGATGCTTTCACATAGACCGTAATCCCATGTTTATTCATCAAATCCATATTATCAAAAAAACAAGGCGTTCCGCCTCCTGTAGAGATCAACACATTTTGAAACGTTGCTATCTCGCGCAACATTTCACGTTCTATTTTTCGAAAACCATCTTCTCCTTTTAGTTCGAAAAGCTGAGAGATCGATTTTCGATATCGATTTTCAATGTATCTGTCCAAATCGATAAATTCTACGCCCAACTCTGCACTCAGTAGCTTGCCAATAGTGGTTTTTCCCACGCCCATATATCCAACTAAAAAAACTCTGATCATGCAATTTTATAATAAGGGAGTAAACAAACGAACAAATGACTCTTTGAAACGCAACCAAACCGAACGCTTTATCCATTCGCGCAATATAATTTCGGTGGAGTGTTTTTGATCTTCCAAAAAAATCTCATTACCCCGTAGTGCAGCCTCTTTACTATAGATAAAAGCTTCCACTTCCAGATTTTGTTCAAAACTACGTACATCAATATTGGCAGAACCAATTAGGGTCAAGGAATCGTCGATAACGGTTAATTTTGAGTGGAGAAATCCGGGTTCATATAGGTAAACTTTCACGCCCGCTATCATAAGTTTCTTATAATAAGACCTGGAAGCAAGCTGAACAAGCAAAGAATCAGATTTTCGAGACACCATTAATCGAACGTCTACTCCTCTTACCGATGCTGAAATAAGCGCTTCGTACAAACCTTCCGGTGGTATAAAATAGGGCGTTTGCATATAAATGGATAATTTTGCACTGAAAATTGCATGCATAAATCCTTGCAATATTTCCTGTGCCGGACTGTAAGGACCACTACTTACAATCTGGATTAAATTGTTACCAAAATTTTTCAATGGTGGGAAAAATTCACGTGCTGTAATCAACGACTTACTAACTAAAAACCAATCTATCAGAAACACAGATTGCAGACCTTGCACCCCCATACCTTCAATGCGGATATGGGTATCGCGCCAATTGCCCCATTTTGGGCCATATACGTATCTATCTGCAACATTCATTCCGCCAACGTATCCAATTTTTCCATCTATGACTACAATTTTCCGATGGTTGCGATAATTTGCATGAGAAGTAAACATCGGGAATCTTACTTTCATAAATTCTTCCACCTCAATTCCTGCTGATCGCAACTCTTCGTAAAAACTTCTTTTCACTTTCCACGAACCCACCGAATCAACAATCGCTCTAATTTTAATGCCTTCGGCAGACTTCTTAATGAGAATGTCTTTTAACTGATTGCCTACAAGATCGTCTTCCCATGCATAATACTCAATGTGAATGTGTTCGGTGGCATTCTCAATATCGCGAAAAAGCGCATCAAACTTATCGCGTCCCGCGATATAAAAATCGACCGAACTTCCTTGCAACAAAGGGGCTTGGTTTAAATTTCGCAATAATTTAATCAGTTCTGTGTGTTCCGGAGGATAATTAATTGCTTCGGAGGTGGTGCTAAGATTGCCCAGAGGTCTTTTCTTTATCTTCGAATACATTTTTTTTGAGATTGTACGCCGCTTGGTGTAATCTTGGCCAAAAAATGCGTAAATAATTAATCCCACAATAGGTAGAAAAATCAAAACCATAATCCACGTGATGGTTTTAAGGGGATTTCTATTTTCCGAAATAATTACAACGATAACCCCAATGGCTGTAATCAGGTAGATAATTTCTGTTATTCGAAAAAGGATGTGGTACATATGGGTTATTATTAAGCTTCTATATTTCCGGGGGTAATTTTCTTCTCATTCCGAGTAATCAGCGGTCAGCGGTCAGCGGTCAGCGGTCAGCAGTCAGCGGTCAGCAATCAGCTATCAGCAATCAGCTGTTAGCTTTCAGTATTTCATGTCAATTGTCCATTGCTAATTATCAATTATCAATTATCAATTCCTAAGTGCATCTCTACCTATATTTCTCCCCCTCTTTTCCCACATCTTCCAAAATATTTAGATACGAATGGTATCGGCTATTACTGATGTAATGATTTTCTACAGCTTCAAGAACGGCACATCGGGGTTCGTTAATGTGCATGCAGCTATTGTAATAACATTTTTTTGAAAACTTAAATATTTCAGGAAAATAATGTGATACTTCTTCGGGAGTCATATCAATGTTCCCAAATCCTTTTATGCCCGGAGTATCAATTAGAAAACCTCCTTCGACCAATTCTATCATTTCGGAGAAAGTGGTGGTGTGTGTACCCCTTTGATGATAAGTGGATATGTCACCTATTCTCTGCGTTTCTTCACCGGTAATCACATTGATGAACAACGATTTTCCAACGCCCGAATGGCCTGCCAACAAAGTGATTTTATCTTTGATAAGAGCTTTTAATTCGTCAACGCCTGTGCCGTTTATCAATGAAAGTTTTTGACATCGATATCCGACGGTCTTATAAAGATGAACGAGTGCATCCAAATACTCCATATCATCTTCATCATACAAATCGATCTTATTGAAAACAAGACAAACCGGAACACTATATGCTTCAGCCGTAACCAAAAAGCGATCTATAAAAACTGTTGTTGTATCAGGAGACTTTATGGTTACAAAAAGCAACGTTAGATCGATATTGGCAGCTAAAATATGTGCGTGTTTGGATAAATTAGAGGCACGACGAACAATGTAGTTCTTTCGATCAGCAATTTCTGTAATGTAAGAGGTTGAATCAGGATTGAAATCAATTTTTACGTTATCGCCCACCACAACAGGATTCGTACTACGAATGCCCTCCAATCGAAAACGACCTTTTGCCCGGCATTCAATATTTTGTCCGTTTTCCGTTCTTACTAAATAAGTGTTGCCTGTAGTCTTAATTACCAATCCTTTCATGCGCTTAAAAATAAAAAAAGGAAAAGTATCGTCCTCCTTTCCTTTTTTGTAGTTCGTTACTTATACCGTAAGGACTTCTTTTTCCTTTACTTCAAAAGCATCATCGATCAACTTGATGTACTTATCGTGCAATTTTTGTAAAGAAACTTCGGCATTTTTACCTGTATCTTCGGGCAAACCATCTTTAACACCTTTTTTGATGGCATCCATTCCTTCGCGTCGGAAGTTTCGAATACTTATTTTTGCATCTTCAGCTTCTTGCTTTATTTGTCTCACAAGCTGTTTGCGTCGTTCTTCAGTCAACGGTGGGATTCCCAAACGTATCACTTCACCGTTGTTTTCGGGAGTGATGCCCACATCGGAGTCTAAAATTGCTTTTTCAATTATTTTCAACATAGATCTTTCCCAAGGTTGGATAAGAATTGATTTTGCATCGGGTGTAGAAACTGTTGCAGCACTCGTTAGAGGAGATTGTGTTCCATAATAATCTATTCTCACATTGTCGAGGATATGTAGATTGGCTCTTCCGGCGCGAATACGCGACAAAGTATCTTCGAGATACTCAAGCGTTGACTCCATTTTTCCTTCAATTTCTTTTTCTAAGCTTTGAATGTCTATCATAGGATTTATTTTTTATGTATTATAAACAAAAATAGGAAATTTAATTGACAATATAAACTAAAAACCGAACTTTACTTTTCGTTTTGGATTGGATAAACGAGGGTGCCAATGTTTTTGCCTAAGATTACTTTTTTCAGATTCCCAACTCTGTCCATATCGAATACCACGAGCGGCAACCCATTTTCATTACTCATAGTGGTGGCAGTGAGGTCCATTATTTTAAGACCGCGCTCATAAATTTCGTCAAACGAAATTTTATCAAATTTTGTGGCTGCAGGATCTTTTTCAGGATCGGCTGTGTAGACGCCGTCCACACGTGTGCCTTTGAGAAACACATCGGCTTCAATTTCAATTGCGCGCAAAACAGAAGCAGTGTCAGTAGTAAAAAACGGATTTCCGGTTCCTCCGGAAATTATCGCTATTTGACCCTTATTGAGCGAGTCAATGGCTTTCCATTTGGTGTAATATTCTCCAATAGGTTCCATACGGATAGCCGTGTAAACCTGATTGGCCTGACCTATTGCAGAAAGAGCTGAGCTTAAAGCCAAGCTATTGACCACAGTGGCAAGCATACCCATTTGGTCGCCTTTCACCCGATCGAACCCTTTCGATGTTCCGCTTAATCCGCGAAATATATTTCCTCCACCAATAACAATGCCTATTTCAACACCCATTTCGGCAATCTCTTTGATCTGTTGAGCATACTCATTCAATCGATTTTTGTCAATGCCATACTGTTTTTCACCCATGAGCGATTCGCCACTCAGTTTCAATAAAATTCGCCTGTATTTTGTCATAATAAATTATATTTCGTGTTAATTGTCTTTACAAAAATATCAATAAAATGTCATATTAAAGAATTGTCGATGGGGTAGTGTTCGTTCAATTCGAAAAGTTGTATTAAAATCATACTTTTCTCTTTAATATTCCGGAATAAAAGACACTTCTTTGAAGGCATATATTCGTTCTTCTTTGTCAATGTGTGTTTCCAAAACCAAATGCCCAGAGGGCAACACATTTTTTATTTTGGCTCTAAAACGTTCAGTTTTATCTTCGAACCAATAGAAATTATCCGTTCGGTAAAGTTGTATCATGTATTCTTTCTCAATCATGCTTACTTCACCATTTTGCAACCGTCGATAGAGAAGAAAAAACTCCTTGAAAAAGTCATTCAACAGATTGTCGCGGTTATACGAATGCCCTGTTATCTGTCTCAAAGAAACAGGGTTGGGCAATTCGTCCGGAAACTTTTCCTCATTCACATTCAATCCTATGCCCACAATGGAGAAATCGATGCGCGGACCGATCAAGCTATTTTCAATAAGTATTCCGGCAATCTTTTTGTCGTTCCAATAGATATCGTTGGGCCATTTGATAGTGATATTTGGAGTGAAGCGATCCAGGATTTTTTTTAATGCTAAGGATACAATACGAGAAATAATAAATTGTTCTTTCGCAAAAACGAAATGAGGGTATATTAAGAAGCTAAACAACAAATTTTGCCCCCGGCCTGAAAACCAACTATTGCCTGCATGTCCTCGTCCTTGGGTTTGAAAATCGGTCATTACGAGCGATCCTTCCGGTTGAGGAGTCATCTTTTGCATGTTTCTCAACTCTAAGTTGGTAGAAGAAGTCTCATCCAACGAGATTACAACCCTATCTTTACTCAGATGTTCCATAATATTCCTGTTGCTTTTTCTTTGGCATCTTTTTCACAACTTCTTCAATTGAGTGATAAATCCATTTCTTTATCTCTTCATCGGGCATATCGCCCGCTATTTCAATTGAATTCCAATATTTTTTGTGCATATGATAAGCAGGGGTTACACTCTGGTATTGTTCTCTCAAAGTAATCGCCTTTTCTGGATCACATTTCAGCGATATTGTTTTTACTTCTGTATCCAATGGAATCAGAGCAATCATCTTTCCCAAAACCTTTAGCACCAAAGTAACTTCATTAAATGGAAATGTAGGCTCTACCAACGGAATGTTGAGGCAATAATAGTATAGTTCTTCAATATTCATTCAACCTGTATTTGTAAATTTATAAATTTAAAATAGAGGCGACATAAAAGCATCATCAATATGTTCAATATCAAAATTCTTTCCATTCCAAACGGAAGAGATAATATCGAAACGAGCGGGTTTGTCTATATCTTTAATTTGGAGATAAAGATCGGCTGCTTCAACAATGCGACGAATTTTATTTTTGCCAATAAAATCTTCGGGATTTCCCCATTGACGCGATGTGCGCGTTTTCACCTCAACAAAAACAATAAACTCCCCATCCTCTGCCACGATATCTATTTCGTGACGGTACATTCTCCAGTTTTGTTTCAAAACTTTGTAGCCTTTTTTTCGAAGAAAATTTGCTGCCGCAATTTCTCCTTGTTTACCGAGTTCGTTGTGTTCTGCCATTTTTTTTGAAATTAGTATTAAATTAGCACTCCAGAACCATGTTAATTGTGTAAAAATACGAATTATAGGGAAGAAAACTTTATTTCAACGAATAATTTTTGTTTTTTTGTAAAAGGAATGGATTTATCACGCAAAGTCTCGGAAGTGATGGATGTTTTTTGTTGTTTCGTGATTTCGTTTTTCTTTAGGAAGTCGTGAGAGAATAAGGTCTCGCAAAGAACACAAAAAAGTAAAGCACGCAAAGATAAATTTAGAATATAATGTATCGATTTAAAAACACTCAGTTGTCAGATAGTTAGTCTTTTGAGCTCTTTGTTTATAGAGGCAGGCTACTGATAATCAGCACTCGACAAAAGCCCCCTTCAGATAGAGGATTTAGGGGCAGAAGAAAGAAGAATAGTTTAATGTGCACTAAATTATTATACCTTTTATAACGTTTTGACACGTTGTCAACTGTCAATTGTCCATTGTCAATTGATTAAATTTTCATCTCCTTAATTTTCAATTTTCCATTTTCAACTTTTAATTCTCACTCAAATGTTAGACGACAAATATTTTATGAACCAAGCCCTATCAGAGGCCAAACTCGCCTTCCACAAAGACGAAGTACCCATTGGTGCTGTGGTTGTTTGCAACAACCGGATTATTGCGCGTGCACACAACCTCACCGAAACGCTCAACGATGTTACGGCTCACGCCGAAATGCAAGCGATAACAGCAGCGGCAAATATGTTGGGTAGTAAATACTTGAACGAATGTACCTTATACGTAACCATTGAACCATGCCCCATGTGTGCCGGTGCATTGGGCTGGGCTCAGTTTCAACGTGTTGTTTATGGTGCTGATGATAAGAAAAAAGGATATTCTCATTTTTCAACGAAAGTACTACATCCTAAAACAGAAGTCCAAGGCGGAGTCTTGGCCGAAGAAGCTGCCGAATTAATGAAAACATTTTTTGAAAAAAGAAGATAATTATGAAACAGAGACAACATTTTCACAAGCTACGAAAGATATTGCTTCTCGCACTTCTAATAATACCGATATCATTCGTTTTTAGTCAATCGAAAACAGTAACTCGCTTGGGAATAATGAATCCCACACCGGGAATTCTTAGCAATGCGTTGAATCTTATATCGAAGCAATACATTACGGCAGATAATCTGGAAGTTGTGGGTATTTATCATGAGTCGCAAGCTTCATCCATAGCAGCAACCAATAAGTTTATTGAAGAAAAAGGCTACGACCACATCTCGTTTCAAATAGTAGAAGGTGATTTGTTGTTAGAAAATTTGTTTGAAGAGAACAATTGCACAACCCAGTTTAAGAAGTTGTTTGATAATACAGATGCACTCATATTTTTTGGAGGCATGGATATACCACCAAGGATCTACAGTGAAGAAACTTTTCTAACCACAGAACATTTTGATGCAGGTAAAAATTGGGAACTGTCCTTCTTGTTTCATCTAATTGGAGGCTCACAAAATGATCTCCAGCCACTACTTGTGAATAAACCCGATTACACAATATTGGGTATCTGTCTTGGTATGCAGGAGATGAACGTAGCGAGTGGAGGATCGATGGTTCAGGATATCCCATATCAGATCTATGGCAAAACTACTTATGAGAGTATTCTAAAACAAGACAGTACAGCAGTTCACAAAAACTATCACAATAGAATAGACAACGAAAACAGCTTTACCTCCATCCATTTTCACCCAATCTCAATTGCGCCGGGAAGCTTTTTGGATTTTACAGAGAACAGTGAAAACCTTGTTGTGGCAAGTGTGCATCATCAGGCTGTGAAAGATTTGGGAAAGAGTTTTAAAGTAGTAGCCACTTCTGTTGATGAAAAAGTTGTGGAAGCATTGCAACACATCCAATTTCCCAATGTTTACGGAATACAATTTCATACCGATTTTTCATCGCTTTACGAGGAAGGATACAAATTTAAAGTATCTCAAAATAAAATAATGGAACTGAGTGAGGAGACACGCACTTTCCAACAACTATTTTGGCAAAATTTTAGTGAGCGACTGAAATAGAACTAATTGAGGAGCTAACTATTTTGTGTTTCTACAGCAATCCTTTCATCACTCCACCATCAATCTGAATGGTTGTACCAGTTATGGAGCGTGCCTGCGATGAGCACAAATAACAGACCATATTGCCTAATTCATCGGGGCTCATAAATCGTGTGTGAGGGAACGCAGAAACAACTTGTTCTTCATACGCTTGCACAGAAACATTTTCATCATTGGCTTCCTTTTCCATTAACTGCGTGACTCTATCGGTTTTGAAATAACCGGGACACACATTATTGATGGTGACACCTTTACCAATAAGTTCTTTGCTTATGCTTTTAGCAAAACTTACCACAGCCGCTCTGAAAATATTGGAAAGTACCATTGTAGGCGACGGTTCTTTCACAGTCACAGATGTAATGTTTACTATGCGTCCCCAACCATTTTTCTCCATGTGTGGCAGGCAATATTTTATCATTCTGATGTTGTATTTCAACACCGAATTGTATGCTTCATCAAAGTCATCCATCGATAATTCGTCAAAAGACCCGGGAGCAGGACCACCCGAATTGTTAACAAGAATATCTATCTTGCCAAACTTTGCAATAGTTTCATCCACAATTTTACGATTGTCTGCTTCCGACGACATGTCCACGCTCATTGCTAAAACTTCTACTCCGTGTACTTCAATATCTTTTTTTGCTTTTTGCAAATCGTCACTGTTTCGAGCGCACAATACAACATTTACGCCTTCTTTTGCAAGTGCAACAGCACATGCTTTTCCCAATCCTTTACTGCTCCCACCAACAATAGCAACTTTACCTTTTATTTTGTAATCCATAATTTCACACTTTTCTTTAATAACAAAGAAAACAGCCAATAGGTTTATAATTTTGCCGCTCAAAGAAGTCAAAAATGATATGAAGTTCGTATATTTGCAACTAATCTTTGTAAGAAAAGATTTAATTTCGATAGTTGAGTGCACCCTGAAAACACCCAATTGCTGATTATCAGTTTTTTTCTGCCCTTTGTCCCTGAAGGGAAAAGCCTAATAATCAGCGCTCAGCCAAAGTCCCCTCGTAGGGGATTTAGGGGCGGTAGACTTTTCAAAGTGGATTCATAGTTTATACAATCATTTCTTTCTAATTCGATACTACATTATGTCAAAACAATTTAAACGTACGCTTATAACCGCCGCTTTGCCCTATGCCAATGGACCCATCCATATTGGGCACCTTGCAGGTGTCTATGTTCCTTCGGATATTTATGCGCGATACTTACGTCTTAAAGGCGAGGAAACTCTTTTTGTCTGTGGATCGGACGAACACGGTATACCCATCACTATTGCTGCGAGGAAAGAGGGTGTGACGCCGCAAGACATAGTGGACAGATACCACAGCTTAATCAAAAAATCTTTCGATGAATTTGGAATTACGTTCGATATATACTCGCGTACTACCTCCGATATTCACAAACAGACAGCTACCGATTTTTTTCAAAAACTGTACGATAAAGGTGAGTTTATAGAACAAGAAACAGAACAGTATTATGACGAAGAGGCAAAGCAATTTCTTGCCGATCGATATATTACAGGCACTTGCCCACATTGCCAATACGAAAAGGCATACGGTGACCAATGCGAAAGTTGCGGGACATCCCTCAATCCCACCGATCTTATCAATCCGAAATCAGCTTTAAGTGGTGCAGTACCCGTACGTCGCAAAACAAAACATTGGTACTTGCCTTTGAACAAACACGAATCGTGGCTGCGCCAATGGATTTTGGAAGATCACAAAGAATGGCGCAGCAATGTGTACGGACAGTGCAAATCGTGGTTAGATCAGGGATTGCAACCGCGAGCGGTGAGTCGCGATTTAGATTGGGGAGTGCCTGTGCCTGTTGAAGGGGGCAAAGGCAAAGTATTGTATGTATGGTTTGACGCACCAATTGGTTATATTTCCAATACCAAAGAGTTGTTGCCTAACGATTGGGAAAAATGGTGGAAAGATGAATCTACGAAGATGATTCACTTTATTGGCAAAGATAATATTGTGTTCCATTGCATTGTGTTTCCGGCTATGTTGAAAGCCGAAGGCTCATTTAATCTGCCCGAAAATGTACCTGCCAATGAATTTATGAATTTAGAGGGTGATAAAATATCTACGTCACGAAATTGGGCTGTGTGGTTACACGAATATTTGCAAGATTTCCCCGGAAAGCAAGATGTATTGCGCTACGTGCTAACCGCTAATGCTCCCGAAACCAAGGACAACGATTTCCTTTGGAAAGATTTTCAAGCACGCAATAACAATGAGTTGGTGGCGATATTAGGCAACTTCGTAAATAGAGCACTGGTACTCACGCAAAAGTATTTTGATAACAAAGTTCCGGAGCGCCATGAATTAACCGATTATGACAAAGAAACACTCAACAACTTCAAGAGTCTGAAACAAACGATTGAGAAAAACCTGGACAACTTCAAATTCCGCGAAGCACTCAAAGATGCTATGAATTTGGCGCGCATCGGCAACAAATACCTGGCCGATACTGAGCCTTGGATAGTAGCTAAAACGGATATGCCTCGCACGGAAACCATTCTAAACATTGCGTTGCAAATTACGGGCAATCTGGCTATTGTGTTTGAACCTTTTTTGCCGTTTTCGGTAAAGAAAATCAAGCAGTTTTTAAATATCGATGAGCTTTCGTGGGATCAGTTGGGTAGCATGGATCTTTTGTCCGTAGGACACGAATTGGGCAAATCGGAATTGTTATTTGAAAAAATTGAAGACGAAGCTATAGAGCTACAAGTGCAAAAACTTTTGGATATTAAAAAAGCAAATAAAGAGAAAGAATACAAAGCACAACCTATAAAAGAAGAAATTGCGTTTGACGATTTCACTAAACTTGACTTGCGCGTAGCAACCGTATTGGAGTGCGAGCGTGTTCCTAAAACTGACAAGTTGCTTCGCTTTCTATTGGACGATGGAATTGGCAAACGTACCATTCTCTCGGGTATAGCTGCCTATTATCCTGAA
>Ga0172381_10005562_pt1 | contig 12741 bp, 8 predicted proteins | sample Leawel6488metaG_FD_119754 | JGI IMG/M metagenome (GOLD analysis project Ga0172381, IMG submission 119754) | Leachate microbial communities from a municipal landfill in Southern Ontario, Canada - Leachate well 64-88 metaG | ecosystem: Engineered > Solid waste > Landfill > Unclassified | place...
CTTTTTCGGTGTTAAAATAATTTTATAAAGCTTTATTGTTTCTCCTTATTTTATTGTCTGAATTATGATCTTGAGATTTATATGATTATATGATCCGGACGAGATCTATCTTTTTATCTTCTTTATAAAAATTGATAGAGCTTCACAATACGAACTGCAAAAGCATAACTTTCCCCTCTTCATAATATTCTCATTCATCTCACTGAAAATTTATCATTGACCTATATTTCATCACTTTCCGATGCAGAACTTTGAAAATATATTCCCCAATATCTCATCAGTTGAGATATGTCCCGATATTTCGCCCAAATGAAACATGCACTCCCGGATGTCTTGTGCCAAAAAATCGTGCGATAGATTTATATCCAACCCTTCGCGTACGCGAACAATGGCGGTGAGTGCCTTTGTGAGTGCCTGATAGTGGCGCATGTTGGTCACAATTACGTCGGCTTCGCCGATAGAAGGAATATGCGCTGCTTTGATCAATAGTTTTTGTAGTGAATGTATGTTCTCTTCGTTTTTTGCAGAAATGAAAAGTCGATCGCCTTCTAAATCTCTCAACAAATCGTGTTTCTTATTCAATTTTTCTTGCGAAAGCAAGTCAACTTTGTTAAACAAAAAGATTGTATGTTTATTCTTTAATTTTGGCAGCAGCGATTGCGCCATCTCTTTTATCTTTTCATTGGAAGTGGTTAAATCAATCACCCACACTATTATGGATGCCTGATCAATTTTTTGGTACGTCCGCTCAATTCCCATCATCTCAATGGCATCGAAAGTGTGGCGAATACCGGCAGTATCAATAAATCGGAAAGAAACTCCTTCTATATTGACTACATCCTCAATGACATCGCGGGTGGTTCCGTGAATATCGGAAACAATAGCTTTTTCTTCTTCCAAAAGCATATTGAGCAACGTAGATTTTCCGGCGTTGGTTTCCCCGATAATGGCTACAGGAATTCCGTTTTTAATAACATTTCCCAGACTGAACGATTGTGCAAGTTTTTGAATTTCCGTTTCCACCTGATTAACCAATTCATACAATTTATCGCGATCGGCAAACTCTACATCTTCTTCTGAAAAATCCAGTTCCAGTTCTATCAAGGAGGCAAATTGTAAAAGCGTGTCGCGCAACTGCGCTATTTTGTTAGTAAATCCTCCCCGCATCTGGTTCAACGATACACGATGAGCAGTAGCTGAAGTTGCTGCAATTAGATCGGCGACGGCTTCTGCCTGCGATAGATCGAACTTACCATTGGTGAAAGCGCGACGTGTAAATTCGCCGGCTTCAGCCATGCGAGCTCCGCTGTGAATCAACAGTTCTATCATTTTTTGCTGAATATACACTGATCCATGACAAGCAATTTCAATGCTCTCTTCGCCTGTAAACGAATGAGGAGCATGAAATATCGTAATTAGGACTTCGTCCAACACGCTTGCGTTGTGTATGATTTTACCAAAATGAACCGTATAAGGTTTCTGATCAACCAATTTTTTATTGATGGGAGATTCAAAAAACGTATCAACCAATGCAATAGATCCCTCGCCCGAGAGTCTGACAACCGCAATTGCACCCATCCCCGGAGGAGTGGATATGGCACAAATTATATCGTTCATAAACTATATTTTTGTTTTTTCGCGTTTTTGGTTTTTTGTGATTTCGCAAACATTTTAAAATGTGATTTTGTTATTTCTGTCATTTGAGGTTTTCAAATATTTTAAAACGCTATTTTTGTGATTTCGGTCTTTTTGTAGTTTTTAACTTTGCATAATCTATTAACCAATTAACCAAATCATCACATCATCAAATTTTCAAATCAACCCACACCACACACCCCATACCACACATCACACTTTTAATATCTAAAACTGCTCCCACCCACAAACTCACGCAGTAGAGAAGTTGGCGGCAACTCAAAGTCGGTAATATAATTGAAATAAGAGAGAAACTTCAACAAACGATACGCCTCGGCGTATTCCGGTGCTTTGCGTGGCACTTGTTGCAAAATGGGTTCCACATGTCGGCGTATGGCACCCAATTCGTAAATCATAGCCGAGTTAAACATCACATCGGCATTTTCCTGGTATGGAAAGATCCATTTTTCATCACCTCTTCTAACACTTTCCCAGCGAGAAATCGTGTCCACAGCGGAGTAATTTCGATAACGATAGTCACGCACAATACGACGTAACAATCGGTTGTCCGATGCCGGAATCCAGTTGTGATTGTCTAACGAGATTGACGTAAGCGCCGATACGTATACCATAAATTTCTTTTCAGGTGGAATTTTTGCAGTAAGTTCAGGATTCAGTGCGTGAATACCTTCCACAATAATTATATCATTCGGATCAATTTTTAGTCTATTGTCACGGTATTCACGTTTACCTGTAACAAAATTATAAGTGGGTTGTTCCACTTCAATGCCTTGCATCAGTGCCAACATATTTTCTTCAAATAGTGGCAAATCTAATGCATAAAGCGACTCGTAATCGTGTTTGCCAAATTCATCTAACGGACTATCTTCCCGGTTCACAAAATAGTCGTCTAACGATATACCAACCGGTTTGAGCAGATTAACCAACAATTGTACTTCCAAACGTTTTTTAAATGTTGTTTTGCCTGACGAGGAAGGTCCGGAGATTAAAATAACGCGTACACCTTCTTTGTACTTCTCGGCAATTTGTGCAGCAATATCACCAATTTGTTTTGCCTGATATGCTTCGGCAATTTGAATAACTTCTGAAATACGATTATCACGTTTAGCTTTGTTTAAGTCACCAACGTTGTCAAGCCCGGTTATCTTTAAAAACTCAAGATGTTCGCGGTAAACATCCAATAATTTATCTTGCCTTATAAACGCTTCCAGCCTGTCCGGATTAACTCGATTTGGTATCATCAGCAAAAATCCACCGTTGTAGTGTCTTACATCAAAAATGGTGATATATCCGGTTGATGGTGTCAAACATCCGTAAAAATGGTTGACGTATCCATCGAGCTCAAAATAACGCGAATACATAAAATTGGAAGTTTCCAATAGCAAGGCTTTGTCTTCCATTCTATTTTCTCGAAAGAGCTTAACTACTTCTTCCGTTTCCTCTTCTCGTGAAATAAAAGGTAAGTCGGCTTCTACAATTTCGTGCATTCTTTTTCGTACATTGTCCAGTTGTTTTGGGGTCACTTTCCCCGTTTCACCATCAATTTCGATATGGAAAAAATACCCTTTTGATACTGCATGTTCAATATAAGTAGTTGCATCGGGTAGGACATCATTTACTGCTTTTGCCAAAATAAAAGAGAGCGATCGCACATAAGTTCTCATGGCAGAAGATGAAGTAATGTCCACAAATTCCACCAATTTTGGACGATAAACTTTATATGCAAGCGATTCGGTTCGGTTATTTACTTTAGCGTTGGCTATCAAATAGGGCATTTCAAAATTAAAAATCTTTCGGATTTCCACTAATGATGAACCAATTGGAACATGTTTTCTTTCACCTGTGTTTTTCAAATGGATTTCAACTGTATCAGTCATAATTTATTTATTAGAATATGTTTATTTATTAATATCGATAATATTTATGTGTATATTTGTCGACTAAATTACGTTATTTTTTGAACATGGACTATACTTTTTTCGATTTTCTGAAACTCATCGGGTCATTAAGCTTGTTTCTCTACGGAATGAAGATAATGAGCGAGGGTTTACAAAAAATGACAGGCGAACAGCTAAGGAACATTTTAGCTGTCATGACAAAAAACCGCGTGATGGGAGTCTTTATGGGTATTTTGATAACGGCTCTCATTCAGTCCTCGTCAGCCACCAGTGTCATGGTGGTAAGCTTTGTGAATGCCGGGTTGCTTTCGCTAACACAGTCCATTGGCGTAATTATGGGAGCCAATATTGGTACTACAGTAACAGCCTGGATGATATCTTTGTTCGGTTTTGGCAAATTTTCCATCAGTATCATATCAATTCCTTTGATGGGAATTGGGTTTCCACTAATTTTTTCGGCAAAAAGTAAACGCAAATCTTTGGGTGAATTTATCTTTGGTTTTGCGTTTCTTTTTTTAGGACTTGATTTTCTGAAAAATTCAATGCCTGACTTGCAAAACAATCCTGAGGTTCTTTCTTTCGTTAGCAATTTTGCAAATATGGGTTTTCTTTCAACGCTTATTTTTCTTTTTATCGGAACAGTGCTCACCATCATCATCCAGTCTTCAAGCGCTACGGTTGCAATAACTCTTATTATGTGTTCGCGAGGATGGATTGGATTTGAGTCGGCGGCTGCCATGATTATGGGAGAAAACATTGGAACAACAATAACGGCTAACCTGGCAGCTATATCTGCCAACGTAACTGCAAAACGAGCGGCTTTTTCTCATCTATTATTTAACGTGTTGGGTGTAATATGGATGCTCTTTGTGTTCAATTACTTTGTTGATGCTGTTGCAGGCATAGTTGAAAATGTCTCGTCTGTGAACCCCACAGAAATGAGCAGTTTTTTGTCAACCATTTCGCCTCAGGAATTTTCTTCTATAAACTCACTACCGGCATCGGAACTATCTGCCGATTTGGTTGCAAAGCAGGAGTTATACCATAGCTATGAACTTTCGACATCCTACGGGCTCTCATTGTTTCACACCCTTTTTAATGTTTCCAATGTGTTTATAATGATTTGGTTTGTAAATGTTTACGAGAAAATATGTAAGCTAATAATTAAAGCCAAAGCAGATGAAGAAGACGAAGAGTTCCAATTGCAATATATATCAAGAGGAATGCTTTCTACGGCTGAGCTTTCTATTTTGCAGGCTGAGAAAGAGATGGAGGTATACGCAAACAGAACTCGAAAAATGTTTTCTATTGTGCAGAAGCTCGCTGTCACGAAAGATGAATCGAAATTTGTAAAAACTTTTGCACGTATTGAAAAATACGAAGGTATTAGTAATCGTATGGAAGTAGAAATTGGAACTTACCTGAATAAAGTGGCTGAAGGAAAATTGAGTAACAAAAGTAAGGAGAGGATCAGAGCTATTTTAAGAGGTGTAACTGAGATTGAAAGCGTTGCAGACTCTTGTCACAACTTTGCCAAACATTATAAAAGAAAAATGGATGCAAACGTTACCTTTCCCGACAATTTAAGAGAAAATATATTCGCCATGTTTAATCTCTTAGAAAAATCTTTCGATAAAATGCAATTGATTATAAAGAAGCAAGAAGTTACAAAGGAGGATATGACTGAGTTTATAAATTATGAGACGCAAATCAATGAAATGCGCAACTTCTTGAAACGCAAGAATATTGAAGATGTAAATAACAATATTTATTCTTATCAGAGTGGTGTTTTCTATATGGATATTATTTCAGAATGTGAACATATGGGAGATTATATTATAAATGTAGTTGAGTCGGTAAATCATCAAAAAATTTAGCAAATACCTATTCTTTATTTTAGTTATTCTTCTTTGTTATAGATATATTCCATAAAACTACCTCATGTTGGTGACAATTATTTTATTTTTATATGTTTAATAAATATTTGTGATTCATTCAATTTGAAGTATATTTGCTTTAAAATTACGTTACATCTTGAAAAATGGACTATACTTTTTTTGATTTCTTAAAACTTGTCGGATCTTTAGGTTTGTTTCTCTACGGAATGAAGATTATGAGTGAAGGCTTGCAGAAGTTGGCAGGCGAACAGCTCAGAACCATTCTCACCGCCATGACTCGCAACCGTTTGATGGGAGTTCTCACGGGAATCTTAATTACAGCCCTCATTCAATCGTCGTCCGCCACCAGCGTTATGGTAGTTAGCTTTGTGAATGCCGGTTTACTCACTTTGGTACAATCCATTGGCGTAATTATGGGAGCAAATATTGGTACCACCGTAACAGCATGGATGATATCTTTGTTCGGTTTCGGTAAGTTTTCCATCAGTATCATTTCCATTCCTTTGTTAGGTGTAGGTTTACCGCTCATATTTTCCGCAAAAAGTAAACGTAAATCATTGGGAGAATTTATTTTTGGTTTTGCTTTTCTGTTTTTAGGACTCGATTATCTAAAGAATTCTATGCCCGATTTACAAAACAATCCTGAGGTGCTCGCCTTTGTAAGTGATTTTTCAAATTTGGGCTTTCTTTCAACGCTTATCTTTCTATTTATTGGAACAATACTTACAATTATTGTGCAATCATCCAGTGCCACGGTAGCCATCACACTTATTATGTGTTCACGCGGATGGATCGATTTTGAGTCTGCAGCGGCTATGATTATGGGTGAAAATATTGGAACTACCATTACGGCCAATATGGCTGCTTTTTCTGCTAACATTTCTGCTAAACGTGCAGCCTTTGCTCATTTAATGTTTAACACATTGGGTGTGATTTGGATGCTCTTTGTTTTTAAAGCTTTTACAGGTATGACGGCAAACATCATTAATAATATTGGGCCTGCAAATCCGGCAGAAATGACCGGGTTTCTGTCTTCTTTGTCCCCTCATGAGTTCTCTATGATCACAACATCACCAACGTCGGAACTCTCAGCCGATTTAGTTGCCAAACAGAATTTGTATCATTCCTATGAAGCTGCTACATCGTATGGACTTTCGTTATTTCACACTATGTTTAATATTATAAACGTATTTATTATGATATGGTTTGTAAATTTGTATGAAAGAATTTGCAAAATTATCATCAAACCCAAAGTAGACGATGAAGACGAAGAATTCCAGCTGCAGTTTATCTCTACCGGTATGCTTTCTACGGCCGAGCTATCTATTCTGCAAGCAGAAAAAGAGATGGAGGTTTATGCACGAAGAACAAGAAAAATGTTTAAATTAGTGCAAAAGCTCGCTGTTGCAAAAGATGAAGTAAAATTTGTAAAGCTTTTTACTCGTATCGAGAAATATGAGGGCATAAGCGACCGTATGGAAATAGAAATAGGGTCGTACCTGAACAAAGTTGCCGAAGGAAGACTGAGTAACAGGAGTAAAGAGCGAATAAGATCGATATTGCGTGGTGTAACGGAGATTGAAAGCATAGCAGACTCGTGTCACAATATGGCGCGCCATTACAGACGTAAATTGGAAGCGAACGCTGTCTTTACTGAAGGCTTAAGAGAAAACATCGGCATGATGTGGAAAGAACTCGAAAAGGCGTTAGATAAAATGCAGGAGGTGCTGAAGCTACAAGAAGTAACAGATGCTGATATGGCGGATAGCATTAAATATGAAAACCGACTAAACGAAATGCGCAATATGCTGAAAAGAAAGAATATTGAAGATGTTAATGATAAAATTTATGACTATCAAACGGGTGTTTTCTATACCGACTTGGTACAAGAATGTGAACGCATGGGCGATTATATTATTAATGTTGTGGAGTCTGTGAAACTTAAGAAATTCTAATTCATTTCTATCCTAACACCCAACACCTAATAGCTAACACCTAACAGCAATTATAATGAACGACTGGAAGAAAAATTTAAACATAGTATATTCAACAAATCCCGATTATCATTACGAACAGAATGAAACTCCGGAGGAGGAAACTATTTCTAAAGAAAAACAACTTTTGAGGATAAAATTAGACACTAAACAACGACGCGGCAAAGCCGTTACACTCGTAACAGGTTTCGTTGGAACAGATGACGATTTGAATATTTTGGGAAAAATGTTGAAAGTGAAGTGTGGAGTAGGCGGATCGGTGAAGAATGGTGAAATCATTGTTCAAGGCGATATGCGCGACAAAGTGCTCACCATATTACAAAAGGAAGGATACAAGAAAGCGCGTGTCAATTAATCAACCTCCATATCTCCATGTCTACAAAGCGTCGGCCGGATCGGGTAAAACCCACCAGCTTACGGGCAAATACATACGTCTGCTTTTTACTGCTCCGCACAATTACCGCCATATTTTAGCAGTGACATTTACCAATAAGGCGACCGACGAAATGAAGAGTCGCATTGTTGAAGAACTCAACAACCTTGCCGTTGGCAATGAATCGGGATTCCTGAAACAGTTGATGGCTGAGTTCAAATTATCGGAACAAACTATTCGCCAACAATCCAAAGGCATCCTGCAAAGCATTTTGCACAATTACTCCTCATTTTCTATTAGCACCATCGATGGATTTTTCCAGCAAACCATGCGCGCGTTTACGCGCGAGATGGGAATAGCGGGCGGCTATAAAGTGGAAGTAGACAACAAGTCTTTTTTACCCGAAATTGTGGATCTCATGCTCAACGAATTGGATGAAGATGGTAATGAGAATTTAATAGATTGGTTGCTGGACTTCATGAAAGAGCGTATTGAGGATAACAAAACCTGGAAAATAAACGATGAAATAGTCAAACTTGCCTACAATTTATTTGACGAACGATTTATTACTTTATCGGCACCTGTGCAAGAACAGATAAAAGATAAAGAAGCCCTCAGACTATATAAGCAAAAATTGTACGCAATAATTCGCGATTACGAAAATCGTCTGAAAGAGATTGGTAAGCGTGCACAAAATATAACTAATGAACATAACTTGGAGTTTACTGATTTTTCCGGAAGTAGCCGCTCACAATTTCGAAGGTTTGAGGCATGGGCAAAGGGAGAGTTTCCTGACTTAACACCTACTTTCCTAAAATTTCCCGATGATGTGACCTGTTGGTATGTTAAAAAGACTCCCGATGACATAAAAAATGCCATAGAGAATGCCTACAATGATGGATTGAATGAATGTGTAAAAGAGATCATTAGCCATTACAACGATTGCACCAACTACATCACTTCTGAGGAGATATTGCGACTTTTCAACACGCTGGGAATTCTCAACGATGTAAACAATCGCCTGCAAACATATCGCAGAGATAGCAACATGTTATTTTTGTCGGATACAACCGAGCTGTTAAACAAAATAATTGCAGACAGCGAATCGCCATTCATTTACGAAAAAATTGGCGGACGACTCAATCATTTTATGATTGATGAGTTTCAAGACACATCAACCATGCAGTGGAATAATTTCAGACCTTTGTTGCAAGAGAGTTTGTCCTCTGGAAACTACAATTTGATTGTGGGCGATGTGAAGCAAAGTATTTACCGTTGGCGTAATTCTGATTGGCGACTGCTTGAAGAGCAGATTGAACAAGATTTTTCGAAACCCAATATTCAAGAACATATCTTAGGCACCAATTGGCGAAGCGATACCAACATCATTCGGTTCAACAATCAGTTTTTTGAGTATGGTGCGCGTATCATGCAAGATGAATTCACTGGTAGTGATGAAGAAATTGGAAACTCCGCTTATTTTTCTACGAAAATTGAGTCTGCCTATAATCAGGTTTTCCAAGAAGTTGCTCCACACAGACCAAGCGATGAGGGCAGTGTGAGCATTCGTTTTATTGATGAAGAGGAAGTAGACAACTGGAAAGAAGAAGTTTTAACTCAACTGCCCAAAACATTGGAGGAGTTGCAGGAGAATAAACACAATCTGAAAGATATTGCTATCCTTGTGCGTACACAAGCTGAAGCAGTAACTATTTCGGAGGCATTGCTTCTTTATAAAGATGAAAATCCCGAATCTAAATACAAATACGACTTCATTTCCAACCAAGCGTTGTTACTTAACAACTCATCGTGCATTAAAGCTGTGGTGGCATTGCTCAACTACATCAATAGTCCGCTGGAAAAGACGGTACGCGTACGCGCTATTTATGAATATTATCGCTTTACCACAAAATTGAGTGCATCGGAAATATTCGACAAATATGTGCAACAACACGCTGAAGAGTTTCCTCACAAATTAAAGCTGAAGTTGATTTCGATAGTATCGTTGCCATTGTACGAATTAACTGAGGCGCTGTTCGGTTTGTTGAAGGAGGGAACACAAACCACCGATACGGTGTACATTCAGGCATTTCTCGACCTTATCAATGAATATAGTGCGCGCAAAACTGCCGATTTGGATGGTTTTCTTACATGGTGGAACGAAGTGAAAGAAAAAAAGAGTTTGTTTTCACCGGGCGATCAAGATGCTATACAGCTAATGACCATTCACAAATCAAAAGGTTTGCAGTTTGGAGCAGTGATTGTGCCGTTTGCCAATTGGATGTTTGAACCCAAACCCAACAAGAACATTTTATGGTGTAAGCCAGAGGTAGAACCGTTCAATGAAATTGGCGTTGTGCCCGTGATGTACTCAAACAAGTTGAATGCGACTATTTTTAAACAAGATTATTTGCAGGAAAAACTTTACTCTTACATTGACAACCTCAATTTGCTTTATGTTGCTTTTACGCGCCCCAAGCACCAATTAATTGTTTTTGCGCCTAAACCCAAATCTAACAAAAAGAAGGAGCCCGATAAAATGAGACGAGTCAACAATTTGCTGTGGCGAATCGTTTCAGCATCCGTTTCAGATGAAGCAACTGATGAAACCACACTCAAATTAGCCAACTATTTTGATGAGGAAACTCATTCGTTCACTTTTGGCGAAGCCAAACCATTGGAGAAAGATTCGGATGAGGCAAAAGTGGAAGAGAGTGATGACAGCCATTGGCAATCCATTCCGTTTCGCAACCGTTTGAAGATGCGCTTGTCGGGGATTGGCTATTTCTCGGACGATGGCACACGAGAATTTGGCAAACTTATGCACGAAATTGTGAGCGAAATGCGCATTTTATCCGATTTGGATAGTGCATTGGAGAAAAGAGTATCAAGCGGAGAACTTACTACCAACGAAAAACAAAAAGTACACGAACTACTTAGCCAAAGTCTCTCATTGCCCGAAGTACAAGAGTGGTATTCGGACAATTATCAGGTGCTGAACGAACAGCAATTGTTGCATCCATCCTTGAGTTTCATTCGTCCCGACAGAGTGATGATAAACGGAGACAAAGTAATTGTTGTAGACTATAAATTTGGCGAAGCCACCGAAAGTAAATATGTGAAACAGGTGCAGCGCTACGTGAGAAGTATTCGTGATATGGGTTATGGCAATGTTAGGGGCTACGTGTTTTATGTGAAATTGCACGAAGTGGTGCAGGTATAAATATTCATTCGATAGAAAAAACAACCAAATGATTAAAGATTTACTACTCGTTGGGCTGGGCGGTGGTGTTGGCAGCATGCTTCGACTCCTTACTTCACGTGTGTCAGCACGGTTCATCTCTTCTGATTGGGCACTAGTGGGTACTTTTATTGCAAATATTGTGGGATGTTTCCTTATTGGGCTATTAGCTGGTTGGCTGTTGCCTAATATGGGAAAAAACGAGAGTTTGTCTTTACTCTTGATAACTGGATTCTGTGGTGGTTACACCACATTTTCTGCTTTCGCCTCCGAGAATCTGCAATTGTGGCAATCGGGCAATACTTTCTTATTTATTCTCTATATCTTTTTTAGCATTACCTTGGGAGTATTGGCAGTGTGGGGTGGATTTAAATTAAATTGATCTTCAGCTTTTTTCTATCTTTCCAATTGTTTTTTGCCTTATTGGTTTAGCAACAACTTTAAGTTTTCGATGATGGGTTGTAAAAAGTTTTCACTAGCGATGTATCCTCCAAGACCATCGAGTATAAACTGGAATGAAATACTGATAAGGATAAATCCCATAATTCTTGTGAGCGCATCAAGTCCTGTAATTCCTAAAAACCTGGAGATCAATGGAGCGCCGCACATTGCGAGCCAAGATACCAATGGAGACAGCAAGATAACCAAGGATATCATCCGATGCAGCAGCCATGCTGATAACCACAAAAATAGAGCCGGGACCACTTAAAGAGGGCATTGCTAAAGGGGTGAAGGCAATATCTTTTTTTGTCCTCGATTCTTGTTTGGCCTCTTCCGTGATATCATCAGATTCGTTTGGATTGAGCATGCTAAAATCCACTCGCATAATAATTATTCCACCAGCAACACGAATAGCAGGAATCGAAATCCCGAAGAATCCTTTAATTAAGCACCGCCCCAAAGAAAGACAAGCAGAATACCGGCCATGTAAATAGCAGCCTTGAGCGCTTGTTTCTGAGCCCACTTTTTAGGATGTCCTGCGGTAAGCGACAGATACAGGGGTATCGTACTAAATGGATTGGATATAGGCAACAGTGCAAAGACAGTAAGAAGTACAATTTCAAGCATTTTTCTTATTTTTTTAATAATATAAATGTGTCGGCAGTAGATTTGACAAAGCTTTAGTTGAGCATGTGTTCGTAAGGCTTTGAATCCGAAACATTCGGGATGCTGACAAACTGTGCTGACTATTAGAAATCACACAAGCTTTGTCACACTTTTTATTCATTAAACGCTAATCACAAATATATTTCCAAATCAAAACACATCACCCAAATGCTTATAGTTGGATGAAATAACCTTAAATACCTCATCCATACGTCCGCTTAACATCATTCTACCCATATATAAAGCAAATCCTTTCATTTGGTCAAATTCCAACTTGGGAGGCATGGCGAGAGCATTCGGATCAGTCTGAATAGAGACCAATACAGGACCTTCATGCATAAAAGCCCTCTCCAATCCTGATTTCAGATCATCAGGATCATCAATTCCAATACCAAGTATCCCCATTGCTTCCGCTACTTTCACAAAGTCTGGGTTTAACATATCGGTTTGCAGATCGGGAATCCCCGCTACTTGCATTTCCAGCTTAATCATTCCTAAAGATTGGTTGTTAAAAGCAATAATCTTCACGGGCAACTGATATTGAACAATCGTCATAAGATCGCCCAACATCATC
>Ga0172381_10005563_pt1 | contig 12740 bp, 22 predicted proteins | sample Leawel6488metaG_FD_119754 | JGI IMG/M metagenome (GOLD analysis project Ga0172381, IMG submission 119754) | Leachate microbial communities from a municipal landfill in Southern Ontario, Canada - Leachate well 64-88 metaG | ecosystem: Engineered > Solid waste > Landfill > Unclassified | place...
ATAAAATATTTTAAAGATAAAAAATATATTTTTTATATAAATAATAAGGAAGATGAAAAAGAATATTATTTTAGAATTAGAAATATAATATTTAAATATGAAAAAGAATATAAAAATGGAGATTTTGATTATGATAATATTCCAAAAATTCAGTGATATAAAATTTAAAGATTGGTTAATAGTTTTAAAAGAATTTTTTAAAAAAGTAGTTGACAAAATTAAGTATGAATTATATAAGTTTTTTATATAAATAATTAGGGGATTAATATGAAGAAATTTATTTTATTGTGTATTTGTTTATTTATTGTATCCTGTACTAATTCCGAAAATGTATCTAAATTTTTAGATAATGAAGGATATACAGAAATACAAATGACAGGATATAATTGGTTATCTTGTTCTAAAGATGATTGGTATCATACTGGATTTAAAGCAAGAAATATAAAAGGTAATCTTGTTGAAGGAACTGTGTGCGAGGGATTGTTGTTTAAAGGAAAAACAATAAGATTTGAGTAATTTTAAAAGCCTATGTAAACCAATTGGCAGAGTTAAGGGACTTAAAATCCCTGTAGTGAGGGTTCAACTCCCTCTGTAGGCAAATTGTCTAGTAGCTCAGTTGGTAGAGCACTTGTCTGTTAAACAAGTAGTCCTAGGTTCGAGTCCTAGCTAGACAGAATTAAAAATATTTTAGGAGAATTAAATGATTAAATTTGAAGTAGTTAAAAATGAGTTTCGTAAGAAAAAGGATATTGATGTTATTCTTCCTATAAGAGCTACCAATGGTTCTGCTGGATATGATTTTTTTCTTTTAGAAGATATAGTAATTCATCCTAAAGAGGAAATTATGATATGGACAGATATTAAAGTTAAACTACCTCAAGATAAAGTTTTAGAAATTATAATGAGAAGTTCATATGGAATTAAAAAAAATATCATGCTTAAAAATATAGTAGGAAAAATAGATTCTGATTATTATAATAATGAAACTAATGATGGTAATATAGGTATCTGTTTATATAATTATGGAGAAACAGATCAAATACTTAAAAAGTTTGAAGCTTTTTGTCAAGGTACGATATTTCAATATTTTATTACTGATGATGACTGCCCAATGTCTAATAAAAGAATTGGTGGTATAGGAAGTACAAACAAATGACAGGAAAACCCCAAGTTAATGACAAAATAAAAATATTAAAAGATACTCCTGTTTTAGACAGTAATGGTGATGTTGTAGGTAATAAAATTTTATTTCATAAAGGAGAAGAGCATACCATTAAAGCCATTACGTTTGTATATAAGCATAATTATATTACACTGGAAAATGGGGGAATGGAATATAATTATGATTTTTATATAGATTTAGGATATTTTAAATTAATACAGACTATAATGGAAAATAATACACAAGATAAAATAGAAATACTATTTAAAAATTTTAGTGAATTTCTTAAAGAGAAGAATAAAAGATATGGGGATAGTGCTATAAATCCATTAAAAATATTTTCTAAAATAGAACCTAATAACCCTATATGTTCAAGATTGGATGAGAAATTACAAAGGATTATGAATGGAGAGATATTATCTAAAAATGATGTAGCAGATACTTTTGGATATTTAGGTTTATTAATGGTAGAAAAGAATTGGTTAGATTTTAATGAGATGCTAGACTAGTGTGTAAATATAGATTAATATGTAAAGTATATGATTGTAGAATAGAAAATCCTAAAGAAGAAAAAGAGGGATTTCCAAAATGTTTTGTACCATTTTTTGAATATATAAAAAGTTAAGGAGATTTTAAAATGCCAATAATTACGAAGGATTGTATCAGCTGTGGAATGTGCCTAGAAGAATGCCCCGTAGGTGCTATAGAAGTTAATGATCTTAAAACTATAGAAAAGGGGTATGCACAAAGTATTATAAATCAAAGCTTATGTATAGATTGTAAAACCTGTATTGATAAATTTGAATGCCCAGCAAATGCTATTAGGGAGAAATAAAAAATTTTAATTTTAATAAAAAAAGTGTAAAGGTATTTCTATAACTTGCCGATAATATAAGTATAGAAGTTAATTAAAATTTAAGGAGAATCTATTATGGCGAGATGTGAAATTTGTAATAACAAAATTACAGAGAAAAATGATGGAATGTTTATCAGACAATTTTTATCAAAAAAAGAAGTTGACAAATTACCTGTAAGTCATCTATGTTGTTCTTGTAAAAGAGAGCTTATGTTTGCTAATTTAATAGCAGTAATATAAAAATAATATTTGGAGTGTAGAATGGAGTTTAAATCCATATATTGTGTTGATTGTGGTTGTGAAGTAATTGTAAAGAAAATGGATGGAAGAACTAAAAGATGTAAGGAGCACCAAGATAAATTTAATAAAGAATATCAAAATAATTATCAAAAAGATTATTTTCAACTTTATAGAAGAGTATTAGCTAGGGAAGATGGAAGACAGAGAGCTTATAAAAGAAAATATGTATCTTCGGATGAGGATATTAAATACTGTAAAGATAATTGGGATAAAATAGATGGTTGTTTAAATTGTAAATGTCAAGAGTGTATACAACCTACTTCCAATGATGATTTTCTTCCTTGGGAGAATGAAGGATTTTATAAAGATGATGAAAGAATAGACTATAAAATAGAAAGGAGTATAAGATGAAAATAACACATGATATTATTGTAAATTCTCCCGAAGGGTTGCAGGATATTGAAAGAGAAAATTATTTTAAATTTGTAAGGAAACTTCCTAAGGAATACAGAGATAAATCAATTTGGGTCAGATGGGTAAGAACGAGTGGTATTGGTGTGAGTGTACCTATAAAATGTGAAGACATAGAAAAAGATATTACAGATTATGAAACATGGTAAAAAGTGATATGAAAGTTTACAAATTTAAAGTAAAAGATTATGCTACTATTTTAATAGGTCAAAGAGTTGAATCTGTTTTTTCTAAAAAAAATAAATTGAAAGAAGAAGGATATTTTTATATTCAGCGTGGGGATGGTAATATTCAGAGATATAGTAATTATAGGGTAGAGTGGTCAGAATTGATTTATAGTGAGGAGGAATAAAATGATAATAGGAATAATTTTAATTTTAATAAGTATAGGTGTATTGATTTTTTGCAATAAAAAATTAGACAATAGAAGAAACGGGGATTTAAAAAATATATTAGAATTCATTTCTATATTAAGTATAGTAATAGGTTTGATATTTATAATAGCAATCTTTATTATATATTGTAATAAGCAAGTTGATTTAAATAAAATAGAATTAGAATATAATACATTGTGTGTAAAATTTATGACAAATAAGGGTAGTGGTATTGTAGAAAAAAATTTTGATAAACTTATTGATCTAAAAGCAGATAATGATACATTTTTATTTGATGCTACAGTTCCTGATAGGGTAGATGAGCTATATAATAAGTATGAAAAGATGAATGACTATTCTACACTTGAAGATTTTAAAACTAAATGCCCTGTGAGATAGTATATGAAGGATATTAAATTTAGATATGTCTATAAACAAAAGTCAACAAATGAAATTATTTTAAAATATTGGACATTAACAGATATAGAAGAAAATGGATTACCTGTATATTATAGTCAGCATGAATTAATATCAAGAGACTTGTGTATAAAGATTGGAGATTTAGAAATTTATGAGAATGATAAAGTAGAAGTATATAATTATTACAATGGAGATCATTATTATAAAGGTTTTATAGGTATTATTACTTTAGATGGTGAGGAAGGATTAGAAGCTTTTATAAAAGGAGAAAAGGATTCAATTAGTCTATTTGAATGGTATTACAACTATGGAGATCAAAAAATTAAAGGTAATATCTATGAATAAGATAAAACCTCGACCAGGAGATTATTATGAAACTTTTGAAGAAGCTTTAAGAATAGATCCAAAAACAAATCTATCTTGGTATGAAAAATATATTTTAGATTTTAAAAATTGGAAATCAGATTCAAAAGATAGAAAAAAATATAAACCTGAAAATTTAAATGATTTTAAAAATAAAAGGAAAAATATCTATGAATAATAAAATAATGAAAGAAAGAGTTATAGAATTTATAACAGTTAATGGTTGGGTAAGAGATGGTAATGAAGATTACTATGAAACTTATATAAAAGAAAATAATGTTGCTTTTGGTATAGATGATGATGAAATAGTAATTCTAGGTGAAGTGGGAGATATAGCACATTTCAATATTGATGCTAATATATTGTATACCCTATTAGGTTATCTACTTCATAATAGTATTTTAGCAATAAATTATAAATGGGTAGAATAATAGTTGACAAATAAAACTAGTTTATTTATAGTGAATTTAATTGAAATTTAGGAGAATTATTCTATGAATAAATTAGTAAAGCAACTAAAAGAAAATGATCAGGATTTTGAATTTTATCCTACAACCACTGAAATAGTTAAAATAGTACAAAAAGAAATAAATAAAACATTTAATTATAATTACTCTATACTTGATATAGGGGCAGGTAATGGTAATTTTTTTAAAGTATTAGAAAGTCTATATACTGAAAAAAATAATATACAAAAATATGCTATTGAAAAATCTAATATTCTTTTGAATGAACTAGAATCAGATATATTTGTTGTAGGCACAGATTTTAATCAACAAACATTGATTGATAAAAAAGTTGATATTATCTTTTGTAACCCCCCTTACTCTGAGTATGAGCTATGGGCAGAAAAAATAATCAAAGAAGCTAATTGTAAATATATTTATTTAGTAATACCCGAAAGATGGAAAAATAATAAATCTATTTTAAGTATAATAGAACAAAGACATCTTAAATATGAGATAATAGGTTCAACAGATTTTATAGAATCAGAATTTAGACAAGCAAGAGCAAAAGTTGATATAATAAAATTTAAATCTAAATATGCTGATAGTCATTATAGCAGGGAAGAATTCCCAGTTGATCCTTTTGATATTTGGTTTGATTCTTTTTTTGATATAAAAGCAAATAAAAAAGAATATAATTATAATAAAGAAAAAGAAAAGCAAGTAGAAATAAAAAATAATTTAATTAAAGGACAAAATCTTATAGAGAGATTAGAAGAACTTTATAATAAAGATTTTGAAAAATTATTAGATAATTATAGAGCAATAGAAAAACTTGATCCTGAAATATTTCAAGAATTGGATATAAATATAAATGGAATAAAAGCAGGATTGAAATTAAAAATAGAGGGACTTAAAAATTTATACTGGCATGAACTTTTTGACAATCTTGAAACCATTACTAATAGACTTACAAAAGACAGTAGAAAAAAATTATTAGATAAACTAACAAGTCATACTTCAATTGATTTTACCTCTAGTAATGTTTATGCAGTAGTAATTTGGGCTATAAAAAATGTTAATTTTTGTATTAATGATCAGCTTAAACAAGTGTATCTTTGGATGTCAGATAAAGAGAATGTAATAAATTATAAATCAAATGAAAGATTAATAACTGATAAATGGCGTTATAATCAAGTTAAAGATTTTAGTCATTACTCTTTAGATTATAGATTAATATTTAAGTGCTATAGTAATTTTAATTCAAGTTCTTTTGGAGAATATGATTATCCTAAAGGATTACATACTGATACACATAGTAGAATAAATGATATTATTACAATAGCTAAAAATTTAGGATTTAATGTAGATCAAAGTTCATATAACTTTCAATGGGCATCTGGCAAAGCAATAGAATTTACTTATAATGATGAAATTTTCATGGAAGTAAGAGCTTATAAAAATGGTAACATACATTGTAAGATGAATCAGAAATTTATTAAGAAATTAAACATAGAAGCAGGCAGATTGAATGGATGGATTAAGTCACCTGAAGAAGCCAGTCAAGAAATGAATATTGATATAAAAGAAGTGCTTGACTTCTACAATACTAATTTACAAATTGTTGCAAAGAATGTTTTATTATTAAGTTAGAATTAAGGAGTTTTAATGTCTAATAATTTTTTTAAAAAGCAAGAAATAATTACAAAACTATTTCCTTACATGGGGAATAAATTAGTTCATATAAATTTAATAAATGATTTATTAGATAAGTCAAATAAAAATATTTATGTTGAGCCTTTTTTAGGTTCTGCACAAGTTTTATTAAATTTAAGAAAAAATTATAATAAATACTATCTTGCTGAAATTGATACAAATTTATTAAATATATTTAATCAAGTCTTTTATAATATTGATAAAAATGAATTTACACAGTATGCAAAGAAAATTATAAATGAATATAATCCTTCCTCTTATGAAGGTTACTATACTTTTAGGGAATATTTTAATACCATATTATGGAAAACAAATAGTAAAGAAGAATGTTTTGCTTTATTAATATTAATTAATTGTTGTGTAAATTCTATGTATAGATTTGGTAATAATGGATTTAATCAAGGATATGGGAGTCGTTATATCTCAGAGTATAAATGTATAAATTTTGAAATGTCTTTAGATAAAGTAAAACAAATAGTAAATAGAATAGAATTATCAAATAATGCTTTTAATATTTTAAATTTTAAAGACAGTATATATCTACTAGATCCACCTTATCAAATAAATGAAATGGCAAATCACAACAATTGGTCTATTAATGATTTAGAAAAAATGTTTTCAATTTTAGATTTTAATTCTAATGATATAATTTATTTTGATATTGAAAATGAAATAGGAAATAAATATTTTAAAAATAAAATAATTTTGAATAAAATTAAAAATATAAGTCCTAATAGAAAAGAAGAAAAAATATTAAATGAAGTATGCTATTATCAAATAAAAAATAGTTGACTTAATTTCATAGACTAATAATTATAGTTTTAAATTTAAGGAGTATTAATGTTACAACCTAAACAAGATTTTTTTAAGAAGAGAAGCTATTGTGATCTATGCCCCATAGAACAAGCGGTTAAAAATAAAAAATTAAAAGTTATATTAAGAAATGAGAAACCTGAAATTAGAAGTGATCTTAGAGATTTATCTAACATTGATTATTTATTTTTAACAGACACAATAGAACAAGAAAAAGATTTAGATAAACTTTATACTTTAATTAAAAGTAAAGGTATAAAAAGATTTGTAATTACCCCTGCTATTGGATGTAGAACAGAAAGTTATGAAATTCCTAGCCCCTTTTATGCTACATATTCTTATTGTAAATGTTTTGATATAAATAAATATAATCCTAAAGTTGTTATTACTACTGGTAAAGCTTTTATGCACTTTACTAAAAGTTCTGTATTTGATTCATGGAGAGAATTTAGAGAATTTTTATTTAATGAAACTTATTTTTTACCACATATAAAATCAAAATGGAAAGGTAGAATATATCCTTCAGGATTTATACATGATATATTTCAATTTGATACTTTTGAATATTTGCATTTTACAAAACAATTAGAATTTGCAAAGAAGCATGTTGAAAATTATGAATCTGAAAAATTTATAATGTCTAAATATAAATTAGAAAAAGTAACAGACTTTAACAAATTTATAGAAGATCATAAGGATGAAAAAGAAGGTGCTTTTGATACTGAGACAAATAGTTTAAATGTTTTTATTGATGATTTTAAAATGGGTTGCCTACAAGTTTCTTTTGATGGTATTACAGGTTATTATATTCCTGAGTCTATAATTAATAAAAGAAAACTTTCTATATGGCTTGATAATATTTATCAGATTTGGGCAAACGGGAAATATGATTGTAAGGTATTAAATAGAATAGGAATAAAAGGTTATCATGTTGATGAAGATATCCCTTTAATATTCCATTTAATGAATACTGAGAGAGATAGTAATAGTATAAAAGTTCTGTCATGGTTTATTGGCTTTGGTGGATATGAAGATGATTTAGATAATTATAAACAAAAATATAAAGTTAAAAATTATTTAGATATACCCGAAGACATTTTATTTCCTTATGCTACATTAGATGGAATAGTAACTTATAGACTAAAAGAATTTTTACATAAATATTTAATTCATAGACAGTCAGAAACTTATCAATTATATAGGGATTATGTATTACCCGTTATCCCTGTATTTCAATCAATGGAAGAAGAGGGGCTTTTAGTAGATAAAGAATATGTAAAAAAATATCATGATGAACTAGTAGAAAAACAAAATAAAGTTGAACAGGAAATTTATGAATTAGCAGGTAAAAAATTTAATATTGCTTCTAATGATGAATTAGGTTTTATATTAGAAAAATTAGGATTACCTGATCATGGTAGAGTTAAAAAAGGTTTTTATAAAACAGGTGAGGAATTATTATTACAATGGAAGAAAGAAGGATTTAAAATAGCGGAAAAAATATTAGAGTATAGAAAAATATCTAAAATGGATTCTACTTATATAGGAGATATTAATAATACAATAAGTGATAACTATAATTTACTTTTTCAAACAGAAGGGAAAATAATAGAGCAGGAAGATGAAGGTATATATAAATATATAATGTCTGATGGACGGGTTCATGGGAATATTATGCCAGCTTTAACAGATAGTTGGCGTTCGCTTTCTTTCCATCCAAATCTTCAAAATTTTCCGAAGCTAGAAGAGTTTAGAAAAATATTTATTGCTCCCGAAGATTATTATTTTTTTGAAGCAGACTATTCAGGATTTCAATTAAGACTTATGGCAATATATTCTAAAGATGAAAATATGATAGATGCTTTTATTAATCAAGGGGGTGATCTACATAGTGTTTCTGGATATGAATTTTTTTGCCATGATAAAAAAAATATTAGTTTAGAATATTTTATGAAACATAAAAAAGAAGAACCTTATTATACTATGAGATATAATGGTAAAACCAATAATTTGGCTTTTGCTTTTTGTTTTACACCTTTTTCATTTCAAACTAAAATAAGAGAAGAATGGAATGAGGAACAAATTAATGAATATATAAAAACATATAATTTAGAAATTATAGTTGACAAAGAAATAAAAAAAGAAAATAAGTATCTAACTGTAGCCACTGATCTCTATAATAAATTTTTTATAAAATATCCTAAATTAAAAATTTATATGAAAGATGCACAAGAATTAGCAAGTAAACAAGGTTATATAGATTGTCCTATATTTCCAGGTTTAAGAAGACATCTACCTGAATTACTAATGAAAGGTAAGAATTTATCAAAAGAGAAAAAATCACATTATTCTAAATTAGAAAATATAGCTGTTAATGCCGGGGCACAAGGAGGTGAAGCTCTCATAGTTTATAAATCACTTAGAAAAATTTATGATAGATTAAATGAATTACAATTAAAAACTAAATTAGCTTTTTGTGTTCATGATAGTGAGGGTGGATATATCTATAAGCAAGAGATAGAACAATTATTTTTTTTATTAAAAGAGAATATGGAAGTATTTGATTATTCAATTCCTATTTTAGCCGAAGTAGAGCTTGGTGATATATGGGGGTTTTCAAAAGAGATTACAGAAAAAAATATTGAGGAATTTATAAATGGAAAATAATAATTTTTTTAAAAAATTAGAAGTTAAAAAATCTATTCCCGAATGGGAAGAGCATTGGCAAGATATGCCAGAATATATCAGTAAAGATCTTTCCGCTAAATATCAAATAATGGTATCATTTAAAACTTATGAAGATATGAAAGAATTTTCTAAATTAATAAATCAACCATTATCTAAAAAAACTAAATCTGTATGGTATCCTAAGGAAGAAAATGATATAGTAAAACATTTAAGGTATATAGATGAAAATAAATAAACCACAATTTCCAATATATATTCCATCCAAGGGAAGATGGGATATTAAAGGGTATACCAGTGATAATCTTAGTATTATGGGATTAAATCATTATATTATTGTAGAAGAACAGCAATATGAAAATTATAAATATGCTTATCAAAATAATAAATATGTTACTTTACTTATTTTGGATAAAAAATACCAAGATGAATATGATACTTTTGATGATTTAGGTTATACTAAGAGTAAAGGTCCAGGAGCAGCTAGAAACTTTGCTTGGGATCATAGTATCAAAAATGGATTTGATTGGCATTGGGTAATGGATGATAATATAATGTCTTTTAAAATACATAATGATAATAGACAGATAATAAGTCATACTGGTATTATTTTTAAAATAATGGAAGATTTTTGTTTAAGATATAAAAATATTGCTATGTCTGGCCCAGATTATTATATGTTTGTACCGCGTAAATATGACCATCCACCTTATATTCTTAATACTAGAATATATTCTTGTAATTTAATAAGAAATGATATTCCATATAGATGGAGGGGTCGATATAATGAAGATACAGATTTAAGTTTAAGAATTTTAAAAGATGGTTGGTGTACTATACAGTTTGTTATGTTTTTACAAGAAAAATTAACTACTCAAAAATTATATGGTGGTAATAATGAAGATTTTTATAAAAATGATGGAACATATAATAAATCAAAAATGATAAAAGAAATGCATCCAGATATAGCTAAGATTAAATGGAAATTTAATCGCATACATCATTATGTAGATTATACTATTTTTCAAAAAAATAAATTAATATTTAAAGAAGATTATATTAAAAAACAAGGTATTAATAATTATGGAATAAAATTAATTGAAATAAATTAAAAAAAGATTGACATTTATTAGTTAATATTATAAGTTGTATTTACTAATAAATAAAATATAATTTTTTAGGGTATAAATAATGAAAAGATACAAGAGAGAATTAAGCGAAGCAGAAGAGTATATGTATTATAAAGATGATTATATTAAGAAAGGTCTTTCCTATTTTAAATCAATGATGTTTGATGTATATACAGATTTAACAGGAACTAAGGATATTTCTAAATTTAATATAATTATAGGAGAAACAAAAGTAAAAGTTGAAGGACTATCCTTCATATCTAATACTATAAGCAAACAAGAATTCAAAGGGATATATCAAGGTAAAGATTGTATACATGGTATAATTATAATAAATTCTAATGCTAAAGAATCTTTATCAGATATCAATATAGTAGGTTCTTCTGTATTCCCAAGTAAACATGAATATAAAATAAAATTGAGGTAAATAATGAAAAGATATAACCCTTATAAATTTGAAGAAACAAATAAAAAAGATTTAAATGAACTTATAGGGGAATTTAAAGCTAAATATGGCTCATTCAAATTAGTTAGAAATGATCACGATTTTAGAAAACTTTCTTCAAGCGATAGGGAATATGTTTTAGATGAACTTAAAGCTGAGGGGCATTTTAAAGATTAAATTTCTCGTTATAGAGATTTTTATATATTTATAAATAAAGGAGATTTTAAATGGCCAGACCAACAGAAGTAAAGCTTTCAAAAAAGGATCAAAAAACAGTTCTATCTATGTGGATGGGTAGCAAAAAGGAAAAAGGTATTAAAAGTGCTAGAAGAATCGCAGAAATGGTAAATCTTCCCAGGCATCATGTAATGGCATATCTTGAGGATAGAGGAGAATGTAGTTTCTCAGAGTCAAGTTATTGCTAGTTTTTAAAAATTAAAATTTTATTTTTAAACAGAAATCAAGTATGTACTAATGTTATATACTTGATTTTTTTATTTTAAAAGGAGTACTAAATGTTAGAAACTTTAATAGAAGATAAACCAGATAAGATAAAAGGTAAGCCTATTACTTGCCAGCTATGTAATCATAAATTTAGTATGATTGACCCTGAGAAAAGGAGAGAGTGGCAAGAGAGTAATTTTACTTGCCCCTCATGTGGGGAGAGTTATGTAATGCTTCCTGAGACTGAGAGAATATTAAGAAAATTACAGGATAATTATTTTGCGGATAATAGGAATGATAAATATCTTGAACAGATGTATACAATATTAATATCTTATAGTAAGAGTCTACTTAAAAAACACTTCTCAAATAAATTACATGATTTTGAAGGCGCATTAGATTACTATGCACACACATCTAGTATGTTGTTAACTATAAGGTATAAGCAAAAGGATGACTTTATTATTACAGTATCATTTGGACAATTTTTAATAAAAAAAATCTACGAAAGTATCTTCGGAAAATTTGAGCATAGTTTTTTTGGTGAAGTAAATATAGGAAAAACAAAAGAGGGAACAGTAATTAAGGGTGCTGTTGACACGTTAAATTACATCTTTGAGGATGGCAGCGAAGTTGATTATGAAGATAGAAAAAAATCAGAGCTAAACAATATAGAAGAAACTGAAGATAAGAAATCATTGTGTTTATTTTTATGTCAGCTAATTTTTGGTATAAAGGATAAGTGTTTAACAAAAGCAGAAAATTATAGTAGACTTATGGCGGTAGAACATCATTTAACCCAAAGTGAACTATGGGCTGATAAGCTTTTTGAATCATATGGTAGGGAAGGAAAAGAATTATACATGAGTACAATGGGCTTAATTAAAGAGTATTTAACAAAGAATTCTGAACTAACTGCTACAGCAGATAGATGTTATAAAAAATAATTGAGGATAGTATGAAAGGTAGAATAGTTCAAATAGAAAAAGAGAAATATAAAATTCAAGTTAAATATTTTTTATTTTGGATAGATTTGGAATATGATAATCCCTCTTACAGTACAAGTGGTATAGGAGGTAGAAAATGTATTTATGCAACAATACCACAAGCTGAAGCAGAATTAAAAGATTATTTAGGTCAGGGAGAACCCAAAAAATTTAAACCAAAAGTAATTA
>Ga0172381_10005564_pt1 | contig 12737 bp, 16 predicted proteins | sample Leawel6488metaG_FD_119754 | JGI IMG/M metagenome (GOLD analysis project Ga0172381, IMG submission 119754) | Leachate microbial communities from a municipal landfill in Southern Ontario, Canada - Leachate well 64-88 metaG | ecosystem: Engineered > Solid waste > Landfill > Unclassified | place...
AACAGCAATAAACTCATAGTAGGTTATGAGTTTGAGTAATTGTTGCCAACCACCATCACGTTTTTTAACACGTTCAAATTTTTGAGTCGTCCAAACTCCTTGTAATGTTTTTGATTGACCAATTACTTCAGGGGCAAGTTTTAAATGTCTTAAACGGCTGAATTGGTCAGTAATAGGGCGAGCTCTGTTCCAAGTTTTAAAAATTAAATGATCTAAACCTTTTGTATTAAAATGAATACCTTCCTTAAAATAGGAAGAATAAACAGACCCTATTTTATTATAAGAATCCTCGGCTTCACGCTTTACTTCGTTAAATTTTTCAAATGTAAATTCCATCATTAGAGCAAATAAAGTATATCATTTACTTTATTTAAAAATCAATTTTTAGGTGTTCTACTGGCAAGCAGAAGAAAGCTCAAAACCAGCTCTTTCGGCCTCTTCCCTAGTGCCAAAGTATACTTTATTAGATTCCTTAATTGTTTTACCAGCGCTACAATCAACTCCATAATATTTCTTTCCTCTACTTGATGCAAAAAAATTTTTACCAGTAGAATTAATTTTATTAGCATAATCACTATCTGTATTTCCAGAAACTACCCCTTTTAAGCCCTCTTCGTACCCATTGATAATATTAGCCTCTTGGCCTCTATATTCGACTTTAACGCCTTCTTGACCGCTATTCTTAGATAATCTACCTAATTCAAATGAGGCTATCCCAACTAAAATTATAATTAAAACAACCAAAATATCCTTCCCTTTTTCGCTTTCAATAAAATGCTTGATTTTTTCCATGAAATTGTTTATACTTAGTTGAGTTTATTAATACATAAATTTTATCATTAAATAATATAAAAACAATATGGCACATAGAAAAGCCGGCGGAACAGCTAAAAACTTAAGAGATTCGAATCCACAATACCTAGGTACAAAGCTTTATGATGGTGAAAAGGCACAATCTGGCTCAATTATCATTCGTCAAAGAGGCACAGTCATCATGGCAGGTAAAAACGTATCAATGGGTAAAGATCATACCCTTTTCGCATTGAAGCCTGGCACAGTTAAATTTTCTTCAACTCGTAAAACTGGTTTCAATAATAAAACAATGGTGAAGAAAGTAGTAAATGTTGTCTAAAAAATAATTTTTAATAAAAAAACATATGTATTGCCTATGTTTTTTTATATTAAATCCTTTCAATTCGAAGTTTAAAAGAAGATTTTTTATGCTTAATTTCGATTGGGATTTCAAACTCCCCTATTTCCTTAATTGGTTTTTCTAGGATAATAAAATCTTCACCAATTTCTATTTTATGTTCTTTTTCTAATTCCTCTTTTATCTGCTTTTTATTAACAGCGGAAAATAAACTTCCCTTTTCATTTGCTTTACCTTTAATGGTGATAACCTTACCTTTAATTTGTTCTAAATTTTTCATTAATAAATCGTCCTGAATTTCTCTCTCCACGACTATTTCCTTTTGTCTTTTTTGAAGCATTGAAACAGCCTCTAGTGTAGCCATCTCGGCTAATTTATTTGGAAATAAAAAATTAATAGCGTAGCCATCATTCACTTCTTTTATATCATTCTTCTTCCCTACTCTTTGTACATCTTTTAAAAATATAACTTTCATTCCGCTTAGAAGTTATCCTAATAATACTTTTTTATAAAATAAAATTAAGCAACCTAAATTAATTTTTATAATTTATCCCCGAAATTTAACTTCTAACGGGATTCATATTATTTTTTACAACTTTTCACTAATTATTGGCGACCAATTATTCAATAGTTCTATTGCTTTATCCATTTGTGAATCTTCTTCAATTTTATTTACCAAGGAATCAGCTTTATTATTTTCTGATTTATACTCTACTAAATAATCAGGAGTTAAACCTTTTTCTGATATGGAATTACCTTTTGGAGTAAGCCATTTTGCTACAGTAATTTTTAAAATAGTTTCGGGTGTAATATATACTACTTCCTGCACTGATCCTTTACCATAACTTTTAGCACCAACTAATTTTGCTTTACCATAATCCTGCATTGCCCCAGCTAAAATTTCAGAAGCAGAAGCAGAACCACTGTCTATGAGAATAACAAATTTTAATTTATCTGTAAAAATATCATAACCAGCACTTCTATAATTTTTTTGTTTAGTGTCATTCGCATAATCCTCAATAACTACAGTTTTACCACTTGGTAAAAACCAGCTGGCCATATTTACGGCCGCATCTAAATATCCTCCTGGATTTCCTCGTAGATCAAGTAGAAGTTTATCAGACTTAGATTCATAAAACTTCTTCATTGCCTCACGAAATAGATTTGCGGAATTTGCAGAAAAACTATACAGCTTGATCACAAAAATATTATCCTTTCTTAACTCAGTATCTAGTGTAGGTATGCTTATTGTATCTCGTACGATTTGTATTTCTCTTGGTTCTTTCTCTCCATTTCTAAAAATTGTAAGAGAAACTGTAGTACCTTTTTCTCCACGAATTAATCTAATCGCTTTTTCAATACTTAAATCAGAGGTTATAGTTTTATCGATTTTTAAAATTTTATCTCCAGATTTTATACCAGCTTTATAGGCAGGAGTACCTTTAATTGGAGCGATAACAGTCAGAACCTTATCCTTATTTCCAACTTCCATCCCTACTCCACTAAAAGATCCTGCTATATCATCCTGGAACGTCTTTGTGTCTGCTGGGTTAAAAAAGACGCTATATGGGTCATTTAATGAGCCCACAAGGCCTGAAATGGCACCATAAACCATCTCTTCATTTGTTATTTTGTCTGCATTGGGATATTTTTCATTAATTGTGCTCCATACCTTCCAAAAGTCATTAAAGTCTGCTTTTGTCTCAGCTAGGGCGGTCTTATTTGATAGATTGGCAATTTTATTTATGGCAGGCTGGTTATTAAAACCAAAATAAATACCTAGAGCAAAAAAACCTGTAACTAAAAAAATTATTGCAATCGTCTGATTTGTTTTAATAAAAGTTATAATTTTTTTCACTTTTTTATTATTTCAAAAAATTTTAATAAAATCAACCTATGTAATACATTTTAATTTATTAATAAAGCATCTCTAGTGTAAGTATTTTCTGGATCCCAAAGTGACCATGAATCAAGTCCTGCATCATAAGTAGCTTTCATTTGTGCACGGACCATATCTTTATTATAAATTGCACCTAAATTAAAATCTTGTAGCCAGGGTCGAAGTTTTAAAGAATCAATGTTTGCTAATTTTAATCTTTCGACTGCTTTTTTCATTGAAAAATTTACTATTTCATATGGCACAGTCGCAGGCTTTTTATAGCCGTAAGTTCCCGGAGCATAATGTGATGGATAAACCATGGGCATCACATAATCAAAATTTTCTGCAAATGGAATTAGCATTTGTCCAATGCCTAAATCATTTATTTCAGTAGTAGCTAGGCCAAAAATGTCGGCAGATATTTTTGGTCGTGGAATCTTTTCATTTTGTTCGCCAGCAAAATGGTTTTTTAGATATTTAGAAAACTCGGTCATAACATCTACTCGAACTTTTCCCTCTGATATTGGATAGTAAACATCGTTTAAATTTCCATCAGCTGGAAAACGAATATAGTCAAAATTTAGTTCATCAAAACCAACAGAATAAGCCGCATCTCCTATATTAGCAATATAATTCCATACTTCTTTAGATCCTGGATCAAGCCAATATGTACAGGTTTTTTCACTACCTCTACTAATTGCTCTTTTACATTTGTCATCCTGCCAGAGTGCATTTTTATTTGAAAGTTTTTTAACAGCTTGTTCGGGTATCTTTTTTGCCAAATATGGATCCTGGAAAACAGTGATTCTACCTATTATATAAATATTTTTTTTATGTAATAAATCTAAAAATGTTTTAATATTACGTATTCTATTTTCAGCAGAATTAATTCTAACTATCTCTGCATTATCAGTTAAAAATGAAACCTTACCAGTATTGTCTTTTACGTCTATTACAATTGAATTTATTTCTGTTTCATCAATTATTTTTATTATTTTATCGCGGAAAGATAGTGAACTAGCTACCCAAGAAGATATATAAAGGGCCTTGACGGGTTTAGGTGTTTCAAGATGGGTCACAATAATACTTTCCTCAGTAGTTAAGACTTTAATTGGGACAAGAGGGTCAACCAATGTTTCAACTACTTTTTCTTCATTATTTATATCAGCATTGTATTTTAAACCATAAATTTTAGGAACGACAAAATAACTTATAGCTACTAATAAAAAGCATACCAAAATAGCTAATCTTACGTATTTTTTATTGAGTATTTTCTTCATTCAGGTTTGGATTAAAATCACTATTTTCTGAAAAATTTTCAAAACTTTCTTTTATATTATTTCTAGTCCTATGTTCTTTAAATAAAATCAAGGCCAAAAAAATAATCCCTAAACCTGTTAGGGTAAATAAAATATTTTTCCATAAATATGGAAAACCCAAATATGGCAAAATTACTATCCAAATACCTATTAATAAAATCATTCTTGCTCTTAACATCTGTACATTATATATCAAAAGGGACAGCAAAAGCAAATTCTATTTAAAATACTCTGGGCTGTTAATAGACATCCAATCTAGTAATTGACGCATAATAGATGATGCGCCTACACTACCAGAAGATGGACCAGATTCCATTAATATTGTAAAAGCATATTTAGGATTATCATAAGGGAAGAAGCCGACGATCCATGAATTTACTCGATTTTTTGAAACTCCAAGCTGGGCGGTTCCAGATTTTGTGGCAACTTTTACATACGGTACATTAAGAGCTACTCCTGTTCCATCGAGTACACCTTGCCTCATCCCCTCGTGCACTATATCAAAATATTCTTTTTTTAAATCAACTATCGTTATTTTTGTATCACTAGCTGTATCACCTAAAACAAAATGCGGGGTGACTAATTTACCATAATTTGCGATAGCACCCGTGGCACGTACCATTTGAATTGGGGTTACTTGAAAACCATACTGTCCGATAGCTGTGTGATATGTATCTCCAATTCTCCATGCGTCGCCATTAAACTTTCTCGCTTTCCACTCTGGACTTGGTATTGTTCCACTGACTTCACCTGGTAAGTCAACGCCTGTCTTCTGTCCAATACCGAAAAGCTCGGCATATTTTTTAATGTTTAAAATACCTAAACCCTTTTGCCCCTCAAAACCACCACCTATTTCATAAAAATATACATCAGAAGAAACAGCAATTGCTTGTCTCATGTCTACCCAACCATGCACCTTCCAGTCTTTAAAGATTGTTTTTTGATCGGGAAAATATGGATTTTGTATTGAAATAGAACCAGTAGATAATATTTTTTTATTTGGGTCTATAATTTTTTCATTCAATGCCCCTAATGCAAAAAATGGTTTTACGATAGAGCCGGGAACATATAAACCTGAAAGTGTTTTATCTATAAAAATATTTCTTTTATCATTTAAATAATTTTTTATAGTCTGCGAATCTTTACCCTCGGAAAGAATTTCTGAATTATATTCTGGAAAACTAACTGAGGCTATAACTTCCCCATTTGTTATATCCATGAGCATACCGGCTCCCCCTTTAAAGGAATTAGCTTCCGATAAATTTTTGATAAAAGTAAATAATTCTTTTTGTATTCTCGAATCAAGTGTAGTTACAATATCTTGCCCACGTTTTGGACTATTCACAATGTTTTGTGAATGAACTTTACCACGTGCATCTGTTTCAACTATAATAGTGCCATTTTCTCCTCTTAATGTATCATTGTGCTGTTTTTCTAATCCATCTTTACCAATAAATTCAGTCTGCCAATATTTACCAGACTTATCTTTTGTCGGATAGCTAATATAACCTAATATATGTGAAAAGCCTGGAGATAAATAACCACGAATTGGAAACCCTCCCTCCTCTCCATTTTTTTTATTCCAAGCAATTTCGATTTTATTTCTATCATAAACAATTCCACGATCAGCAAAAATAATTGTTTCTCTAGAGTATTATTTTCGCTTCTTTCAAAATAGGCACCGCCTTTTTGTATTTGTAGATATCCTAATCTAGCTGAAAAAATTACAACAAATAAAACAAAAAAAGTTTCTAAAAGAAAAATAGTTTTTTTTGGAATTGGTTTTTCGATACGCCCTTCAAATTGTTGACTATCAAAATTTTGTAAATTTTTTGAATCTAAAAAAATCTCATCTGGTTCGACGATAAAATTTGCATTGCGTACTTTTTGTTTTCTTAAAATTCGCCTAATCATATTTTTAAAAGCGTGACCTCATTTTTTTCTTTAGAAATTCTATTATAAATATAAATAAAACTGAAATAAATAATGAAATAAAAGTAATATATAAAAGCTTACTCTCCCCTGCTCCGTATAACAAATCAAGAATAAATAATAAAATTACAGCCTCAAAGAAGAAAGCGAAGTATATCATTCCAACCAAAGCTAGGATAATTGAAACATAAAAAGGTAAAAACAATATTGAAAACAAGAGGACGACTGAGGCTATAATTCGTAATATCATAAACCTATATTACACGTTTTTTGGTAAAAAAGAAATCCTGGTGTTGAAATTTTCTCGTTGATTTTTATGTTAAATTATGTCAGTCTATAGGCAAAGCGATATTGCTCATTAATAATTAAAAATGGAGGTGCCCATTGGAAAAACCTAAAAACAGAATGTGGGCCTTCATTGTTGGATTTGGGGGCGCATATTTAATATTGTCAGTGATATCTTTTTATGTATCATTGAGTATTCTTTCTTATTCTTATTCTATTTCTATTCGTATTTTTTACGTTTGTCTTATTACTTTATTTTTTCATTCTTCGGCTCTTTATATTTTAGATAAAAAAGTTGAGGAACAAAACAAGAAAAAAAAGAGGATTCAAGATGGGATAAATATAATGAATACAGGTGCAGACAATATAAAAAAAATTGCTGAAAAAATAAAATTTTTAAGAGTTATTTTAAAACATAAACACTTCTTGAAAATTACAAAAATTATTTTTTTTCTAATTATTTTACTTTTGTTAATGTCCTTTGATCCAATTTTGACAGTAATATTCTGTAAAAGTTTTTTGTTTAAGGATATTAAATACGAAAGTGGTATATATAAAAAAATATATATTATCTGTACATTGCTTTGTTTTTTTATAAGCATATCTATGGGTGTATATATTAAAGTAAATATATCCAAGGGAATCTCTTCATTTGAAGAGATAAAAAAATTCTTTTTTTAGTATACAAATAAAAAGAGCCCTAGTTATTAGCCATAACTACGACTCTTTTTTTATTTCTATTTTATTTCTTTCCTTTTTTTCTTTATCTCTTTCATTCCTTGCTTGATTCCAGCCTTGATATCATTTTTTAGTTGTATTCCGTCTTTATAAACTCTACCTGCCTTCTTTTCTGCCTTCTTTACAACCACTTTCATTTTTGCTTCCATTTTTACACGTTCAGGCTTGGTGCCTTCCCATTTCTTTTCAATTTTTTTTTCTACTTTCTTAATTATTTTTTCACTCTCCTTTTCAATTTTTTTTGCTTTTACAGCTACTCCTACTACAAAATTCTTCACTGCCTTTGTAACTTTTTTATTAGTTTTTTTATCCATTTAAATTTTTATATATTATAAATTATTAATTAAAAACCTCGACCAACGTTCTTATATTATATCATTAAATAAAAATAAATACCCTTCTATTGTGATAGAAAGGTATTGTAGAAAACTAAAGTTCAATTAATCAATTGAAATTGCTCCGTGGTTAGATTCAAGGTATTCTAATTCATCACAGTAGCAGGTCCATTTGCTATCAAAATAGCAAACATCAACTCTGCGTATAATATTATCGTCACATAAAAGATAACCAATAACAGTTGTATATATGTCACCACTTATGATACCTTTTTGGCTTATATTATGAAGTAGCCAAAGAGCTGTAGCTCTATTTATAAGCCCTGTTTTTTTTGAAATACCAAAGCATTTCATGATATTCCTATCAGTAATTTTTTTAGTAAATACATACCTAGAAATCTTTATCTCTGGTATGTTAATAATAATTTCATCTTTTATTGGATTAAATACATGCTTCAAAAAACAATTACCGAAAAAATATTCTTCATCGTTGAAATTTTTTTCTGGGTCAAAACCCTCTATGAGTTCATTGATAACGATATCAGACTCAATTAATTCAATTTTTGGATTATTAATAATTAGGCTCATAATATTAGTATTCAGAAACCCTGTCAACGGCTTTATTTATAACAAGTTACATTTTTTAAAACTATATATAATGCTAAATATTTTGTCAATTAAGCGTGGTAACGTGCAAAAAAAATTTGGTACTATTATATTAATATTATCTATATACAAATACTGTAATATTATTATATAATTCAACAATGAATTTTAAATTAGGCTTAATTGGTATTTCATTAATACTTCAAATAGTTGGGTACATCCCATACTTGAGAGACATTATTAAGAAAAAAACGGAACCCCATTCATACACATGGCTTATTTGGGCTATTACTCAAGGAATAGCAGCAGCCGGTGTCTGGTATGGAAATGGGGGTTTAGGTATGTATACTTTAATTTTTGGCGTAATCGCCGTTTTTATAATTTTTTGTTTTTCATTAAAATATGGAACAAAAAATATAACCAAAAGCGATACTGTAATTTTCATTCTAGCTCTTTTGTCAATAATAGTTTGGTGGAAATTAGACCAACCGCTGCTTTCAGTTTTAATGGTAACCTTAATCGATATATTTGGTTTTTTCCCAACATTAAGAAAAACATACCAAGAACCCTGGAGTGAGACTACTTCTTCCTGGATTTTATTTTCATTATCGAATCTTTTAGCAGTTCTTTCTTTAAGTACTTTTAGTTTAATAACGTCAGTTTACTTAATAACAATAACCTTACTAGATTTTTCACTTGCAGTAACAATTATCTATAGACGAAATTTTGTTTTAAAACCAAACCTGATTAAATTGAACTAACCTAATTCTTATAATAAAACATTTATATTATTTCCCAATAATTGCTGTCACCTCAATTTCTATTTTTGCCCCTTTGCGAGTCATTCCTTTTACTTCAAGTAAGGTGCTTTGAGTAGCAAGAACCGTTCTTGCTACACTCTTAAATCAATATTTATAATAGAAAACAAAAAATCCGTATTACCAGATTTTTTGTCTGCTAATACGGATTATTTTACTACTATTTATTTATACTAATTTCTTCTTTATTGGACCACGCAATTATCTCCGTCTCTGCAAAATCAAATTTTCCTGGTCTAACTTCGAATCCTCTTTTTACAAGAAATTTATTAATATATTTTTCAAGTAAAGGATAATTTTGAGATAAATCAGATAATACTTTTTCAGCTTCAATTTCATTATCATCCCCAGAGATTGCCTCAGTAAGTAAAGATAATAATCTTACATCGGAAGTTTTTTTAATCACACTTAATTCAAGTGGGTGGTGTGACAATAATATAGTCACCAAATCTTCAATGTTAACTTTATTAGATAATAAAATATCTAATATGTCTTGAATGTTGAACACGTACATTTTACTTTTCTTCATGGCTTTTATTTTTTAAAGATTAAATTAATTTATTAAATTAGAAAACTGTTCTATTTACCAAGGATTAATAAACAAAACAGTTCTCTAATTTTATAATCTAAAAATAGAAACCACTAATATTTTGAATGAACAATTTATGTTTAGATGATAGCATATTTAGATTATAAAGTCAAGGTAAATTAAAAACAACCTATATAAAATAAGGTTGTTTTTACGAGCTGGGTGTCTGGTACGATGTTGGAAACTTTTTGTTGGGAAAAAAAATAAAATCGTTTTAAATAACCTAAATTATTTGTATTCTATCGCAGATATTTTATCAAGAAAATGATCAATTCTTCTTGCAAAATTATAACATTGACCTGTGTATTTTAAGAGTATTCCTTTGTCAATTTTACTTTTAATAAATTCAATACCAACCGATGGATTATTAAGAATTTTTGTCCTAACAAAAAATTTCTTATCTAGTGTCATCCAATTAGCATGAGCAATTTTATTTCTAAAAGTTCCTAACTCATAACACTTGAAAATTATTAGGCTAAATTCTTTTTGAATTTTTGTTTTTAGCTTACTATTGTTGATAAAATTAATTTTTCCATCATATAAATCTTTTGAGAGATTAACTTTATTATAATAACCTAAATACTTTAGGATTTGATACCCTGGCTCATGAGATCTTCCGTTTAATTGCTCGGCAATTAGTAAATTGAGAGATGATTCCAGATCTGAAAATGATATCAGAAATTCCCCTATTAATTTCGAATAGCTTAATTTTTCTTGAAAAATAACCTCATCCTGATTCCATGTAAAATCATACTGATCTAAATTCTCCTTAATTGTATCGATAGATTTCATTTGCTGGGGGGATAGGAATCGAACCTATATAAACAGATCCAAAATCTGTTGTCCTACCGTTAGACGACCCCCCAATATATTATTATTTATTTTATATTTTAAAAACTTTTTCAAAAATTCCATCAGTCCAACCTGTTATTTTACGAACTAAATTTGAACTCTCTTTAACGTGAATTTTTAACACTCCATAATACTTTTCCCCTATATTTTTTCTATTAGTTTTTTTTATTTTATTCTTTTTTAAATATAACTTAGAAAAACTATTTAATGGAAAACCAGTTATGTTAGACCAATACTTTTTCACCTCGTCTAGCCTATCTTTATGGCTCTCGTGAACCATTATTTCAAATCCTATCATATTATTTGAAATTTTGCATATATCTTTTAGCCATTTTAGGAATAGGATTATCATCCTAGGATCCATATTAGAAAATGCAACTCCAGTACCCGGCTTGTGTTCTTTTTCTTTTGTACCCTCAGCCCAGTATAAAATTACTCCAATTAAGAACAAATCATTCTTTGATATATTCTTAATTTCAGATTTTGAAGTATTTATAATATTATTCTGTCTTTCGATTCTTTGTTTCCTTTTCGCTATACCACCACGAATAGAGCAATCCAATCTTTTTTGGGTTATTCTTTGTTTTTGTTTATTAGATAAACCAACAGATTGTAGCCAGAGAGTTAGGGTCGATTTTGCAACTGGAACAACTTTCAAAATTTCAGAATATGTCTTTCCTTTTTTACGTAAACTGATTGCAATTTCTTTTTCGTTTATTTTTTCAATCATAGGTAGGATATGCGTATTATAACACCCTACCTATGTATTGTGCAACTAAACTTTAGATAAAATTTTTATTAACGCAAGCTCTAATGGTAATTCTGTGATAAATGCATTCTCTATATTTTTATAGGCATCAAGGAGAACTACTAACGAAACAGAACTTAGTAGGTTTTCTTTTCCAGCCTTATCTGTCTTTACTAAATTCTTTAAAAATTCTAAATCAGTCTCAGACAAATCAGCAGATATTTCTTCTTCTAATTTTGGTGCATATTTTAAAACTATACCAATACGAAATTTTTGAATAATTAATTTCAAATATAATTTCATATCTAGATTATCCATTGAGGCAGTCCGAACTGCGCTAATTCCCTTCTCTATTTGATTTTCTATAATGGCAGAAATAAAATCATTCACTAATTTTGTTTTTGGTGAGCCAGTGATTTTTTCTACATCTTCTGTTTTAATTTTTTTACTTTTTGAAAAGTTTAGAACTTTTTGCAAAATTCCTTGAGTATCACGAAAAGATCCATCTCCCAATAACGCTATCAATTCTGCTCCACTTTTATCCAATTCAAAACCTTCATCCTTGGACACAGCTAAGGCCATATTTTTTAAAGAAGTATCAGAAGCTTTTTTGAAAGCAAAAACCTGACAACGAGAGATAATTGTATCGGGCACTTTATGTAATTCTGTAGTAGCTAAAATAAAAATTACATGTCGAGGTGGTTCCTCAAGCATCTTAAGTAATGCGCCCCAAGCATCCTTCGAAAGCATGTGTATCTCATCAATAATATATATCTTATATTTTGAATCAAATGGTAGAGTTCTGACCCCGTCTCGGAGTGTCTTTATATCCTCAATTCCGCGATTTGAGGCAGCGTCTATCTCGTAAAGGTCATTATCTCCAGTACCTATCTCTTTAGCAAAAATACGAGCTACTGAAGTCTTTCCCGTACCCCTGGAGCCTACAAAAAGATAGGCATGCGATACCTTATTGTCTCGGATAGAACTCTCCAGAACCTTTGTAATATGGTCTTGTCCCAATACCTCACTAAAATCCTTTGGTCTATATTTTCTATATAATGCTAAATCATGCATAAAAATATTATACCCCAAAGTAAAATTTTTAACAAAATTTACTACGGGGCAGGTCAAATTTTTTTACAAAAATCATTTATAATTTTTTCTACTTCTTTGGCATTTTTTACTTCCATTAATTTGATTCGTAATTCTTTGGCACCATCAAAACCATTTACATAGGCTTTGAAATGCTTTTTCATGACTGCAAAACTCTTATGTTTGCCTAAATATTTTTCAAAAAGTTTAGTGTGCTCGATTAAGATTTTTAATTTTTTAATAATTTTGGAATTCTGTCTCTTTAAGGTCTCTCCTTCCCCGTCGCTTTGCTCCTCCTCAAGAAAAGACCTTTTCCCGACAGGATTCTCTAATCTCCCTCTTTTGGGGCCGTTCAGGCTCTGAAAAGCCTTCGGGCTCGAAGAGGTGCGGTTCT
>Ga0172381_10005565_pt1 | contig 12737 bp, 22 predicted proteins | sample Leawel6488metaG_FD_119754 | JGI IMG/M metagenome (GOLD analysis project Ga0172381, IMG submission 119754) | Leachate microbial communities from a municipal landfill in Southern Ontario, Canada - Leachate well 64-88 metaG | ecosystem: Engineered > Solid waste > Landfill > Unclassified | place...
CGATCTGCCAGCATACGAACGGCATGCGAATTGGTACTCCGATGAGTATCGGTTTTACAACAATGCCGAGGACGCCCTCATTGACACGTTCTTCTCCATCCGGATGAAAGAGGCGTTGCGTGAGCGGTACCCCGGGTGCCACCGGATCGGGGAGGGTGACATTGAGCGGAAGGGGAAACTGACGGCATACAACTACGAGCGTGAGATATTCCTCATCCCCGAAGATGGCGAGACCCTATACATTCGCCCCGAAGATGTGATTGAAATCATTGCGGAGGGGGAATGCCAGATGTCGACCGGGTACGTCAAGGCTGTGCTGGAAGACAATGGGCTGGATGCATTCGTTCCAAAGGTCGTCGAATCGGAATTCTGTGCGCTCGCGGAAGTAGCGGTGCTTGACATGGGCGTCGACGAGGAAGCGCGATCCGAACTCGTGCCGTGGATGTGGAATGATCGGATGAGCCGTGTGAACAAGACCGACGAGCGGCGTCCGGAACGGCTCGGGCAACCGTTGCCACCGGAGTCAACCCAGCGGTAGGTTGAAATCCATAGCCCCCGTATTTCCCGTATATGATGCGTGACGCGAACCCGAAATCCGCTTTACAGGCTGCCGTTGCATTGGAGCGATTGCACCACGAGTGGTATCACGAGACGAAAGAGACCACGAACTACGTCCGGCACGTCGAATGGCTGTTGGAGCGAACCACGTGCATCCAGAAGGAACTGGTCAAGTGGCTCACGTCATTTCCGCCCCACACAGCGCTCCTGTGGGGATGTCGCCACATTACCGAGGAGGTGTCGCTATTGGAGTCGGATATCCAGGACATCGCCCAGGTGCTGTTGCACCGGTGGCCGGCGGACGAGCGGGTGCTGTTAAATTCCCAGCCGTCCCCGCGGACCATCGAGATGATGCAGCAGATGCTTCGAGCGAGCACGGATTTCCGGGAGTCAATGCGGCAATGGGGCGATGCAAACACCGACGATCCGGCAGCGGCGGTTGTGGGGGAGTTTGCCGCAAACACGTGCATGATTCAGACGGCAACACTTCGGGCCGTGCAGGCAACCCCGACTGATATTCGGGCTGCGTTGTCCGCGGCGTTCCCGGACTCCAACGCGGCGGCGGAGGCACTTCAGCGGTTGGTGACCAGCACGTACTCGTATCAGGGGTGATGGTGTGAAGATAGACGTTGTGGGGCAGCGGGGCATCAAAAAGGAAGCGTTTGTCAAGGCGTACCTCTTTGAGCACGGCGAAGCGTACGTATCCGAACTCTTTCGGGCCTGGAAACAGTTCCGTATAGCAACCCATCAGACATATGGGACGGTCGAGTCTATGCGGCAGTTGATAAAGGCAATGAAGGACGATGGCCTCGTCGAGATGTGTCGAGTCGAGCCGGTGCCGGGAGAACCCCACCTGTTTCCCCGGCATTACTACCGGCTGTCGACAAAGGCGTTTGCCGGTAGGTAGGCATCCGCGGGGTTCCCCGGGGATAAGGTCTATATCGATTGCCGACGTTCGATAAAACTATGCCATTACACACCCCGGATGCGGGGGCGAACGATGCTGGAGGCAAACGACCGCGATCTCCGCGGCGGCAGATGACCCCGGAACTCGCCAAGATGATGGTCGAAGCGACCCTCAAGGCCGTGTACGCATTGGATGATGCGGCAGAGGACTATCGCCCCGATGATGAGGGAGAATTCCACCAGAGCGATACAGTCAGAATGCGGTCGCTTGCCCAGTCGATATGCATCGAGTTGCGAACGGCGGCGTCACTGGTTTCCAAGGCACAGTGTTCGCCATTTGCCATTGCCACGTACTTTGAGCAGTCCCGAAACTACCTGGAGGAGTACGGGAAGTTGCTCTCGAAGCACATCCTCCTGGAACACGTGATGCCGAAGTATCGGCCGTACAATGACTTGTACTACGATCTCGTCGCATTGCAGTGGGAAGTGTCGAGCGGGCATGCTGGCTTCGAAACGAAATGCCAGTGTGGCCCGAAGTAACCACACGAAGTATTCAACACGGGCAGGGATGACATGATTGACAATGCACTGAAATTTCTCAAGGGATTGCGGACCCGTATCAGCACAGTGACCCCTCCAGCGAACCATGTGCGTCGGTTCTCGCTGTACATCGAGGATGGCGTCGACGAGACGTTCGTGGAGAACGCTCTTGTATTTGTACCGAGGTTGTGGCAGTTTGAGCGGATCTCTCACGCGCCACGATACTATGCATTTGGGTGGGACTGGACCCGGTTCCTGGTACCGATTGATGCGAACACCATCGTGATCTTCGATGGGAACAAGCGCAATGTGAAGTTTGCAGGCGGGACGATGGGGTCGAGCGTGGGTGTGGCGCGGTTCCGGGACGACACCGACGTCTTTGGATTCGGGTTGCGGATCTGGCACGAACTGCTGCACACCATCCCCGTCGATGCGGATGGGCTGCTCCGGACTGCCGCGTTCGAGGCATGGCTGGAGCCCCAGTTCCGGGACGCATTCGTTGCGGATAAGGCACGGTATGAGCATTCTGCCCAGTATCAGGCGCTCTATTACGAGTTCCTAACCCAGCGGCTACTCGAACCGGCAACGGGGCTGTCGGAAGCAACATCGGTAGGTTAATAGTAACCTTCACCTTATTTTAGCACATGCTAATCCAGATCATTGGGAGGTATGAAGTCGTAATCGTCCAGGACGACACGTATCTGCTGTACGCGGGCACGAGTGACCCGGCGTTCATGCGGCGGGTAGTCCGGGTGGATGACATTCTGGACGTTGTTGAACGTCGCCGGGCAGCGGCACCGGTTCGGGCGTACGACATCACGACCATGAAATCCGTCCAGGAGGCAATGGAGACCGGGGAGACCGTGTCCACATGGAACCTCGTTGCTGTGGAACTCGATTCTCTGTTCGGGGGCGACGAAGAGGGTATGTATCTGGTGGGCGATGCACACGTGTGTATTTCATCCTACGACCTGACCAGTGTGTTGGATGCTCCCCCGGTTGGCGATGCAGAGCAGGGGCTTGACGGTCTCCTGCTCAAAAACCCGAGACTGTAAGTATCATGGACGATGTTCGCCGCTCCTGGTTTTTGGGAAAATACCGGGGGTATGAAGCCCACCTGAAGGAACCGGCCAGCGGGAAAACGTTCCTTGAGGTCCGTGCGCCGGACAACCGGGCATTTACCTCGATGCACCTGACGGCCATGGAGGTAAAGCGCATTGTCGACACCGACTGCGCCAGAACCCAGACGCTCGTGTGGAAGGTGAAGCAACTCACGGAGGAGATTGCGGCATTTGGTACAGAGGAGAACCAATCCAGAGCCGTGTAGGATCGATCCAGTACCGTCCTCGATCTTCGGATCGGGGGCCAGTACCATCCTCGATCATTGAGTGGGGTTCCAGGACCATCCTCGATCTTCCCGGCAGGTTCCAGGACCGTTGTCGATCATCCAGGTAGGTTCCAGTAACACCCTCGATCTTCCAGAAAAGTTCCAGTACCATCCAGATCGGTTTTTATTCATTCTCTGTTCTCTTCGGCCTGGGCATTGATTTCCAGTAACATCCTCGATCTTCCACTAAAGTTCCAGGACCATTGTCGATCATCCAGGACCGTTCCATGAGGATACAGTACCTTCGAGATCCGTCCTGTATGACGGTGGATCATGCAACCGGCCTTGGGTTGTGGCCGTCTTTCAGTTCTCGATCCAATGCCAAAACCGGATCAAACGTGATCTTATATGATCATGCGATCAATAGTAGATCAGGAATTCGATCAAATCACCGCCGAAATATCGAATGCGTTAAAATATGCGTATATTTAGGTTAATGTCTATTAACCTATCTATTTATAAAGATCAAAAATAGACATATAGATCAGCGGATCAAGTGGTCTGCACTGATGAAGCGCTTAAGCACCGCTTAGGCGCGGATGTAGTAAAAAGAGGTGCGAACAATGGCAAACGTGCAAACGCAACCAAAACCGGCGGCCGATGGTGCAACGCCGGGTGTACAGGCAACGAATTCCCCCCTTGAAGCAATGGAGCGCGGAATGCCCTTGAATGTCCCGGAAAACTCCATAGTAGAGTTTTTCAACTTTGAGGAAGTCTCAAAGGGCGGACAGTTCAAATACGTTCAAGAACGCGATATCCCCGCTGAAGTGCTGAAAATGGCACCGTACCTTAAGGGAACGCTCCGGCCGTCCTTATTCAATGAATACAGGGGCAACCCGGGCATTTACCTTACAGGGCAGACAATGATCGCCCGGGGGATCGCTGATCCCTCAAAGCAAATGAAGCGCTTTGCGCTGATTATCATCCCCCTCTAATCTTTTTTGTAATTCCTTTATGCAATGGTCCCTATTTTGTAATTCCCTTTTGTAATGTGGTCTATTCTCCATTTAGGGCGCTATTTGGCCCGGAAAACGGGATTAAACCGAAAGTTTTAAGTGGTTTTAAGATAAAGCCCATTTCGGCGGGTTTTGGCCCGTCCCGGGAAAATTTGAGCCCGTAGAACGCCCCGATTCAAAACGCCGCCCTTCACGGGGGGATTTTGGCCCGGAACGCGCCCAAAACGGCCCGAATTAACACGGCCTCATATCAGCGTTTTAAGCGCTGATCGGGGGATCAGGTGATCGGGACTATCACCAACCGGGGGATCACCCGGCAAAACCGCGATATCGGCCCCTCACGGGGGATCAGGTGATCAGGTGATCCCCCAAAACCGGACCCAAAACCGGCCCGGCCCGGCCCGGCCCCAAAACCGGCCCGGTATAGCGCCCCTATGTATAGCGGCAATGTCCCTATGTATAGCGGCAATGTCCCTATGTATAGGAATATGGAGCATATGGCAAATGGATGTAAGTAGAATTCCATCGGATGTGCATGCTGATGCAATGCTATTGTGCATTAACGATGCATACAATGTGGCAATTACAGACATAGAGTCTGCCGTTGCAGAGTTGAAGAATTATCAACACATCGACGATGCAATACAGCGCATTAGCGGTGCATTGGTACGTGTTGCGGATATGAATGCATTACATGAGAAACTGGTTGCATTCAGAGAAGAACTATGGCAGGAGTAATAGGAATGTGTGTGACTAAGGAATGCAATGCATCGGTACGGTGCATGGCACAATGCAAAGAGTGCAGCAATGCAAAGCGGATCTCTTACTATCTTACCCGATGCACTATAACGGGAAAGAAAGTCAATCGCAATGCCCATAAGTACTGCGATGACTTCGCACCGACGCCCGCTGCAAAGAAAGAGGCTCGCACTGCCGGTATCAAACTCACCCCCATTGGTGGATGGATACAGGGAACGGCAATTCCAAAGGGAGCAAGGGTGCGATGACACCCTCAAACAACTCCATTACCGTTGTCAATATCTCCCGTTGCGCTGACTTTGGAAAGCGCCCCGGGGACTATTACATCGGCAGGACGTTCCACAGGCTTGACGTCTCATACCCTACCAGCAAATATGCAAACCCCTTCCACATTGGGAAGGGATGCACCCGGGAATTCGTCATTGCACAATACACCGACCGTCTCTATGCCGAAGGGTTGGCATATGAAGTGCGAGATGACCTTGCCGATGTAAAGCGGTTGGGATGCTGGTGCAAACCATTGCCTTGTCACGGCGATGTACTCGCTGCCATTGCACGGCATGGTCCTGTGGCCTACAAAGCAATGCTCACACAGCAGAGGGTATGAGAATGGCAGAACCATGCGAAAGCCTTCCCCGGTGGGATGGAGAGAACTACATCGGGGATCGCTACCCCGAATACTACGTGCTTGCAGCACGGAGCAGATACAGCGACATTCAGGAACAGAGCAATTACGACGCTGCCCTTCGCATGATCGGTGGACTGTCGGATACCGTCATTGTGGTGCATTCGACACACTGGATGGTGAAGTGGCTGGATACCCTTCTCGTTCATCAGGACGATACAGCCGCCGTTGCAATGGCGCAATCTATCGTTGCAAAGTTGAAAGAATACCCCTATCTCGATGAGGATGACTACAACGAACGAAAGGCAGAGCGCCGGGCCGAGTACCGGAAAGACATCGAAGAGCATCCCGAGCAGTGGGAATTCGAGGACATTATGAAGCGATACGGGGACATTGAACTGTACCTCGACACGCTGGAGTACTGAGGGGATGGCAGTAACTGCCTTCCCTTCCCCATTCTTGCAGAAAGCATGTGGTTCGCGGCCACAATGGGGATTGCTCCGGTATGCATCGACGGATGGTGCCGGGGCCAACACTAAGCAAAGCAAAGGAGAACCGAGAACCATGTCTACAATGGTAGAGTTAAGAACCCTTTCGTGTTCCGCGAAGGGAATCGCACAGCAGTACGACCACCCCATCACCCTTGAAGAAGTGGATGAAATGTCTTCCCGTGCCGGATTCGGCCAGTACATCGTGATTGCCCGGGGCGGCCCGAAGTGCGGAGAGACCCTGACGAGCAAAGCATTCCCGTATGATGGCAATGTCGACATTGTCGCGTACAACGCCGCAAAGGTGGAGTGAGGATAGCAATCTCACTTTTTGGGGGAAAGACGCAATGTATACAATCACGGTGATCGTACGAGACGATCAAAACATCGACATTTCCCTAATGCGTCGTGCCGGCACACATCCGATTGGGGGGTCCACCATCTATGATATCCTCTACAGCGATATCTATGAGTTCGGGCTTGCAATGGGACTCCCAGCGCGGGATATCCCGGCGCGGTACCGAAGGAACTCCCGGACGATATACGGCACACTCACGCCGACTCCGATTGAAGACCGCTATGGGGACATGGTCGATCCGCTGTACAACCTGGTACGGAACAACCTTGGGCTATTCGTGCAGTTCCTTGCATGGAGAGTGTCAAAGCGGTCGTTCTCTACAGCGAACCCGAATGTTGCAAATGTCGCGGCAAGCACATCGACATTTGCAGTGGGGATGGATACCCAGAACGTCGATTGGCTATCGGATGTGACAACGGAACGTGCATTGACACTGGAACTACCATCGAAGAATGATATCAAGCAGATGATACTGCGACTCCCCGAGGGGATGGTCGGCAATGTCTGTACCTCATACATCCCATCAAAACTCGTGGCACAGTCGTATCTCTCCGGTGTAACGTCAGTTCGGAAACTGATCAATTCGTTGGTAGGCCGGTACCGGGAAGATGCAGCATATGCAAGGGCGTCTTCATTCGGGGATGCCGTAGGCACATTGTCTACGATTCTTCGTCAACCCGGCTGGGATATACAAGGCAGTGAACTTGTCTACACGAACCGGATCGAGGTAGAGAGAGTGATGTACAAAGGAAAACTCTTCGATTTGCCGCCGGAATACAAGGGACGGCTATACATCAATGAGATTCGCATGCCTGCGGCACCGACCATTGGCAATGTCACCGGGCGGGGACTCCATCCGCATGTATCGGGAAGCGACCCCACTGTGTTGTTGAACCTCTGCGCGGGGACACTCTCCGGCGCACCGATCAGTGAGGTTGTGAATCTACCCGAGGCGCTGCGAACTGCCTACTACGGCAGCATGTACGGGGGCAAAGCAACACGAATGATTGAGTATCTGTTCAGCATGGGATTCAAGAACGAGTTTGCCGAAGAGTTCCCGGGCCTATCCGAATGCCTGATCAACGCATACCACGACGGTGTGAGCAACGGCGAGGTGTTTGGCAGATGATCGACTACTATGAGCGGCAGCGCACTCTGTCGATATACCCCCCAACCAAAGCGGTTGTCGTAGGTGTTGGGGGTGTCGGTGCCTGGGTTGCGCTGGAATTGGCGTTGATCGGCACGGAAACCATCTATCTGATTGACGACGACGATGTGGAAGCAACCAACCTCAACCGGACGCCGTTTACCGTCGCCCAGATCGGGCAGTCAAAGGTCTCTGCCGTTGCAGAGTTGATCAACGAGCGCCGGGTGGAATGCAATGTCATTGCATTCCAGTGCCGAGCAGAGGCGTTGCCCCCCGACGAACTCGATATGCTACGGGATGCGAATCTCTTTGACTGCCGGGACAGCGTAGCGCCGTTGGATCTCCCGGGGACAATCCGCTGTGGGATCGTCGGGGGATACGATGGCACGAGTGTGACGATTCACACCAATCCCAGCGAAGATACAGTGTTCGGTGCCAATAACGTCGTGCGGTATAGAACCGTTCCGTCGTTTGTCGGCGCACCGGCACTGATCGCCGCAATCATTGTGAACTACTTTTGCCTTCACCAGATGATACCCGAAGGCGAACGCATTGTGACATTCGACCTTAAAAACATCGTCGATATACTAACGAGAGGTAATCTGAATGAATAACCCGAAGTGTGGCGGCATCGGTCCCGACTGGACCGAAGTGTCCGGCCCCATTACACCGTTCTGCAATGAGCGCCCGGCCGAAGTATTTCGGTCGACCATTGCAGTGCTGGACAAGCCTGTAATCCTGGTACCGCCGATGGTTCTATCGCTCTGCAATGCAATCCAAGCAGAGCGGAGTAACCTTGAATTCTCCGTTCTCCTAAAGGGGAAATGGACCCGGGACGGGTTTGTCGTTGAGAACGACACCTACGTAATCCCGAAGCAGACCGTGTCGGGTGCGTCGGTCGACTATGACCATGAGGAAGTGAGCCGACTCACCGCCGAGGGCTACAACTGTGTTCTGCACAGTCACCCGATGAATCTGCGGTCGTTCTCCTCCTCTGACGAAGAGACGATCAATGTAAATTTCGATGCGTCGATCCTCTATTGCAACGGGGAACTGTGTGATGCACGGGTTTGCGTTGCCGTTATCCCTCGACTGAAACTGCGGTTAGCGGCCACAGTGGGATGGATTCCCCTATCCGGAGACATAGCCGGCCTGGACAACATCGTTGTTACCCCGCGCTCAGAACCCCGATACATGGGAATGCCCCTCAAAGGTGCCCGGAATCGGTCACTTACATGGCCGAAAGAAACATGGCCGAAAGAACCCGAAGAAGAGTTCTGGGAGTCTCTGTATCTGGATCGGGGGTACGCTGCAAGTCAGCGGGAACTCGAATTAGAGGCAGAGGAGGAGGAAGCGGCAGCGGCGGCAAATGCAACCCGGGATCGCCGTACCGGCATGAAAACCAGAGGTGCGAAGAGAAGATGACAGACACAATCAATGCAACCGGTCACACGATTCGGGTGCGTCAGCAGAGTGGAGACCTCCTGGTCCATCCGTCAACGGCTATGTGCCTACGGCTGGTCGGGGCCGATGTGCGGGACTGGAGCATTCCGGATATTGAGGTAGTGCAGCGGCGGTTCTATCACGACCCCCTGCTTCTCCCTCCGCAACAAGACGGAGTGCTGTATATCGTGAGCCGGAAGTTTGCCAATGCCTATGCGACCATCCGGAGTGACTTTGTGTTCCCGGACACGGAAGATGCGGAACGGGATTTGGGAGGCCGAGTCCTTGCAGTGCGTCGGTTCCGACGCCCTGATGTATTGGAGATGTGAATGACCGTTACCGTTGGCGAATTGCACGATGCATTCCGGGACGCATGCAACCGGCAATCGAGCGTTGCCATTGTTGGCGACTCCCGTTTGCCAATGGAACTACTCGATGCTCTGTTACGAAACATCGAACTCCGCATTGCTCCGATCATGGAAGATGCCGGACGCGATGTAGAAACAATGCGGATTGAAGTGCAGAACCTACCAGCGTGTATGTGCGCTGCATCCGCTAAGACTACGGAGGAAACAATCATGGTGCCCAAGGATTTCGGAGATGCGAAGTATCGGGATCTGAAAGCCGCGTACAAGACGGCGGTAGAGGAAGGCAACGAGACCTTCCAGATCGGTACGGTAGAATTTTATACAAAATATGCCAAGTACCTGATCGAATATCTGGACGGACTGAATATTCCCGACGGGGCACTGCTGAACAGTGTCATTGCCCCCCAGTAGGAGTATTAACCGATGAACGACACCGCCATGTCGTTGGAATTCCAGCACATCGTTCCCGGGATGACCACAATTATCATCCCGGGGTCACTGTGGCTCAAATCGACGATATGGCCTTCTCATACGATGTGGAGGAAATCAACGATGGAGTGCAAGATAGAGACATTTGGGAACTCACCGACGGCGCAAGTCGTGGTGATCGGGCCGCTGGAGGTATACTTCTCCTATGGCACACTGGTCGCATTCCGCGACACTGACGGCGATCTGGTGGTGTGCCGTAACGTCTGGGGACGTACCACCGGGAAGCACATCAACGCACTGGGCGTTGCCAAAGAAGAGCAGTTGACAGAGGCAGACTTCGAGGCGCATTTCCTCATGCACCTTCGCAACATATTCCGTGAGGTGCCGGAATGACACCGCACCTGCGACGGGTTGTCTTGTGGCTTGTCGGGCATGCACAGTTCCGGGGCGGCTCTGGGGTACGGGACAGCAAAGGGTGTGAGGTTACCATGCTTCCCCCCGAGGATCGGACGATAACCTGGCCTGCACAACCCCGGATCGCAATCAGTGCCATCAACTCACAGGGCAAATCGGGATCGACATACATCGAGATCCCTACCGATGCCATTCCGGAACTGATCGGGGTATTGCTCGATGCACATCAGGCCATACTGAACGAAGACTGCAAAGTCTTCGAACTGAAACCTGTAGGTGTGGCAGAATGACCACCATCCCCACCGTTTCCTTTTTAGAGGAGCATGCGGACCACGACCGCACGGTGGCATTTGGTTCCCCCTCCGCCGAGGGGGGCCAATGTAAAGCAAAGCCAGGAGACAGAACCAATGGAACATGCATTCGCAATCGGAAATATCCAGAACTACCACGAAGCGACAGTCGAAGAAGCCCGCCGGGCAGTCCGGGGGCTGGATGGAGCGGATCTGGTGCCGCTGTACCGGCAGACGCCGGGTGCCGACACCTACGAACAGGCCGAAAACATCTTCGGTGTTCGTAATACCGCGACAGAGAAGATCACAATGCCGGTGAGCGGCCGGTACCAGCCGATCTCCCATCAGGATGGATTCCGCCCGGTGCTCGATGCAATCGAACACGCCGGCATCGGCCATGACATGATGGTGAACCTTGAGAACCACCGCGACACTGCCGAACTCTATGTCCTGTTCCCCGATCTGATGTTCAATGAGGACCGGGAAGGCGGCGGCATGATGTACGGCCTCCGGTTCAAGAACCAATACGACGCAAAGACCGCATTCCGGGGTCATGTGTTCTGCTGGAGAGTGCTGTGTCTGAATGGATCGACACATGCCCGGCTCGGGGAGATGCACGTGTCTGCTATGCACGTTGATTCCCATGTTCAGGGGCTCCAGACCCAGATCGATTCCTTCATCACCACAATGCTCTCCAATGCCCACCGGATCGAACAGGTTGTCGATGCGGCCATCGAATCCCCGATCAACTTCAGGGACTACGATGAAGTTGTCCGCACCCTGACGGCAGTTGTCACCGGGAGTGACCGCCGGAGCAAAGTGATTGCAGACAACGTCCCGCTGGAGACGAACAGGTGGCAGATGTACAATGCCATCACGGAACACGCTTCCCATGCCCCGAAAATGACATGGCAGACCCGTGACCGGCTCCTCGACGCTGCCGAACGCAATGTCCTGATGACCCGCGAAGTGACCCCGGTCGCAATGCCGGTGGCGGAGTGAGTGGAGAATGGCTAACCAACTCCATTCTCTTCGGGTTCGGCCCGAAGGGTTCGTAAAAGGAGCGTATGTGTCGAAACAGACACTGAAAATTCTCCGCGAGGCATATCCAGAGAACCCCCGCGAGAACGGTGACTATCTCGGCCACATGCTGTGCTTCCACAGCCGCTACTGCCTCGGAGACCAGCACGACGATGTCAGTTCATCGGAGTTTGGATCGTGGGGTGAGGTAGAGGACTATGCCCGTGAGAACTACGGGGCTGTGGTGATCCTGCCACTGCATCTGTATGATCACAGTGGCGTTACGATGAACACGACCGGGTTCTTCTGCCCCTGGGACAGCGGGCAGGTCGGGATTATCTACGCAACGGAAGAGGGCATCCGGGAGGACTGGGGCGATGACAACCTCGATGCAGACCGGATAGAACACGTGAAGTCGATCCTCCGGGCAGAAGTCAAGGAATACGACGATTATCTCCGTGGCGACGTGTACTGCTATGAACTCTATGGCGCCGACGATGAGTTTGTCGACAGTTGCTGTGGGTTCTATGGCGATGAGAGTATCGAGTACATTCTGAGCGAGACAGGTTTTGCAGGAGTTGAAGAGCAGTGACAACCTCAGAGCAGGCCCGGGAGTCGTCGCCATGACAAAGCCGAACCTGTGGGCACCGGCGCGAGTCATGGCAACGGTTGAGGGGGAAACCCCCCGACAGTTCTACGTTGTGTCGGAACACGAAGCCGGCGTTTTTCAAGTTGCCTGTGGCTCTGATGGGGGATGGACCATCCGGTTGGTGCTTCACACCAACAATGCGATCCCGGACATCTCCTATGTGACGCTCGGAGAGCCGGTGCTCGACGATGCTGACATCTGGTCGCTCTGTAGCATGCTCACTGCAATGGGCGCAACCGTCTGCGACGCCCTCGGGGTGCCGAAATGAAGCACTGGTGCCCGGCAGATGTCAAGGCCATTGTGAAGCCAAAGTTCCTGGTATCGTCGCGTTCCGGGGTTGGCGGGTTGTATCTGGTCGAAGAGGGAGACGCTGGCGGGTGGCACGTCCGATGCGTGAACC
>Ga0172381_10005566_pt1 | contig 12735 bp, 27 predicted proteins | sample Leawel6488metaG_FD_119754 | JGI IMG/M metagenome (GOLD analysis project Ga0172381, IMG submission 119754) | Leachate microbial communities from a municipal landfill in Southern Ontario, Canada - Leachate well 64-88 metaG | ecosystem: Engineered > Solid waste > Landfill > Unclassified | place...
ATGTTGGTTGTATTACAGCACAGCTCTTATAAAATAGGTAGATAGCCTAGGGGTGTTTTAGGGGTGTATGTCTGTTTTTTGCTTTTACATTTATTTTCACACCTAACACATTAAAATCATTACGTTTTTAAAATACTTAAAAATATATTATAATAATGCTTGACATCAATGCAATCATGATTTATATTGCAATCAACAAAAGGGTGGCGACCTCAACGCCGATCCGGGAAGCCGGGATGGAGGACAATATGAAAATCGAATCGAAACGCAGTGGGTTGACGGTAGTGGTCCCTGATGACGAGTACGGAATTTTGCTGGCGAAACATGGTGAGCATGGGGCATATGAGTATGTACTGAACCAGGCTGGCCGGGTTTTGAAACATCGATTTGAGTTGGACAATATCCGAAAACAGACATTGACAGACGATCAGCGGAGGCAAATCGAGAGCGCCGCTCGCTCGCTGGCAGTCCAGTGGATTATTGATAAATATTTGATCGAAAATGGATATTCCGCCTATGTGAACAAACGGAATTTGGGCGGTATGCTGCCGGAATCATTCTCACGCACGGTCGAACGCGCCCGCGAATCCTGCGCCGATGAAATTGAAAATCTATCTGTCACGGATGATGATAGAAATTATGCCATGAAAATACTTGGTTTTTACACCGAGGATGACCGCCAGTGGTCAGAGCGTGTTTCCGGTTGGTGTAAATGGGTCATAACTGCGCCCGAAAACTGGGGTGGAAATTCTGGAATTTGCTAGTAGCTCCCTGATGAGCCGGTGAGATTCCGGCGAAACCGCCCTCGGGCGGTCGGAGGTGAAAGATGAAATCAAAAAATATTATCGTTAGGGATTTTCCGGCTGAACTTCATACAGAGTTTAAAAGTCTGTGCGCATTGCAGCCGGTGCCGATGAACAGGAAAATAATTGATCTTGTAACGGCATGGGTCAGTGAGCATCACGACATGATCCGGCGCGTGACAGATTTTAATAAAAAGTAGCCCCACCGGGCGGGCTAATCACCCGCCCTTTCTTTTTTCGTCGTAGGCGATCGCCCATGTAACAACCTCGGACGGAATTACATAAGGTTTTCCATTTGGTAGGTACCTGATCGGGAATCCAAAACGCTGCTTCCAGTCACGTATTGTCTGCCAAGGGTTTTTTGTTTCGGCAAAACTGAATTGCTGGAGGAAATATGGAATGATGTTTTTTCTACCGGTTATAAATGGCTCTCTCGTCATTTTTTCTTTTCCTCTATCGGCTCCAAAATAACTTTAAGATTTTGCCGCCTATTAGCTAACAACGCACACATAGCAACATCCTGGTCGCGGCTTTCAAAAATATCCAGCTGGAGACGGAAACCGCCCTCAATCTTCAGGTTTTTATATCCGGATACCTGTGCAATTATTTGGATTGGTTTATCGGCCATTATAATCCCATCCCGCGCCCAACGCTGGCAATATTCTCAAGTGTCGCTTCTTTACCAAATATTGCCGTGAAGTAAACAGGATTCGCATTCATAAACCGTGACCACGTTCTTATTTCATTACGTTTTTTTGCTTCAAGACCAACAACAGAAAGATGCTCCACCGCATTCTTTCCCCGGAATTACTTTTGGTATTGCTTTGAGTTTTCCTTCCGGCAGGTAATACAATAACTATCAAGAATATAACCTATACCGGTTGTGCTCTTGCGACGATACGCTGTCTTTGGTGTGATAAGCGTCTTACAATTTTTATTAGAACATTTGCGTTTCTCTTGTTTTAATTTACTCACTTCTATCCTCCTGCCGCTGCCGGCATTAATTTATTGGATCATCCTGATTTTCTGTTTATCAAAACCAATCTGCACAATTTCTTTCTGTGTCTCAAACCCTGTTCTAAAGTTTTCCAACTCCGTAGTTCCCGGTAAATAATCAGGGTGCTTCCCTTCCCGCGCTCCAATTACTTCATAAAGCCGTTCAAACTCTTTCTGCTTCCACTTAACTTCATCATTTGTCATCATACACAACTCAGGCCAACCACCCATCGCCGTAACCACAGAATGAATTACCGGATCAGAAAACTTCACACTTGAATAGTTTCCAATCCGCTTTACTGAATCCAATACATCAATCCATGCCCCGGTTGCGCGGTTTGCTTTTTTACCTTGCAACACTTCGATAAAATCAGCCGGTTTTGGGAAGAATTTACTTGAATAAATAATTTCCTTAAAAGCCGCTTCACATTGTTCATCTGTGAATGGCTCAAAAACTTTCCAGTATAAATCTTTCATCATATTTGAAAGCACCCGGTCATGTAATTCACAAATTAAAGTCATATATTCTTTAAATTTTATTTCATTTTTCATACCGCCGGCGGCCTCCATTCACTGAAAGTTTTTATATTCTGAATTGTTTTATCCGACACCTGACCAGATAGAGGGTGAGCTTCTGTTTCTTCATCAAGCCAGCCTTTAGCGTTTAGCCATGTTGCTGGGTGAGGAATATATTTGCCTTTTTCTTTAATCCATTCTTCCGATGTCTTGGCCTGCTCTATCTTGGACAGCATTAAGTCTAAGAGCTGCTCGTCGGGATTGATTTTTAAAAAGGCTTTTTCAGCCTGTCCCCTGGATTTCTTTTTTGGATATGCTTTATAGAAACGCGTAAAGGAATTTGCGCATATATTCTCTTGATCTTCTCTTAATCTTAAACTTCTCTTAATCTTAAACTTATACCCGACCTCTACCGGAGCTTCGCCGGAGTAACTCCCGACCTCTGCCGGAGCTTCTGGAATAATTGACGGAGCTTCTCTGTCTTTACGCAGGTTTTTTTGGTTTTCATTAAACTTAACTAATTGTAAGTATTGTTTATTATTAGTTGTGTATAAAACTATAAGGCCAGAATTATGAAGTTCAATAAGAATTTGTTGTATTACTTTTGATGTGATGTGGTCGAGTAAGGGGGCAATATCTGCTTTTAAAAGTTTTGGATCAGCCTCAAGACGGCCCTCAACGTCCAAATATGGGATCAACCAGGAATAAAACATCCTCGCTGTATCTGAAGATAAATTAGCTATTTTACTTGAGCGCGAAATCCTCTTTGATAAAATTCTTCCATCTGCCATTTATCAACCCCAAAACTTAACAATAATATTTTCCGGGTGGGCCTTGAAATACTTAATCAGCCCGCCGCGCATTTTATTTAATTGAGCTTCCAGTTTATTTATCGCGTCAAAAATTGCCTTATCGTCAGACTCTTTATAATTATGAAATTCATAATTTTTATCCTGGTAAGACAATAAAATGTAACGCTCTATAGAGGCCATTAAAACAACATCCTCTTCTGTAGACCTAAATTTTCAACAACATCTTCCAGAGACTTAGCCACGAAAGCAATACCACCAGAATCCTTAATATTTTGGATGAACCTTTCTTGATGTGGTGAAGGTTTGCCGTTAGAGGCTTTTACTTCAATCCAGAAGCCGCGCCCATCCTTCAGAACGCCGGTAATATCTGGAAGCCCCGGCGCCGATCCTAACCCGCCATGGTTTTTATAATGGAATATACCAAACTGCTTAAGCAGTGACCGGATTGAATGAGTTATTTCTTTTTCACTGATATGGGGTTTTTTCATTCTTTTCCCCTTCAATTAAGGAGGTCACGGGCTTCTTGTTCTGTATAGCGGAGGCCGCTCATGTTTCTATCTCCATTATTACCCGACCAATTATTTCAACAATCTGCGGGACAACTGCATTACCTAAAGCCTTTAATTTTACTACTCGATTCCGTCCAGCCAATCGTCCGGGTATCCCATCATCCAAATTACGAACGCAGGTTCTAAGCGCAACGGTGATCCAGTCTTCATCCCATGTGTGATTGCGTTCGGTAATTGATCCATGTGCGGCCCGTCCTTGCTCATGTGATCCGGGCCGTTCGCACCCCGGTAATCTCTGGTTGATGGTGTCAGCAGAAGGTTCGCCTCTGAATATTTCGGCCTTTTGCTGCTGTGAAACTTCGCCTGAACTAAATCCTGCATCGTTGCCATTGAATCGGTGGGAGTTGGGAGCATGGCAATGACACCCGCTACATTCGGCTCCACATTCTGTCCGTTGCTTCTTGTTTTCGTCTCCGCTGTTGACAACAATCCACACCCTGTCCCTTCTGTGCGGGGCGTTGACGGCGCAAGCTGGAATAACAAACGTCTGGATGGTGTAACCTTCTCTTTCCAGGTCAGATATGTAATTGTCGAGTTCCATGCCGATGATTCCAGCAACATTTTCGCCAATAATCCAACGGGGCTTTGATTCTTGTATAACTCTAAGCATTTCCGGCCAGAGCGCACGGTCATCTTCCGCGCCTTTTCGCTTCCCGGCGCAACTGAACGGCTGACAGGGGAATCCGCCGCAAATAAGATCAACTGGTTCAACGCCTGCGACATCTTTTATATCTCCATACCTCTTTACATTCGGCCAATATTTCGCTAAAACTTTATTGCAAAAGGGGTCAATTTCTACCTGCCATGCTATTTCCATTCCGGCACGTTCAAGACCAAGATCAAAGCCGCCTATGCCAGAAAACAACGAACCAACTTTCATCCTTCCACCTTCTCCCATTCCGTCCCGTTCAATTTCCACCCCCTTCTCTCCGCTTCTACCCGTGCCGCCTCTTTCACAGCAAACAGTCGGCCTTTCCATTCAATCCGGAAATCGTTTACTGGTATTGTGATGATCTGGTTCTTTTTAAATTCAACTTGCATTACCCAGCCTAGGGAGCGAACATCGTTAAAAATAATTTTTGCCTGGAATCCTGCCGGTGCCCTATGAGCTGACCAAATTGATCCCGTGTGATGCCCAGCGCACAAATATAAACACGCATCAGGATCGTAACGGATAGATAAATTGTTTTTGCTGTACCAGTGGTGTGGATCGCAGGATGTTTCAAAACATCCGGGATATTCACAGTGACCGTCAGCCCGAATCGAAACAATCTCGCGCAAAAGGTTTAATAAATAGCGATCAGAAACAATCATGATAATAATCCAAATCTTTCAGCCAGACGGACAGCCCCATATAATGCCAAAAGGAAAACAACAAATCCTATACCAGTAAAAAATAAATTAAGATAGCGTTCCATTTTATCACCTAATTTCTTAAAGTAATAAGTTGTTAATCAATTTAACTTAATAACAAACAACATGTTTTTTAATGAACCAGTAAAAACCTGCGCGGTATATCATATGTTATGTGTTGATTAACCATACCCTCATACCGAGGTCTTTATAAAACCTACTGTGTTTCTCACAACACTGAATATCTTTATGTTTAAAAATCCAAGGCTCATGGTAATGTGTGGCAGGAGAAGAACAGCCAACATGCTCACATAACAAGCCGTTGCACGCGGACTGCGCTGAAGTAGTGCTTGTTTTCTGTTCTTCGCTCATGCTATTCTCCTTTTTAAATGTCCGGCAGTCGTTCTAAGCCGCTTGCCGGTGAACTAATCGTTACAGATCGTTTTCTATCCCAACAGCAATACTTTTTAGCACATTATTGCATACCGGGCAAATCCAGACATAACCAAATCCAAATGGCTTTTTCTCAACTTCTGTTTTGTCGTATGGGCAGACCACTTTATTTTCGTCCATTTAATCCTCCAATAAACTCTTATATTTTACTGACATTTTATCGGATATAAAATGTAAAGTAGTAAGCGACGTTGTTTTTTTCTTGAGCAACATAGAATAATTGGACGGTTCCATCTCAAGGAACCGCGCAAAATCCTGCTTGCTCAACTTTTTACTTTTTCTGTACTTTTCAATTTTAGTTATATTTAACATGTTTTGTATTCTACATGCGTTATTTTTAAATTGCAAGTTATTTTTCAAATATATTTTAAGTTACCTTAATTTATTTTCAAATAAATTAAAAATAATTCTTGACAAATAAAAATCAAAAGAGTAAGCTCCGAATCAATAAAGCAACAACACCGGAATCCCCGGACGCATAGCCTGAGGCGATCCAAATTGGATCATAAGCGCAATAGCCGCCTTAAAAAGCTAAGTCCACAAAGGGGAGACCGATCCAGAATGCCGGATCGGTACTGTACAGGAAGCCTTAGGCGGGCAGCGGCAAAGGGATAAGATTAACGCGGTAACAAAAGCTCTTTTAAGCATCATCCATTTAAGGCGGGCGCGGAACAGGAAAGAAATCCTGACCCGCCGGATGATGGAAATAATGGCCGTGCGCATATACCCGAAGTAATCCGCCCATAACAAATCCTTTCGGGCGTTGCGATGCTGACGAGCGTCGACGCGGCAGACTTAGGCGGCCACGGTCAACCAACAAAAGGAAAACGGGTAAGCAAATAAATCAAGGAGGTGCGCGGGAATGAATCCTCGGTAAATTTCAACGCGGCAAGCAGCCCTGACCAGCACAGGGGAACATTAACGAGGGAAATTGCAGTGCTGATAGGGCCAGTGCTGGCTGGCCCGGAGGGAGGGGAAAGATGGACACAGCAAAGATATACTTCGATGCAAAAGGTAACCAAAAAACAATTTGGCAAATGGTGCGCGATGAACCGGAGTGGACAGCCAATAGGTTACAAGAAGGAGAAAAAGCCATATCTGAGATCAACTGCCTGAAAACCCTGAACGCGGAATTAGTGGGGGCTGTAAGGGCTACCAGAAAGTCATTTGCAATCAACGTCCCTGAAGAGTTTAAAGGTTCTATCGCGGAATTGGATGAACTTCTCGCCAAAGCTGAGGCCCAGCCATGACAATAAAGCAAACCCTTATACAAACAGGCCACGCATTGCTGGCACTAACACTTTTCATCGTCCTTCTTTTAGACACGGCAATTATTTATCACGGATTTGTGGATAAAACACAAATCAACAAAGACCGCAGGACTGCACTTTATAACACCTGCGAAACCGAACGCTGCAAAGCGATTTATGGGGAGAAACGCTAATGCCGGCCACATGGAAAGAAGGATCATTTCAAGGAAAACCGACTTTTGAAGTTTTGACCCGCTTCGACAAAGACGGCAATCCGGTTTGGCGCGGCTTTGGATTAGCAACGGCGTTGGGAGTTTTAAACAATCTGGAAGCACTGAAAACGTGGGTAGCAAAACAGACAGGAGGAAAAGGATGAAGAACGCAATCATAATATTTCTTATCAAAAAGTTGGGGATCCATGAGCGCCGGAAGGTGTTGAAAGAGGCCATTTCTGACCTGCCGGACGTGAATAAACAGGACATGATTGAAAGCATGCTGTCGGCGTATTTTCCGAAAAAACATATTCATCTTAACCCGAAAAAGAAGGCCGCGTAATGGATTCCCCGAAAACCTGCCAACAGCAAACCCCTGATTGCAGCAAATGCCAGCACGACAAATGCACCTGCCCTTGGAAGCAGCAAAAAGAGCGGGAGTATGAGCAGGCAAATCATTATTGGGAAGAAAAACGCATGAGTAATGCGTATTAAACAGGAGGAAATATGAACGAACAAAATGCAGTAGCGGTATATGAAGCAATACCCTTGAGTGCGCCGCAGATACAGGCGCAAGTTAATCTTATTCAGGAAGTGATGAAAGCCGTGATGAAGGACGGGGAGCATTACGGGAAAATACCCGGCTGTGGAGATAAGCCGTCTTTGCTCAAACCGGGCGCGGAAAAGCTCATGTTCACCTTCCGCCTTGTTGCCGATCCCGAAGTTGAAGTCCATGAATTATATCATCCGTCAATCATGGGACACCGGGAATACCGCGTTAAAGTAAAAATATCCTCACAGGGAGGCGTTTATTTGGGCGGCGGTATTGGCTCATGTTCAACGATGGAGAATAAATATCGCTTCCGTGGTGGTGAAAAAGTTTTCACCGAAGATAAAGTACCCGCCGAATATTGGAATTTAAAGAAAGCCGGGAAGTTGGAAGACGCCCAAACATTGATCGGCGGCCCCGGATATGGAGTCGGGAAAAATGACGGGCAGTGGATGATCTGCGAATTTGGCGAAAAAATGGAACACGACAACCCCGCCGACTTCTACAACACCTGCGAGAAAATGGCAAAGAAACGCGCCCTGGTTGACGCTACGCTTACCGTAACGGCGGCGTCGGACATTTTCACACAGGACATTGAAGAACTTGTTGACAATGGTGTTATGACACCGAAACCGGAAGCCAAAAAAGAGCCTGTCAAAGAGCCGCAGAAAAAAGCCGCCTCAACAACGGCCACCGAAGCCGAACAGGTTGTCACGGTCAAAGTAATTTCTGTTGCCAGTAAGCAAGGTGAAAAGAAGGATAAGAGCAAATACACCATCTATACGATCTTTGACGAGGCAGATGTGAAGTATGGCACCTTCTCAGACACGTTTGCAGACCTTGCTAATTCCGCAAAAGAGCAAAAAGTCCCGGTCAATATTACATTTACTGTTGGCCAGTACGGCAACAAGGTAACCAATTTGGAGTTGGCGGCATAATGGCCGTTTACATTGACATCAAGTCCGGCAAGGCCGAACCATGGGCAGCGCTGCAATTATGCGGGTATTCCCTTTGCAATTCGCTTGCGGTGGAGTTTGACGAGGAAAGCCATGTCTATACCTATCAGGGCAATAAATTACCTTCTGTGACCGGAATTTTAAAGGACGAGGGTTTTATTGACGACACCTGGTACACGGATTGGGCCAGAGAAAAAGGTTCTCACGTTCACACGGCTATTGAATACGATCTTGCCGGGGAGTTGGACGAAGGTGATTCTTTTGACGACGAACTTCGGCCTTATCTGGCAGCCTTCCGAAAGTTTATGGCCGAAAGCGGCTTTAAGGTTCAGCGTTCAGAAATACCGCAAATGAGCACCACTTACCATTATGCCGGGAAGTCCGATTTATTTGGATGTTTCCCGAAGCCTTCCAGCGCCCGGCGCTTTGCACTCGAATTGAACAACGAGGGGAAATATAAACTAATCCCGTTCACAGATCAAAATGACTTTTCGGTCTGGTTATCGGCGGCTGCTTGCCACCACTGGAAAAACAACAATCTTAAAAGGAGATAATATCATGGCAGAAGCAGCATTGAAATTAGTGGAACCGGAAGATATAGGCCCGAAGGCATTGACTTACGCCGATATAATTAATCGGCTTCCCGCAATCAAAAACAATGACGAATACCTTTATATTGGCCAATTATGGAAGGACGGCAAGGCGTTACTGGAAGAAATAAGCGAAGGTTATGACAGCTTAATTAAAAAAGCGCACGAACTCCACAAAGACGCTATTGCAAAAAAAGCGCGGTATTTTGTCCCCGTTGACAATGGCGTAAAAACAGCAAAGAAACTTTTATTTGATTACGACGCCGAACAGGAACGTATCAGAAAAGCCGAAGAAGAACGCCTCAGGAAGCTGGAGGAGGAACGCCTTGCCGAAGAGCGCCGGAAAGAGCAAGAACGCCTTGAGACCGAGCGCAAGACCGAAGAAGATAGGCTTTTGAATGAAGCCCTGGCCGCAGAACAGCGCGGAGATGCGGAAACAGCCGAACTTTTAACGACCGCCGCCGTGGAGTCAAACGCACAAATCAACGAGATTGCCGCCACTATTGCCGCAGAGCCGATCTATGTTGCGCCTGTTGTCGTGCCGAAAGCAGTTCCCAAAATGGCCGGGGGGCCAGTTTATCAAACCCGGTGGTATGCAGAAGTAACGGACATATTTGCCCTTTGTCTTGCCGTTGGAATGAAAAAAACAGGGGTAAGTATTGAGTATGTGATGGGCCTTGAAAAAGACAAAACCGGGAAGATAAGTTCTCCCGCGCTCAATAAAATGGCCGTCGCCCTAAAGAACACACTGAACGTCCCCGGAGTCAAATCTTACTCGGGACGGGTTTAGCATGAGCCAGATCGAAACCGACATAAAAGAATTGCGCCAGAAGTACGGCGACAAGAAGGGGATCAAGACCGCAGATCAAATAATGCGAGTTGTGACGGAACTGGAAAATAGGATGTACAACAAGCCAACAGTAGGACAGCTTGAGAAGATAATCAAGTTTGTGAAGGAAAACCCATAAACTCATCTCAGGGTGGGATTTTAAAGGGGTAAAGGGGAATAGTGCAGTGGTGAGAACACCCGGTCATAGTAAGCAGGAACTACGGAGAAGGCCAATCCGACTATCTGACGAGGGACGCGGGAGACGAAGGTTCGATTCCTTCTTCCCCTTTCAAAACAAAACCAACGCCGCTAATGGAGGTAAGGATGAAAATAAAAGTTTATTTTGATGTTTTCTCATGGACAAATCAAAACAATATTTTCTTTTGGAGCACTATCCCGGTAACTCCAATACAAGATGGATCAAAGAGATATGTTGCTGAAATTGAAATACCCGACAATGATGCCGACTTTGAGAAAGCAAGCGTTGAACTGGTAAAGGAGATTTTATGCCTAAAATAAAAGTAGAAATAACAGTGCCGGATAATGATTGTGAAGAATGTAAAAAAAGTCGTTATCACTATTTTGGAATATTCAAATGTAGTCAATTTGACGTAGAGATAAAATATGTAAATGGGATACTTCAGCGCTGTCAGGAATGCTTAGACGCGGAGGTATCCCATGAGTAACAACATCAAAACCATGAACAAGGAAGAACTGGCATGTCTAAGCTATAAAAATCTGTTGTTAGAGCAATCAAATGCCATTTCAAACTATTTTCTCAACCGTGTTAGCCCGTCTGATGGAGTTAAGTATTTAACTGCCATAATACACGAAATAGCAATCCGCCTCGAAGCTGGTGAGAGGGCGGTGGAGGCAATGGGGAAACTTCTAAAAGATAGAGAACAGGCTCTATTAAGAAGTGAACTATTAGAATTGCTCAACTTAACACTTGATAAATGGGATAAAGATCAGAGAGGTGAAAAATGAACGCCGAAATACTTAAATACTACATCGCTCTCCAACTAAAGTTTAACGAGGTTAAGGGATATTTGTATTGACTTATTTTGGATGTTGATATATATTGAAATACAAAAATGGTGGATATTGTATGTGGAAAGATGTTAAAGGTTTTGAAAATTTATATTCAGTAAATGAATGCGGAGATATTCTTAGTAAAAAAAGAAATAAAATTCTTGCTCCAATATTAAGTCCAAAGGGATATCGTTGTGTTCATTTAAGCAAGAAGGGTAAGGTTTCTTTTCTGCGGATAGCAAGGTTAGTGAGTGTTGCATTTATTGAAAATCCGCTTAATTATCCACAGGTAAATCACAAAGATGGCATAAAAGAAAATGATTTCGTTACAAACTTAGAATGGTGTACTCAATCGCAAAATATACAACATGGAATAAAAAATGGCCTTTATTCCGTTGGAGAAAATCATTTTAGTGCAAAACTATCAAACACACAAGTAGCTGCTATAAGAAATAGATCAAAAAACGGAGAATCATACAGATCTCTGTCTAACGAATACGGTGTTGCTTTTGAGACAATAAGCGCAATAGTCAGGAGGAAACAACGTAAATATGAATAATTTATTTACTCCAGAACTCGCAATCCTTAAAGCTCTGGCTGCACAATGGGAGATTAAGATATGACTATTGAAGATGGAATTTGTCCGCAATGCAATGATCTTCTTATTTACCCAAGAGGCAGTGAACCATACTGTGAAGAATGTGGTTGGCCAGACGAAGATTTTGGTACTTCAACGAAACCAATCTCCGAAATGACGCAAGAAGAAAAATGTAAAGAACTGGTAGAGATGAACGGCGGATGCTGGCATAAAGTATCGTGGGCAGATAATCTTGGTGAAGTAGTAGAGTGTAGTTGCGGGTACAGAACGTATGCCTGTAAAATACAAAACCATATTATAGAGAATAATCCTTCCTTCACCCACGCCAAAGAATTGTTGGAAGTGATGATGAAGAGGGAAGAGAAACATGATGAGTTTTTTAATATGATTGGTCAATACTATAACACCGATCCTCCTGATGTACTCATCGGGTTGGAGTATATCCTTAACCCAACTAAGCTTCTCGATGTTTGCCTTAAGTGGTGCAGAGAAAACATAAGGAGGGGAAATGAGCGAAGATAAAAAAATAGAATCAGAATTAATAAGAATAGCTAGTGTGTTGGTTCAATGTAATTATTTGCCCTCTACTATCGCAGAGGATTACCCGCAAAAAACATATCCATCACTGAAAGTAGCAAAGATGATGGAAGAAGCGCACAATAACTCAAAGAAGCTTGCTTTGGGAATAAGGGAAGAAGCAACTAAAATCTCCGCTCTCCGGCAGCAGTTAGAGAAGAAGGATCAGCAAATAAATAACTGGACTGAATCAGCAAGGATGTTTTTAGACAACCAAAAATATTATAGCGGATTACTCGACGAGATTGCTAAGAATTTTGGCAAGGATGCTTATATCTCTTATGATGGAAGCATTCAAGATTCGCCACTGCGAGCCAAAATGCCAGAGTTAGTAATTGCGCTAAGAGCAAGAGCCGAACAAGCCGAAGCCAAACTTGCCGCGGTTAAAGAACAATTACGGCTGGCCAATATTGACGTATTTAACACCAAAGCTGAGCTTGCCGAACTGCGGGAAAGGCTGAAGGGGATTGAGGATTTTTACAATGCCCACAAGCAATGGTTTGATGATCAGCTTAATCCGGAAGAAAGGCTAGGCATATTTTTTAAAGACCTGTCTGTGGTAATAATCAAGGCGTGTGAGGTGAAGAAATAACGAAAAAATTAGCCGGAGCGAACGGAGTGAGCGATCAGGTGCAGCGCC
>Ga0172381_10005567_pt1 | contig 12731 bp, 14 predicted proteins | sample Leawel6488metaG_FD_119754 | JGI IMG/M metagenome (GOLD analysis project Ga0172381, IMG submission 119754) | Leachate microbial communities from a municipal landfill in Southern Ontario, Canada - Leachate well 64-88 metaG | ecosystem: Engineered > Solid waste > Landfill > Unclassified | place...
ACAATTCTTCTTTCTGTATTGTATGGAGTTGGAGCGATTTTCATAATTGCTTGGAATGCTTCTATATTAGGAGTGTTTTTTGGGGAAACAATAATTGTTGGGGATGTTGTTAGATGGCTTTCAATGATTCAAAGCATGCTTATTGGACACGGGCCACCAGAATTAATGGGTTATGTTTTTGGAGCACTTGCAGGAGGAGTACTTTCAGCGATGGTTGCAAAAAGAGAGTTCTTTACTCACAAATCAAGCATAATAATCAAGGATGTCTTATTCTTGTCCCTATTAGCTATCTTTTCAGTTGGGTATGGAGCAGTAACTGAAGCAATAGGGATAATGGGTTTCTCTGAACTATATTTTTTAATGGGATTTTGTTACTTGCTTTTAATAGTATTAGCAATATTTTTTTATGGTAAGTCAAGAAGTTCTCCAAGGTTTTTTTTATAATTTTTTTTGAATTTTAATTAGATTATTTTGGTTAATGAAATTATTTTGTTGATTGAATTGGTTTATTAATTTGTTTTAATTTTAGTTAATTCATAGATTTAATTGTTGTGAGGGGTAGTGTTTTTTAATGGTTAAATTTTTAAAGAAAAAAAGTGATTTAAAGGACTCTTTTTTAAAGAATTTTTTATCTTCGTTCAAAAAAAAATTTTCTTTTCTTTCTTTTCTTGATCCTTTCACTTATGTTGATTTATGGGTAATGCCTTTTGTAAAGAAAAAAACTAATGAATCTAAGTTAGCAGAATTTTTAGTTAATTTATTATTTGCTTTTATTTTTGCTATAGTAGCTTATTATTTGCTTAGCTTATTATTTGGTTCATCTTCGCCTTTAGTTATTGTTTACTCTGCTTCAATGGAACCCACTTTTTTTAGAGGGGATATAATGGCGCTTGGAGCAGTTAAGAGTAGTGATTATTTTGGTCCTGAAGTTATTCTCCCAAAGTCAATTAGTGTAAGAAGTTCTCCTGTAAAAAATTATGCTACTGCATTTTATTTAGATTCTTCTAAACAATTTCTTGAAAAAATAGTTTTTCCTAGTGACAATAATTTTGTCAAAGAGATTTATCCTGATAAAAACGGGGTTGTTATAGTTTACCCTGCATATAACCCTAATTCGCCAATTCATAATATTCCTATAATTCATCGTTCTATTGCAAAAATTGTTTCAAAGGATGGTAATTTTATTTTAACTAAAGGAGATAATTCTCTAACAAACCCTACGTTTGATGAGGATTGTGGTTTGATTAATACTGAATTAGAATTGTCTCAAAAAAATTGTATTACTCTTTATGCTGTTCCGATTGAATCTATCCAAGGAAAAGCTTTTTTTAAAATACCAGTTATTGGTTGTTTTAAAATTTGGGTTGTTGATAATTTATCTTCGTTATTATTTACTGGAAAATTACCTAGTGATTATAGAGGAATTTGTTAATCAAACAAGTAAGGTTTTTATTAAGATTAGGAGTAATTAGTTACATGGATATAACAACTGGTTTGCTAGTAGAAGTATCGCTTCTTGTTATTTATTTCTCGATAGGAGTAATAATAATTGTATTAGGTTACTTGTTTTTATTTAAAGGTAAATCTCTTGAAGAAAAAAAAGCTTCTAGTATTATTAAAAAAATAGAGAAGTTAAAAAAATCAAATTCTTTTAATGAAAATAATTCAAAGGTTTTATCGAAAAATTCTTTGAAAGATAGTTCTTCAAAGAAAATTGATTTTGATAAAACAGAGTCTTCTTTAAAGAATTTATTAATAAAGAAATTTAAACCAAAAATAGAATCTCAACTGGGTTCTAAAGTAAACATTTTAGAGTTTAATTTAGTTGGTGATAAATTCACTGCGTTAATATTGATTACTGATATAAAAATTTTGCTTTCTATCGACTCTAGTGGAAAAATAATTGATTATAAAAAAGTTAAGTAAATTCTTTATCTTAGTGAATTACTTTTTTTTACTAATTTTAATTTTTTTAGAGATTTGTTGGTTTGGAGAATTTTTTTTTGTTTAGTTTGGTTTTTAAATCTAATGAACTTTCTTCTTAGTATTGAAGGTAGTGAGTGTGAATGGAACTTGTTTTGAAGAATGCTGATGTTTTTAAGAAGAGTATGGAAGCTATTGCTGTTTTAATTGATGAAGCTGAACTTGTAATAAATCAAAATGGTCTTGAGCTTAAAGCGACTGACCCTAGTCAAATTTCAATGGTTGATTTTTCAATGCCTTCAACTTCTTTTGAAAAATTTGATGTTGTGGAGAACAGATTAGGGCTTGATTTAGATTATTTAAATCAAGTTTTGTCAAGAGCACAAGGAGGAGATTCTTTAACTCTTTCTATTGATGAAAAAAAAGCTTTTCTTTCAGTAACATTTAAAGGGAATGCACAAAGATCTTTCCAAGTTCCTTTAATTGATATTTCTACAAGTGAGGTTCCAAACCCGAGGATAGAATTTGATTCAGAGTTATTAATATCCGCTTCTTTTTTACAAAACGCTTTCAAAGATGCTGCATTAATTAGTAGTCACTTAGTACTTGGTTGTAGCGAGGATAAGTTTTTTGTTAAAGCAAATTCTTCAAAAGGTAATTTAAATGAAGAATTGGCAGAGAATAAAGATTCGCTCCCAGAGTTTAGGGTTAAGAGGGAGTGTAGGAGTATGTTTCCACTTGATTATTTGCAAGACATGCTAAAAGCAGCTTCTAGTGATACTAAAGTTAATTTATTTTTGAAGTCAAGTGCTCCTATTAGAATCTCTTATAAAATAGGGGATGCTAGTATTAGTTATTTTTTGGCTCCAAGAATAGAGAATTCTTAAAAAAAAAGTTTTTTTTAATATTTTTGTGTTTTAAAGCAATTCTTAAATACTTCTCTATTCTTTCTTTTTATTGATAAAGTATATAGGTTTTTTTTATGATTGAGTCGAGACAATCGGATTTTTTTAGGAGTGCAGTTGAATCAATATCTTCTTTTGTTCCTGAAGGAAATTTTCGTTTCTCGGATAAAGGAATTTCTTTTAAATCAATTGATCCTTCTCAAGTAGTTTTGGTAGATTTTTTTGTTGACAAAAAATACTTTGATAAGTATGTTATTGAACCTAATTTTATTGGAGTGGATTTAGTTGAATTAAACAAAATTCTTCAACGTGCTTTGCCTCATGATAAATTAATTATCTCCATATCTGATGCTGAAATAAAAATTATTTTTGAATCTGAACTTAAGCGAAATTTTCGTTTGCCTTTAATTGATGTGTCTTCAGATGAAGCAAAATCGCCCGAAATTAGTTATGATGCGAGAATAGAAATTAATGCTTCTTCATTAAAAGAAATTCTAAAAGATGCTTCTTTGTTTGGGTCAAGCATTGTTTTGAAGGTTATTAATGGAAAGTTTTTTATTGAGTCAAGAGGTTCGAGCGGAGTGATGGATGCAGAGGCAAGTAAAGTTTCTAACATTTCTTCAAAAAATGAGGTCAATGCAAAGTTTTCACTTAGTTTTTTTCAAAGCATTATTAAACAAGCTCCTCTTGATAGCCAAGTTACTATAGAATTAAAAAATGATTCTGCTATGAGAGTAACTTATTCTATTGGTCCAAGCAAAATGGTTTTTTATTTGGCTCATATGATTCTTTGAAATAATCCATTTTTTTAGTCATCATATTTTATTTTAATGCTTTGCAAATATTTCTTTAATTATGGATAATCTTCTTTTTGCCCAAAAATTTCCTTTTACGCAAAAAGCGAAGAGTGTGTTAAAGGATTTGAATATTTCGATTGATGATGTTAGTGAGGGGGCAATAAAAAAAGCTGCTTTGATTGTTTCTAGATCCTTTTTAGGAGGGGCTTTGGTTTTTGATTCAATTAATCCTTCAAAGAGTGTTCTTGAGCTTGAAATAATTTCTTTTCCAATTGCAAAAATGTTTGTTTCTTCAATGAAGACACCTAATATAATCGAAAAATTTTCTTTATTTTATTACAAGAACACGTTTAATAATTTAGTAGAGAATGAATCTTCTTTTGATTTGTCTATTCAACTTGCTGATGATTTTGGATTAAAATATGTTCTAACAGAAGAAAATGGTTTTGTTGAAGTCGATTTACTTGATTATTTAAAAATTTTTTTTATTGACAGTGAAAGTAAAGTAATTAACAAACAAGTGTATAATGGAAAAGTTTTGTTGAATCAAAATGACTTTGCCCGATTTTTATCCGAATTAGCTTACTTAAAAATATTTTCTTCCCTTCCAATTCCTCAAAACAATATTCCAAAAAACATTGTTTCTCTTTCAAGGAGCATTGATTCTCAATTAGTTGTTATGGAAAAAAAGTCGTTTGACTTAAAATTGGTTGGGAAAATAGAGCCTAGCTTCTTTCCTCCTTGTATGTTTGCACTTTATACTGATCAATTAGCAGGAAAAAAATTAACTTACTCTGCTCGTCTCGCATTAGCTTCTTTCTTGTACCAGTTAGGGATGAGTAAAACTGAATTAGTTACTCTTTTCTCAAAGAGTCCTGATTTTAAAAAATCAATTGTTGATTATCACATTTCTAGAATATTTGAAAAAGAATTGTCTGCTCCGGGTTGTCAAAAACTAGCGGAGAATGGGCTTAAGGTTAAGGAGTGTGGGAAGGTTTGCAAATACAAGCACCCAATGCAGTTTTATTTATCTAAGTTAAGAATTAGTAATAGAATAAAAAATTCTCAAAAAAACGGGGGTAGATTTTAGTGTATCAATTAGAATCTTCTTTAGAATCAGATTTTCTAAAAAAACAATTCTCTTCTTTTTACAAGAATAATTTTGTTGATTCTGTTTCAAATGTAGAGTTAAGAGAATTTGGTTTTGGGGTTTTTAAAAGAAAAATAGCGAATAGGAATTTGTCTTTCTTTTCTCTAAAAGAAATGAATGACTTTTTAAGGAATGAATCTCCTCTATTTTTTTCTTATTCTAATTCTTGTTACAAATTTCCTTCCCGCACTCCGATGGTTTCAAAAGAATGGATTAAAGCGGATTTGATTTATGAGTTTGATGCTGATGAATTAGGCATTGATGTTGAGGAAATTGATGGAGTTCAATGGTTTTTGCATGAGCATTTAAATGAAGCAAAAAAACAAGTGTTTAGGTTAATAGATTTTTTAGAGAGTGACTTTGGTTTTTTAAGAAAAGATATTTCAATTAATTTCTCTGGAAAAGCAGGTTATCATGTTCACTTGAAGAGTGATTTGATTCAGGATTTGAATAAAAAATCTAGGATAGAATTAGTTGATTATTTGACAGGATATGGGTTAGATTATGCTAATTTAGGATTTTATTTTGATACACTTTCTTGCCCAAAACCAAATACTAAAGGACTTTGGAGTAAGAGGATATTAAAAGGAATAAGAGAATTATTTGAATCTAGTGAAGAAAATGTTTCAAATGTTCTTAAATTCTCTTTAAAGAAAACCAAAGGTATTTTATCAAAAAAAGAAGTTATTATTGATTCACTAGATAAGGGTTTGTTGTTTCCTATTGATGAAAAGAAAAAATCGGTTTTGTGGAAAAACGTATTAGATTATGTTGTTTCAAAAGAAATGAGTCCTATTGATAGACAAACAAGTGTTGATTTGCACAAGATTGTAAGAGTTCCAAATACTCTTCATGGACAGACAGGTTTTATTGCGAGATCAATTCCTTTAGATAACTTAAAAGAGTTTGATCCATTCAAAGACACTATTGTTTTTGGCGATGAACCAGTTAGAATAAAAATAACTAAGACTCCTAGATTCACTCTAAATGGGGAACATTTTGGTCCTTTTGAAAACAAAATCGAGGATTTGCCTCTTTTTGTAGCAGTTTATTTGATTGGAAAGGGATGTGCGGTTCTAGAAAAAAATTAAGTTAATTAACTTTTCTTGATTTTAATTGTTTTTAAGTAGGCTATTCTTTTTAATTGATTTGTTCCTTAATTATTTTGGGTTTTTAGTTATGCGTCTTGATTATGATGAGTTGAGGAGGATTCATAGGCTTGAAAAGAACACTTCAAAACTTGTTGAGGTTGATGAAGATTTTATTTCTTCTCTTGAAAATTTTGTTGAAGATGAAAAGAAAAAGTATTTGGATTCACTAAAAAATTTTTCTTCATCTCAAGCAAGAGAATTTACTAATTTGAAGAGAATAATTGATGATATTTTTCAGATGAGGGAAAAAAAGATTCTAAACAAAGCTTTGATTTCTGCTCACACTAAAGATTATGATGATACTAACATGTCTGTTGAAGAGAAGGAGATATTTAAAAAAATTTATAAGATTTTGATTACGCACAGAGAAATTTTTTCTAATCTCTTTGGAGAAAGCGAAAAAGAGATAACTGATTTAGTTAATGTTATGATACTCCAAGACATTCCTACTTTTGTTGGAACTGACATGAAAGAATATGGTCCGTATTCTCAAGGGCAAGAAGTTAAGCTTCCTCAAAAAGTTTCAAGAATGTTTATTACTAGAAAAATGGCTAAAGAAGCTTAACCTATTTTTCTTAATTAATTTAGATATTTTTTTTAATTAATTTGAATATTTATTTTAATTAGCTAAAATATTTTTTTTTAGTTAAGAAGAGAGTTTTTTAAGTGTTTTTATAAGGGTCTTTCTTATGGATTTTCCAAGCAGAGATGATTTTGTAGTAGTTAAGATAAATCAAATACTTGATTATGGGGTTTTTGTAGAATTACTAGAGTATAAGAATGCTCGTGGGTTCATTCATATTAGTAATGTTTCATCTTCTTGGGTAAAAAATATTAGAAATTTTGTTAAAATGAATCAAGTTCGTGTAGCAAAAGTTCTTAATGTTGATTTAGAAAAGAGACAAATTGACTTGGCTTTTTCAGGAGTTAATCCTATGCGAGAAAGACAAGTTTTGAATCAATTCAAGCAAATAAATAGGGAAGAAAAATTAATCGAGATTTTGTCAAGAATCACTAAAAAATCTTTTGATGAAGTGTGGAGTAGTGTAGCAGATCCTCTTTCACAAATTCATGGTTCGCTTTATGAAGCGTTTGAAAAAATTGCTTTAGGATACGATTTTTCTAGCGAAGTTGAAAAATTTTGGATTGAACCTGTTAAACAATTAGTAAAAGAAAATATTGTAGTGTCAAAGAAAGAAATTTCTGGTAAAGCAAAAATATCTTGTCTCTCATCAGGGGGACTTGAATTAATTAAAAGTATTTTAAAAGATTTTGAAGAGACAAAGAATTGCATTGTTTCTTACGCTGGAGGAGGTTCTTTTAATTTATCTTGTTCAGGTTTAACTTACAAGGAAGCTGACAAAACCCTCACTAGTTTAGTTGAATCTGCTCAAAAGAACTCTAAAAAAATAGGAGTTGTTTTTGAGTTTATAAGGGATGATAAGAAGTAACTAAACCACTTAGTCGGTCGTGGTAAATTAAATAGTTTGCAACGCCACGCAAAAGCAATTAGCTTTTGCTAGGTCGCGTCTGTGTCCAAACAAAACCCTTGTTTTGCGGGTCAAGTAAAGTTATTGCTTTGCTAGATCACTAGCACTCACATTTATTTTGCGTCAAACATCTCTTCACTTTAGCTTTATATTCCTTTTCTTATAGTATTTTGTCATGCCTACAAGATTACTCGTAACAAAAAAAGTTCAACTCAAAGAAGCGACGCTAATAGTTGGTTTGCCTGGAATTGGTTTAGTTGGAAAAATTGCTGTTGATTATTTATTAAAACAAATTAAGGCAGAGAAAATTGCTGAAGTTTTGTCAGACTCTTTTCCTCCAAGTATTCACACTAAGGACTCAAAAATTTTTTTGATTAAAGATGATGTTTTTTACTTTAATTTTAAAGGAAAAGATTTTTTGATACTAGCAGGTCCAGTTCAACCAACACTTGATTTTAAAGTAGGTTCAGCTCATGAACACTATGAATTTGCAGAAACTCTAGTTGGTTTTTTTAAGAGTGTTGGAGTAACCGAGATAATTACTCTAGCTGGTTTGAATGTAGGTGATAATAGGTTGAACAAAAAACCTGATGTAATAGTTGCCGGGACTGATGATGAGGTAATTAATAATTGGAAAAAGTTTGGTGCAAAAGAAGATAAAAAAGAAGGACTCATTTCTGGAGCTGCTGGATTACTTGTTGGTATAGGAAAACTTCATGGAATTAAAGGAGCTTGTTTAATGGGGGAAACTAATCCTCAACTAGTTTATGGTGATCAAGGTTCTGCAAAACAAGTAATTGACTTGATTTCAAAGAGATTTAATTTAAAATTAAAAATGAAGAGTATAGAAAAAGACGCTAAATCAATTGAAAAAGCGTTTAAAGAATTGACAACAAATCTTCAACAAACAGAAGTCGAAGAAAAGAGTGACAGTGGATTAACTTACGTGAGATAATTCTTTTAAGAAAAGTTTTTCGAAATAGTTTGTTTTTAAAGATCTTTTTTATTTTCAAGTATTTTTTTTAGATTAGTTAAATCCTCTAAACCCTTTCTGCCGTTTCTTAAATAATAAGCGGGGTGGTAAATGAAGAACATTTCTTTTTCCTCGTAATTAACTCTCTCCCCAACCCTCATACTTTCTTTTCCAAATGCTCTAGCAGCACTTTTTCCAAGTAATACTATTACTTTGGGATTAATTATATTCACCATTTTCATTGTTTGGGGTAAAAAATAATTAATTTCTTCAGGAGTAGGTGGACGAATTTTGTTTTCTTGGCTTAAGGGGATGATTGGAACAACATTCATTATTGCATAATCATCTTGAGTTAAATTTAATTCCCTAACCCATTCTTCAAGCAGTTTCCCGCTTCTTCCCACAAACGGTTTACCTGTCTCATTCTCAGTAAAACCAGGGGCTTCTCCAATGAATAACACTTTAGCTTCATCACTACCTCTTCCAAAAACAATGTGTCCACTAGTTTTTTTTACATTCAAAAAAAGGGGGTGTTTTTTTGCGTGATTGATTAAATCTTCTCGCACGACCCTTAATTTATTACTTGCGTCAAGTTCCATTTTTAAAAAACCTTTTTCATTGAGTTAATAAAGTATTAAAGCAGAGTGGGTTATTTAATTAGTTATGTCCAAGAAGATTAAAAAAGAATCTTTGCTTAATAATAGTAAAAGCACTTCGTTCTCTTTTGAGGGTGATAAAAAAAATAAAAATAAATTCTTTGGATTGATTCTTTTTCTAATAATATTTTTAATCGCATCCCTCTCAATTATTTTCTTGATAAACTCTTCTCTTGAAGAATTAAAGAAGGATTATAGTGAGTATGTTTTATTATCCTCAAATAAGATAGATTCTTTGAATAAATTAGTTTTGGATTTAACTATAAAAAAAAATGATTTAAACAAATCTTTGAATATTATTACTCTTGAATATAATTCTTTATTTGATAAAGCAAATGAATTAGAATCCTCTTACTTTGATTTAAAAGAAGAGGTGAATGAGACTCTTTTAAAGATTGATGATTATGAGTTACAAATTCAAAACTCTCTTGAATGGTTTTCTTATAACTCTAAACTTGGTGCGAATAGTTCTAGAATAATTTCTAACTTGAAAGCGAGTTGCAAAAAAGAGAGTACTAAAATTTGCCAAATTAATTTAGGGTGCTTTCATTTAGTTAACTATGAATTTATTAACTACAAATACAAAGACGATTTAGTTACTTCAAACACAATTGATAAACTCCAATCCATTGAAGAATTCATTAAAAACAAGGGAGGGGATTGTGAAGATTTTTCTTTATTCTTCAAAGCAGAGTACAATTCTCTAATCGAGTATTGTTCAAATAAACCAATTGAATTATTTGCTTGGGTGGATGAGAAGAATTCTAGATTTTGGGCGAATTTTGACGAGACTTGGTATTTATCAAACGCTAAAAAAAAATATTTGAATGAATCTAATGTCTTTCCTTCAGTTGTTTGCGGAGCGATGTTTGATCCAAATACTCAAAGCATTAACGGGCACTGCGTAATAGCTTTTACGAGCAAGAGAATTAATTTAATCGAAGATATTGACTCACTAAATCATGCTGAATTAGTTGAACCCCAATCAGGAAAATACTTAGGTTTTGTTGGGGAAGATTCAGGGATTCACTTAACCTCACAAAATAACTCATCATCGTCTTATATTAACACAATAATAACTGATAAAGATTTTTTTATTTATAAAAACAAAGAGTGGGTTAATTATGAGGGGTTTGGAGTAGATTTAGAGAACCAAAAACAAAAACTAGTTGAATTAGTTAAAGAGTGAATCAAAATATAATTAATCAATACCTAGGAGTTTGTTTTATTGTTCTTATAGAATCTCTTACCAATTTTAATCTGTTATTACTTTTTTGAGAACCAATTCTTCTCATTTTATCAAATACTTTTAATTAAACAAGTAATCCAAAAAACTTTAGTAATAACATTGTCCCGATTCCCGCAGGGCCAATTATTACTGATATTACAAAACTAGGTATTAGTGGTAACTCTACTTTGAATATGTAAATGCTAATAACCCAAATGACTCCTCCAAGAATACTATTAGTAATTACTTTTTTTAAGAAAAACAAAATGAATATTGTCGCAGCGATTAATGCAATTGCTATTATTAAAATAGTTGGATTGAATAAAAAACTAAACGCACTATTTGCTTCGGGTAGAGTAAAACTCATTCCTTTAGCAAACTCGTTAAACAAATCAAGTAAAACAAAATCCATTCTATACACAACCTAGTATTAATTAGAGTTTTTTTATTTTTATTACTATTCTTTATTCAAAAAAACCCTAAAATTACTTTTTTAAACCCAAGCCCACACCCCTCTTACATAGTTTCTAGGTGATTTAAAGTGAGTGGGTTTAGTGACGAACAAAAAAAGATTGCACTACTCTTACTCTCCGAGCCAAAAACCGAGGAAGAGTTGCACAAACAACTAAACCTACCCTATGACAAATTATCAATAGAGTTAAAACAAATGCTAAAACTTGGTTTAGTGCTAAAAGAAGGTTATCCTACAAAGTACAGGTTAAGGCAAGACATTATTGACGAGTTAAAGAAAAGAAAAAAGATTTCTGAAGAAGATTCATTCAAAATAAAAATCAGGGCAATTATTGAGTTAAAAGCAATTGAACAAACACTCCTTGAAAAACACGTTAAGAAAATAATTGAAGCTATTAAACAAGAAATTAATTTTACTATTTACTCAATAGAATCCGCTGAGATAGTTGAAGAAGAAGAAATGTACTCGACGTTCATTGAAGTAACCCTTACAGTAAAAGACTACTCTACACTAATATTATTCCTCTTCTATTACGGACCAACCTCAATAGAAGTAATAAAACCAAACAAGTTAGAACTCTCTCAAGCAGAGTTCCAAGACGGACTCGTACAACTATCAGGAATATTCCAAAAATACGCTGACTTCATGTTAAAACACTTAAACAAAGAAGAACTAAACAAATTCTACAAAAACATTTACGAGTAAAAAAATATTTCTAACTAATTATAACAAAATGATAAAAACAATTAAAATTTCGCATTTAATTATAAAAAATAATTAATTTTATATTTTAATGCTACTATTTATGTGTTTTTCGCATTATAATATAATTATGGATTATTTTATTAGTTTTTCAAAAAGTGAATTAGAAGCTTTGCGTTTGCTTGACTTTTTTGGGAGTGTTAAAAGCGTAAGAGTTGCTTTGAATTCTAGCAAATCCCAAGCTTATAGGATTTTGAAAAAGCTTAAAGAAAAAGAATTAATTAGTAATGATTTTTTGGTTAGTACTCCTTATTTGAAGAATCTTGTTTTGTTATTAAGAAAAAACCCTAATCTGGTTGGATTACTAAGAGATTCTAATTTAGCTATTCTTTTGCAAATGCTTTCATTAAAAACCGTTAAAGAAATTAGTAAGATTACTAATTGTGACGAGCAAACAGTATACAAATTAATTCAAAACGCAAGACGTGTTGGATTAGTATTAAAAATAAAGAACAAATTTGTAATTAATGAAACTAATTGGCCAAAAGTAAAGGAATTCTTGCAAGATTTGTTAAAACAAGAAATGAGTTTTGATAAACGCGTACCAAAAGATTCAATAATTTATTTCAAATCAGAGAAAGAAATTTTATTTTCTACTAACGAATCAATTAACGCTTCAAAAGCCGCTTTTTTGGCTTTTAGTGAATTTGGGGTAAAAGTTTTACCACTTACTAATTACTATTATTTGCCGAAAAAGAGATTAAGTGCTAAAGAAATTTTTGACCAAGCATTACTAATAACCAAAATTGATTTTGATTGCAGAAACTTAGTTTTTTTAGCCCTTTTTATTTTGAAAAACAAGGTTAAGTCAGATGACGAAATCGTAAAAAACATTTGTATGGTTTTTGAAGGAAACAATTTGCCTAACTATCCTTCAAAAAAAGATTTACAAGAAAAAGCAAAATTATATGGGTTAAGATTATCATGATTCAGAGTATAAAAGATATAAACAAAATTTAATTATGCAAAAATGATATAGAAACTCTTTAACAAAACATTTACAAAAAAGCAAATCTGATACTTAATTATCCTTTTTCAGCACAAGTATATAAATAGTTGCTGATTTATGGCTTTGCATTTTTAGTGTGTTCTGCACTTAAAGTTTAAATCCTGCACCTAAAGTCATTTTCCTAATTTTTCTCTATTATGATTTATACAGAGCATTTCACAGTTTTCAGCAGTAGTTTTACCGCCTTTGCTCCAAGAGGTTTTATGGTCAGCTTC
>Ga0172381_10005568_pt1 | contig 12726 bp, 7 predicted proteins | sample Leawel6488metaG_FD_119754 | JGI IMG/M metagenome (GOLD analysis project Ga0172381, IMG submission 119754) | Leachate microbial communities from a municipal landfill in Southern Ontario, Canada - Leachate well 64-88 metaG | ecosystem: Engineered > Solid waste > Landfill > Unclassified | place...
AGGCTATCGGTAAAACTTTGGGCATAACCAGAGAAAGAGTTCGTCAGATAGAGGAAGCTGGTTTTAGTTTTGTCAGAAAAAATAACAAAGAAGCCTTGGAAGCCATTTATGCAGAATTTGCAGACTACTTTACGGAACAAGGCGGAGTCAAAAAAGAGGAAAATATTTTGAATGAATTGGGGGGCAAAGCCCAGAAGCCATATGTTTTATTCTTGCTTACAATTGGAGAACAATTTTCAAAGGTTTGCGAGAAAAAAGATTATAATTATTTTTGGTCTGATGCAGAAAACGCTCAAAACAAAGTAAAAGAAACTTTAAATTCTTTGGTTTCTGAAATGCAAAAAATTGGCAAACCGATTGCCAAAGAAAATTTTTATACCGCAGTTGCCGCAAAACAGGGGCTCTCAGAAAAAGCCACATTATCTTATCTTGAAATTTCAAAAAGAATACAGCCAAATAAAGAAGGGGCTTTGGGCTTGATTGAATGGCCCGAAATAAAACCAAGGGGAGTAAAAGACAAAGCATTTTTGGTTTTCAAAAAGCACGGCAAGCCTTTGCACTTTACAGATGTCGCAGGCTTGATAGATAAGCTGGAATATAATTTACCTAACAAGAAAACCTACGCTCAAACAGTTCATAATGAATTGATTAAAGACGGAAGGTTTGTGTTGGTTGGCAGAGGAACTTATGCATTGGCAGAATGGGGATATGTTCCAGGAACAATCAAAGACATAATCACAAAAGTTTTGAATGACAAGAAAGGCCCAACTCACAAAGACGAAATTGTAAAAGAAGTATTAGCTCAAAGATTAGTTGCCAAAAACACAGTCTTAATGAACCTCAACAATAAAAAGCATTTTGAGAAAGACGCAAACGACAAGTATTTCCTAAAAGGAGTCCAAACAGCATAATCAAAAAAAACGGGCGCTCGCCCGTTTTTTCGTTGCCTATCCACGCAGGCGGGCGTATTGATTGAAAAGTTTTATTATTCTATAATTAGGAAATAGACAATACTTATGGATATTTTTACCACCGGGATAGCAGTATTATTAGTAGTTACGGCAATTTTATTTATTGTTCTATTTTCGTTTGTTTACTATTGGCATCTAAAGAAAGTCACCTTTTTTGTTGTCCCTATGGTTTTTATTTTTGAATTTTTTGTAGCGGGATTTTTTGTTATTTCAATAGCAACTATTATTCTTAATTATTTGCCCGAATTAGCCAGGGTTGTCGGCCTATGAAATTACCTCAGTGGTTATTTTGGTGGGAATGGGTGCAGAAAATGATTTGGGATCCATTTTGGTGGGTGATTTTATTTTTTGTTATTTTGTGGGTTCCATTTATAAGAGTGTGGTGGTGGGTATTTTTGCCGTTAATGTTGCAGGCCCAATTAAAAGTTATTTATAAATGGTGGATTAATTGGGATTACGATTATGCAAAAGCAAAATGGGTGGTATTAGAAATGATTTCTCCAAGAGAAGTTTTGATTCCAATAAAAGCCATGGAAGATGTTTTTTCTGTTGTTTGGCCAATCATGGATGTAGCAAACTTTAGAGAGCAATGGTGCGACGGAGAACTGGATAACGGCCCTTTCTGGTATTCATGGGAAATTGCAAGCATTGAGGGAAAAGTCCATTTTTATGTAAGATTTATGCAACAGCATGTGACTGCTGTTGAAATGGCGCTTTACGCTCATTATCCAGATATAGAAATTCATAGAGTCCCAGATTATGTAAAATTGGTTCCGCCGACAGTTCCTAACGATGAATGGGATATGTACGGAGAAGACTGGGATTACCGAATGGACGATCCGTATCCTATAAAGACATACGAGAAGTTTTTTGAACCGCAAGGCGAAAGAATTGCAGCCGAAGAAAAAAGAATAGACCCTATTTTGGGGCTTTTGGAAGGTTTATCAAAACTTGGACCGGGGGAGCATTATTGGGTTCAGTTTATTACGGTTCCGGTTGGGGAACGTGACGAGCCCGGTATTCATAAAAATGCAAAAAAGATAATCAATAAAATAGCCCAGCGCCCGGAGAAAAAGGAGTTGACGCTTTTGGAAGATGTAGTGTATATGTTGCGTCAGATATTTATGGGTCCGGAAAAAGAGGGCTCTGGAGATAGCGCAAAATATTCATGGGCGCCATTGGAAGAAGATGAAGAAACGGGTGAAATGAGAGTATCGCTTACCCCGGGCGAAAGAGATGTTGTCACGGAAGTGGAAAATAAAATGAAAAAACCGCTGTTTAGGACAAGTATCAGGGGTGTTTATGTTGCCAGAAGAGATGCGTGGAAAGCTCCCCATAAGGCCTTGATGAGATCATATACCGCTCATTTTATCGCTAATAATATGAATGTTCTTGGTTTCCAGAACGCTACAAGACCAAGAGTTCACTTTTTCTGGAGGAATAGAAGAGTTTTTCTAAGAGCAAGGAAAATGTTTAGAAATACTGTTTTAAGATTTCCGTCCTTATATCCAAAAAGAATGAGTGATGACTTAAATCCTATTATGAGTTCTGAGGAATTGGCAACAATGTATCATTTCCCATTAAGAGTTTCGGGAATGGTTGGACCGACTATGGAGAACGTTGAGTCAAAGAAAGCCGGACCTCCGCCAAATTTGCCGGTTGAAGAATAAAACAAAAATTTATGTCAAAAGATTTAACCTTTATTGCCCAAACAAACTTTCGCGGGTCAGAAAAGAAATTCGGGATTAGAAGAACCGATCGACGCCAGCATATGTATGTAATTGGGAAAACTGGAGTTGGTAAAACGGGATTCTTGAAGAATATGGCTCTGCAGGATGTCAATAATGGGCAAGGGCTTGCTATTATTGACCCTCACGGAGAGTTTGTTGAAGAAATTTTGGATAGTATTCCTCCTCATCGAATCAACGACGTGGTTTATTTTAACCCCGCGGATATGGAATTTCCGGTTAGTTTTAACATTATGGATGTGCCTGATCCAAGATACAAGCACTTAATCGCGTCGGGATTGATAGGCATTTTTACTAAAATTTGGGCTAATGTATGGTCAGCTAGAATGGAATATATTTTAGCCAATTGTATTTTGGCTTTGCTGGATACTCCGGGCACCACGCTTTTGGGCATCCCAAGAATGCTGGTTGACCGAGATTACAGGCAAAAAATTATCAACAACCTCAAAGACCCGGTAGTAAAATCATTTTGGGTAAACGAATATGAAGAGTGGGAATCTAGGTATCGCAATGAAGCCATTGCTCCAGTTCAAAATAAAGTTGGGCAATTTTTAAATGTTTCTTTTATCAGAAATATTGTAGGCCAAGCCAAGAACACCATTGATATTGATGATATAATGAATAACCAAAAAATTCTTCTGGTTAATGTTTCCAAGGGCCGAATTGGTGAAGATAACGCAGCTATCTTGGGAGCTATGATTATTACCAAGATACAGCTGGCGGCAATGGAGCGCGTTAGAATTCCCGAAGATGAAAGAAAGGATTTTTACATGTATGTTGACGAATTTCAAAACTTTGCCACAGACTCTTTTGTAAATATATTGTCAGAAGCCCGCAAATATCGCTTAGACCTGATTATTGCCCATCAATACGTTGGGCAACTGGTGACCGATACAAGCACCGCTGTCAGAGACGCTGTCTTTGGTAACGTGGGCACAATGGTTTCTTTTAGGGTGGGCGCAGCCGATGCGGAATTTTTAGAGCAAGAGTTTACTCCGGAATTTTTGCAGAATGATTTAATTCGCTTGTCTAACCGCGATATTTATATAAAACTTATGATAGACGGCATCACCTCCAGGCCTTTTTCCGGCAGAACCATCACTGTTGCTCCTATTGATAAAGATGCCAAAAAACATGAAGAAATAATTAGAATTTCTAGGTCAAAGTATGCCCACACTCTTAAATCTGTTGAAGAAGAAATTAATCGTTGGGCGGGGAATATGGATGTTCCCAATAATCAGGGTTCTTCCGATTTCTCTAATCCCCAGAGTTTTTCCAAAGCTCCGCATAAATCAGATACTCATTCGTCTGCGCAGGCAGGTCGAAATTCTGATTCAACAAAATTATACGATGTTAAATGCTCTAATTGTGGCAAAGACACAAAAGTTATTTTTCCGCCCGAGGCAGGAAGGGCCGTTTACTGCAAAAGCTGTTTAAAAAAAATAAAAGCTGGGGAAATACAGCCTGCATCGGCGAGTGTAAAAGAAACACCCGACATGTCTGAGCAAAAAACAAAGCAGGCGGAAAAGAAACCAAACGGAGATGCGGCTTTGGCAGATTTAGGCATAGAATTTGGACCCGCTTCTAGCTCTCACAAAACACAAACCAATCAGGAAGCAGGCGAGCAAGAAAACCCGTCTGCCGATGGGCAAGAGAAAATAGAGACAATATCTTTTCGTTCTTCTAATAGAAGGCAAGGCGAACAAAAGAAGGCGTCTGCCCGAAATACTCCACATAGCGATGTGGGCGGAGAGAAACAAGTAAAGAAGAGAGAGATTAATTTGGCAGAGCTCCGCCAGGCGTTAGAAGAGTCTTTAGATAAAAAAGAACCGGAGAAGACAAAAAGTTCAAAAGAAGAATTGGAAAATAGAATAGAAGAAGAAAAATACGAAGATAAAGCAGTGGAAGAGACTGCCAAGCTGGAAAAAACAAAAACAGCAAAACCCCCGCTTATCGGACAGGCAGAAAAAAAAGACCATGCATCTGCCCCTAAAAATAAAAAAGTAATAAAGCCCGGGGAAACCATCAAATTCTAATTTCAAAAAAACCGCTTGGAATCCGAGCGGTTTTTTGATAGCATTAAGCAATAAAACAATATGCCAGGAGAAACCCGCCAATGCCAAAATTGCCATAACGAGTTCACAATTGAGCCCGAGGATTTTTTGTTCTACGAGAAAATCAAAGTGCCTGCGCCGACGTTTTGCCCGGAGTGTAGAGCGATAAGAAAGGCGATGTTTTGGAATGAAATGGATTTGTTTAAAAAGACAGAAGTCAAAGAAGGCCAAAAAGTATTTTCTGGATATCCGGAACAAGCTGATATAAAGATTTATGACCACGATTATTGGTGGTCTGATAAATGGAACTCGATGGATTATGGGAAGGATATTAATTTTGAAAAACCTTTTTTAGAACAGCTGAAAGAACTTAATTTTTCTGTGCCCTGGCCTAGCCGTTCTGTTCGTGGATTGGTAAACAGCGATTATTGCAATAACGCTTCGTACTTGAAAAATTGTTATCTTTGTTTCAACGGTAATGATGCCGATAACTGCCAATACTGCGGTAATTTCAGCAATATTAACGATTCGCTGGATTCTTATGCTATTTCTGAGGCCGAACTATGTTTTGAAATTTACGATGGCGGTAACATTTTCCAGTGTTTTGATTGCTCCAATGTGGCTAATTGCAGAAATCTTAAATTTTGTGAAGAATGCGTAAATTGTAATGATTGTTTTGGATGTTTTAATCTGCGAAATAAAAGCTACCATATATGGAATAAGCCATATACTAAAGAAGAATATTTGAAGGAATTGGAAAAAATAAATACAGGTTCTGTGGCGGAGGTAGAGGAAATCAAAGAAAAATTTAAAGAGTTTAAATTAACACTGCCAAGAAAATATATCCATGGAATTCATAATAAGGATGTTTCCGGAGATTATGTCTATTATTCAAAGAATTCCTTTAAGGTATTTGAAGTTAACGGGTGTGAAAATGTTTGCTATTCGCAGAATGTTGTCAAAAATGTTAAAGACTCTTATGACTACATAAACTGGGGACAAAACTCAGAATTAGTCTATGAAGCAATCTCTTGCGGAGACAATTGCCAGAATATAAAATTTTGCTTTGATTGCTGGCCGGCAATGCAAGACAGCCAATATTGTTTGTGTTGCCACTCATGTTCTAATTGTTTTGGGTGTATGGGTCTTAGGTCAAAACAGTATTGCATTTTGAATAAGCAGTATACAAAAGAAGAATATGAGGCATTAGTTCCAAAGATTATAGAACATATGAAGAAAATGCCTTTTACCGATAATCAAGGGCACATATATTCCTATGGAGAATTTTTCCCGGTAGAATTTTCTCCGCTTGCTTATATTGAGACAAAAGCACAGGATTATTTTCCAAAAACAAAAGAACAAGCTTTAAAAGAAGGTTATCTTTGGCGTGATAAAACCCCGGGGGAATATAAAATAACCATGACAGCCACAGATTTACCCAATGACATAAAAGATGTCTCGGGCGGTATTTTAAAAGAAATTATTCAGTGCGATTCTTGCAAAAATGCATACAGAATAATTGAGCCAGAGTTAAAGTTTTATCAAAAGTTTTCAATACCACTCCCGCATCTTTGCCCCACTTGCCGTCACACCGAACGCCGAAAAAAGAAAAACCCAATCAAACTCTGGCACAGAAAGTGCATGAAACCCGGGTGCGCCAATGAGTTTGAGACAAGTTATTCACCCGACCGCCCAGAAATTATTTACTGCGAAACTTGCTACAACGCCGAAGTAGTATAAAACCATGGATAGTGAAACTAAACAATGCCAAAACTGTAAAAAGGATTTCGTAATCGAGCCGGATGATTTTATGTTCTATGATAAAATCAAAGTGCCGGCGCCAACTTTTTGCCCGGAGTGCAGGTATGTAAGAAGATTATTAGATAGAAATGAGTACAATTTTTATAAACGCAAATGCGATGCTACGGGGGAAGATGTTATTTCCATTTATCGTCCAGATGCGCCGTTTCCAGTTTATAAACAGGATTATTGGAAGTCCGATGCTTTTGATGCGTCGGTTTATGGGCGAGACTTTGATTTTTCAAAAACGTTTTTTGAGCAGTACGAAGAACTTAGGCGCGTGGTGCCGCATTTGGCGCTGGTAAATTCCAATAGTCCAAATAGCGAGTATACAAATCAGTCTCAAGATAATAAAGATTGCTATATGCTGGTGACGAGCAATATGAGCGAAAAGTGCATGTATGGAAATTGGAACCAGTTTAGCTTTTTCTGTTCGGACTGCTATATGATTGGACATTGTGAATTTTGTTATCAAGCCATTAACCTTACAAAATGTTCTCATTGCGCTTTTGTGTATGATTGCGCTGATTGCGTGAATGTGTATTTTTCCAACAACTGCCGAGGGTGCAGTAATTGTTTTGGATGCGTGAATTTGAGAAGCAAACAATATTGTTGGTTCAACGAGCAACTTATAAAAGCTGAATATGAAAAAAGACTACAAGATTTTTCCTGGACTCGAGAAGCAATAAGTGATGCTCAGAAAAACTTTTTTGAATTAAAGATTAAAAATCCTGTTAAATACTATCACGGAGTAAAAGCTCAAAATTCTACGGGCGATTATTTGGAAAATACTCAATATGCGCGCATGGCTTTTAATTGCCGCCATATAAAAGATACTGCTTATGCGCAAGATGATTGGTCAACAGAAGACTGTCGAGATTGTACTGAAATTATAAATGGAGAACTGTCATACGAGATACAGGGAGTTGATACGCCACATCGCGCTATTGTGGCGAGGAGCTGTTTTGATAACATTGTGGATTCATGCTATTGCGATATGTGTTTTGGGGTGAGAAATTGTTTTGGATGCTTTGGATTAAAACAAAAAGAGTACTGTATTTTTAATAAGCAATATACCAAAGAGGGTTATATTAAGCTAAAAGAAAAAATTATTGAGCATATGAGAAAAACGGGCGAGTGGGGCGAATATTTTCCTGCGAAAGTGTCGCCATTTGCTTATAACGAATCTATGGCTCAAGATTATTTCCCCCTAACAAAACAGGAAGCGCATGAAAAAGGTTATTCTTGGTATGATAAACCGGAGACTAACCATGTTATCACTTTAATTTCCGACAAATTGCCCGCAACTATTAACGAGACGCAAGATGAAATTGTAAAAGAGGTTATAAAATGTAAGACCCAGGAGAGTGATGAAGAAAAAATAAAAAATCCTCTTTGCGCTACAGCGTTTCGACTTGTCCCGACAGAAGTTCAGATTTATAAAAAGTTAGGCATTCCTGTTCCCGAATATTGCTTTGCATGCCGTCGCACAGCACGATTTCGACTCAGGAACCCCCGCAGACTCTGGCACCGAAAATGTATGAAGCCTGGTTGTCCCAACGAGTTTGAAACCAGTTACGCGCCAGATAGGCCGGAGATTGTTTATTGTGAACAGTGTTATAACAATGAAGTCGCGTAAATTAACAGCGACGAATAAAGGTATCCAGCGGAAATTAGGCCTAAATGTATAAGATATATCATAGCCTAATTCCCGAGGCAATCTTGTTCGCCTCGCTCACAAGACCGTGATCTTTATTTATGTGCCGTGTCAGGATTTAGATACGGCTAAGACCATTGCTAAGCTTTTGGTGGAGAAAAGAATGGCGGGCAAGGTGGATGTAATGCCCACTAACTCTTTTTCTCGCGATAATGGAGGAGTCGCGGAAATATCGGGGGCAACTATGATTATTATGACCATAGACAAGTATGTCCAAGACATAGAGGACCTTGTTAGGGGGTATTATCAGGATGGCGTTCCCTGTATGGCCACTATTTCGTTGTATCGCCTTAACAGGGACTTTAAAGATTGGTTGATTGCTTCTACCGATTGATAAAAACGTCTAAAAAAGCTATGATAATTAAAAGATTTTAATCTTAATTTTTAATTAATTTATGGCAGAAAGTAATAGGATTCGTAGGTTTAAATTGGCGCCTCCGCCTCCGGAGTTGCCTATTTATGGTGCGGTTGAGCCCGAAGAGTGCTCTTTTATTGGTAAGACTAACTATGAAGCGGCTTTGCAAGAGCAGAAGTTTATTTTTGGCATAAAAAGGGTAGACAGGCGCAGGCACATGTATATTGTGGGAAAATCCGGGGTGGGAAAGTCAAAACTTTTGGAGCTTCTTGTGCGACAAGATATCGGGTATGGCCACGGGCTTTGTTTTATTGATCCTCACGGCGATGTGGTAGAAGACATTTTGCCTTTTATCCCAGAAAACAGAATTGACGACGTGGTGCTTATTGACCCTTCTGATGCCAAGTTTCCTATTTCTTTTAACCCGCTGGCCAACATTGATGTAAATTTTAAACACCAGTTAACTCAGGGCTTGATTGAGGTGCTTGAAAAGCAGTTTGGCGCCAATTGGACGCCAAGGCTTGAACACGTGTTTAGGTTTACTTGCTTGGCTCTTTTGGACTACCCGCACGGCACAATGCGCGGAATGATTTCTATGTTAACAGACAGAAACTACCGCCAGCTTGTGGTTGAATATATCCAAGACGACATGGTCAAAAGATTTTGGGCCATTGAGTTTGCCGACTGGTCGGAAAAATACGATACAGAAGCTATTATCCCTTTGGTGAACAAATTGGCTCAATTTTTGTCAGACCCAATGTTGCGCGGAATTTTTGGACAAGAAGAAAACAAGATTGATTTGGAGAAAATGATGAATGAAAAGAAAATTATTTTGATTAACCTATCAAAAGGAAAACTGGGAGAGGAAAACTCCAGCTTTTTTGGCTCAATGTTTATTACCAAACTAAAACAGGCCGGTATGGCGCGCCAGTCTATTCCGGAAAAAGACAGGACAGACTTTTATCTTTATGTTGATGAGTTTCACAACTTGATGACCGAAACTTTTGAAAATATTTTATCTGAAGCCCGAAAATACGGCATGTGCCTTACTGTTGCTCACCAGTATATGGGACAGCTTTTGCCAAAAGTTCAGCAAGCGGTTTTGGGAAATACGGGAACTATTATTGTGTTTAGGGTTGGTGGAGAAGATGCGGTTAAACTTGAACCGGAAATGGCGCCAATATTTGGAGCCAAAGACATGGTAAACCTGGGAGTGCAAAATTTTTATATTAAAGAAACAATTGATGGCGAGGCGTATGACCCTTTTTCTGCCCAGACACTCAAGGTTATGCCGGCAACGCACAGGTCTTTTAGGCAAGAAATTATTGATATGTCCCGCAGAAAATATGCCGTTTCAGCCGAAGCCGCGCAAAAACTTATGCAACAAGAAGAGTCAAAAATAATGCGAAGCTCCCACGAAAAATCTATAATCCAAGGAAAAGGCAAGGGCCCAGAAGAAGCCCCAAAACCCCAAGACAAACCCGAAGAGCCATTGATCTAACACAACGTAAATGAACTCAGAAACCAAAAAATGCGAGAAGTGCCATAAGGATTTTGTCATCTTACCAGATGACTTTCCTTTTTATGAAAAGATGGATTTGCCTTTGCCAACTATGTGCCCAACTTGCCGATTTAAGTATCTTTTGGCTTTTTGGGTGTTTGGCAAATTTAGAATTGCAAAATCAGCTCTTAGCGGTAAAACAATTATAACAGTTATCCCAGAATCTGTGCCTTTTCCCATTTACGACCGCACTGAATTTGTTTCTGATGCCTGGGATCCGCTTACATACGGAAAAGATTATGATTCTTCGCGTTCTTTTGTTGACCAACTTGTTGAGCTGCAATCAAAAGTGCCCCATCCTCACCAGTGTGGAGTCAAAAATTTAAACTGTGACTGGACTGATGATACATGGGAATCAAAAGATGCGTACCTTACACGCTCTGCTGTTAATATTGAATCAATTATCTACGGCTATCGCCTTCTTAATTGTAAAAATTCTATTGATTTAACTTACTGTTTTGATTTGGATCGTTCATATGATTGCTTAAATTGTTTTAAAAGTTACAACCTAAAATATTCTTTTAATTCACGAGACTGCATAGACAGCTCCTTTTTGTATGACTGTAGGAATTGTCAAAACTGTTTTATGTCTTGGAATCTACGTAACCAAAAATATTGTATTTTGAACAAGTCATACTCAAAAGGAGAGTACGAAAAAAAGCTTAAAGAATATAATTTAAAATCGTTAGCAGTAATAGAAGAGCTAAAAAAAGAATTTTGGAAACACGTAGCCGAAGATGCAACCCACAGGCAAAATTATAATGTTCAGGAGATAAATTCCACAGGAAATTTTCTTAATAATAGTAAAAATTGTTACGAATGTTGTTTTTTAGAAAAGTCAGAAAATTGTAGGTATTTATTTAGGGGTGGCTGGTGTAAAGATTCTATTGATATTGCAGGCCCAATTTCGGAAAAATGCGGAGTTTGTTGCATGGATCAGTTCGGCTACGGTAACACATGCAATTTATACACTACTTCGTGTCGATACTCTGCCTACTTGGATAACTGCGAAGAGTGTGAGTATTGTTTTGGTTGTGTTGGTTTACACAAAAAGAAACATTGTATTTTGAATAAACAATATACGAAAGAGGAATATGAGAGTTCAATTGAAAAGATAAAAAGCGATATGAAAAAGATGGGAGAATGGGGAAAGTTTTTCCCGCTTTCATCGGCGTATTGTGGATATAATCTTTCTTTGGCCAATATGATGTTTTCTTTATCAGAAGATGAAGCATTAAAATTTGGCGCTAAATGGGAAAAGGCTGTTGAGCCACACTACGAAAATATAGTAAGCGCAGATGACTTGCCTGATACAATTGACCAAGTAAGCGATGATATCATCAAACAACGCATTTTGTGCCCAGAGACAAGACTTAGTTATAATATCACCAAAGATGAACTCGCATTTTATCGCGAGCACAGCATTCCGCTTCCGCGCAGGCATTTTGACTGGCGCACGCTGGAACGCTTTAAGCCGTTTAGTATGATGGTAAGTTTGCAAAAAGGAAATTGCTGCTACTGCAATAAAGAAATTGAACATTATTACAGCCCGGAGCTTGGATTTGAAAAAATAGCATGCCTGGAATGCTACCAGCGCGAGGTTGCTTAATAACTAAAAATTATGGAATCACAAACAAAACAATGTCAAAATTGCAAAAAGGACTTTATTATAGAGCCCGACGATTTTGCGTTTTACGAGAAGATAAAAGTGCCAGCACCAACTTGGTGCCCTGAATGCAGATTGCAACGACGTCTTACGTGGAGGAATGAGCGAGCTTTATACAAAAGGCCATGCGCGCTGTGCGGAAAAGATGTTCTTACCATGTATGATCCAGACGGTGGCATTACAAGTTATTGCAGCGAATGTTGGTGGTCAGATAAATGGGATCCGCTTTCGTACGGGCAAAAATATAATTTTTCTCGCCCCTTTTTTGCGCAATTTTCGGAGCTATTAAGAAAGGTTCCCGAACAAAATTTGAATGTGCTTTATAGCACTCTTGAGAATAGCAACTTTACGAATATGAACCATTACCTGAAAAATTGCTATTTTCTTTTCAACTCAGACTACGATGAAAATTGTTTTTATTCTGAAGAATTGGAACATGCCAAGGAATGTGTTGATACAACAATGATTGAAAGTACTGAATTGGCGTATGAATCTTTGAATTGCAGCAAGTGTTACAAGATTTATTATTCTGTTGACTGCGATAATTCACACGAAATTTGGTTTTCAAAAAATCTTACAGGTTGTTCTAATTGTTTTGGCTGTATTAACCTGCGCGGCCAACAATACCGTATTTTCAACGAGAAGTTTTCAAAAGAAGATTATGAGAAGAAAATAGCCGAGTTTAATTTAGGCTCACATAGCGTTGTGCAAGATTTAAAGAAAAAGGCAAATGAGTTTTGGTTGAAGTTTCCTCAAAAATACATGCACGGAGTTAAAAATTTAAATTCTACCGGGGATTATGTTTCTAACTCAAAATATGTAAAAAACTCTTTTATCGCTACAGAATCGGAATA
>Ga0172381_10005569_pt1 | contig 12724 bp, 17 predicted proteins | sample Leawel6488metaG_FD_119754 | JGI IMG/M metagenome (GOLD analysis project Ga0172381, IMG submission 119754) | Leachate microbial communities from a municipal landfill in Southern Ontario, Canada - Leachate well 64-88 metaG | ecosystem: Engineered > Solid waste > Landfill > Unclassified | place...
AGAGTGAAATTAATAATAAATAAAATCACTTCACCAATGGGAGCATTCTTTATAGGATTCATAGTAACGGTTTTCTTAGTTCCATGCACAATGGGCCCTTACCTAATAGCATCGGGATTGCTGTCTCCTTTGGGAATTATAAAATCGATACCATGGCTTTTATATTACAATTTTATTTTCATTCTTCCAATGCTATTCATAACTCTTCTTGTATCCTTTGGATTTAGAAAAGTGGAAGAAGTTTCAGGATGGAAAGAGAAAAACATAAAAAAGCTTCATTTAATAGCTGGAACTCTTTTACTAATAATAGGCGTTTTAATGCTTCTTGGATGGTTATAAACAAAAATTATTTCACAGTTAAATTTTCTAAAGAATGTGTCAATGGAACTCCATGACTTAATTTTCTAAATATTTTAACTGTAAAAAAAACTTCATTGTAATTGAAACAACTGTTAGTGCTATTATTACAATAATTGGGGGGATTCTTTTTTAACCACCTTTTACAATGCCCACAATAGACTGGTTGCCTTTCATTCATTCTTTTTCCACAATAAGATAAATTAATAAACATTTAGGTAAAAAATGTTCCTTCAAATATATACTTTAATATAAATTTATTTAAAAATAATAAAGAAATATTAGGAAAATGATTATTGGATTAACTGGAACTCTTTGCGCGGGAAAAGGAAGTGTTGTGGAACTTCTAAAGCAAAAAGGATTTAAACATTATTCTGTAAGAGGTTTTTTAATAAAAGAAATAGAAAAGAGAAATCTTCCTATAAAAATCGATAGCATGGTTTTGGTAGCAAACGACTTAAGAGAAAAAAATTCTCCAAGCTATATTGTTGAACAATTATATTCTGAAGCTAAAAAAAAAGGAAAAAATTGTGTAATAGAAAGCATAAGAGCTGTAGGAGAGATAGAAGCATTAAAATCAAAAGGTAATTTTTACTTAATTGCTGTAAATGCTCCTCTCGCACTGAGGTATTCTCGAATGATTTCAAGACAAAGCGAAATAGATAATTTAACTTATGATGAATTTATTGAAAAAGAAAAGAGACAAATGAAATCATCAAACCCTAATGAACAAAATTTAGAAAAATGCATAGAAATGGCAGATTTTACTATTCAAAATGAAAAAAACTTTGAATATCTCCAAAAACAAGTTGATTCAATTTATGAAAAAATAAAGAATTCAAATTAAAATATATACTCTATAACCAGAACAATTAAAAAAGGAAATTAAATAATAAAATGATGAATCAAGAAAGACCAAGTTGGGATGAATATTTTTTAAAAATGGCTATGTTAGTTGCAGAAAGAAGCACTTGCAAAAGACATCATGTTGGGGCAGTTATCGTAAAAAACAAAAGAGTTTTAACAACAGGATACAACGGAGCAGCAAAGGGAAAAGAAGATTGCTTAACGCTTGGATGTAAAAAAGATGATTTAAAACTTGGCTCAGGATTTGGTTATGAAGACTGCAGAGCAATACATGCAGAACAGAATGCAATAATTCAGGCAAGTATTTACGGCATATCCATAGAAGGTTCTACGCTTTATTTAACACATACTCCTTGCAGAATTTGCGCCAAAGAAATAGTTCAAGCAAGCATAGAAAAAATAATCAGCTATCAACCTTTTGCAGGAGATTTAGGGGCAGAAGAATATTTGAAAGATTCTAAAGTAAGAATACACCAACTTCCAAGGCCAAGCAACATAATCTGTTATAAAGATTAACCAGTACTTCCAAAACCATTCTCGTTTCTTTGAGTTGAACTGAGATTTTTTACTTCTTCGAAAACAATTTTAGGAAAAGGAAGTATTATTATTTGCCCAACCTTATCTCCCACATTATATGTTTCGTGTCCAAGCTTCTTGAATCTAAGCCTTAACTCCCCCCTATAACCTGAATCCAAAACACCCACGCAATTTGAAAGAATTAAATCTTTATTGCATACACTGCTTCTTGGAAAAATTAAACAAACACAATTTTTTGGAATTTCAAAAGCCAAACCTGTCCCATACTCTACATATTTTTCAGTTTCATTCTTAGTAATCGCCACTACATCCATTCCAGCATCTCCATTTAATGCATATTTAGGAATAATTGCTTCTTTCTTTAATTTCTTAATGTTTATTTTTATCATTTGAATAGGAAGGCATCATAGCGTTATGTCCAAATTGAACCACTAAATCTATTTTTGGATTAATTTTCTCCAATCCAGTAGGAGTATCACACGCTCCAAAACAAGTTCCAAACCAGATCAAAAAATCTGCTTTTGTATTCTTTCTAAGGTAATCCACCACACAAGTAGCATACGGTTTTAACCCATCTGGAAACTGTAACAAAACGAGTTTTGCCTTTTGTTTTTTTATTTGGAAAACAACTTTTTCCAACTCCAAATCATATTTCTCATTTAATTCGCTGATTGTTTTTAAATTCATAATCAACTAAGAAGAGAATAGTTTATATTCTTTTTTCTTTGTTTTTAATTTTTTATTTTAGTAATATTTATATAGGGTTATGAATAAATTAAAAATGGTTCCAACAAAAGTATTTTTAACAAAAGGGGTAGGAGTTCACAAGGATAAGCTTGCTAGTTTTGAACTTGCACTTAGAGATGCTGGAATAGAAAAATGCAATATTGTCTGTGTTTCAAGCATTTTTCCTCCAAGCGCAAAAATTATTTCAAAAGAAGAAGGATTAAAACATCTTCACCCTGGAGCAATAACTCATTGTGTAGTTGCAAGAAATGAAACAAATGAACCAAATCGCCTTGTTTGTGCTTCTGTAGGATTAGCAATACCAAAAGATGGAAATAATTATGGATACCTTTCAGAACACCATGGTTTTGGAATCAAAGGAGAAACTTCTGGAGAATATGCTGAAGATTTAGCTGCAACAATGCTTGCAACAACTTTAGGAATTGAATTTGATTCGGATTCAGCTTGGCAAGAAAGAGAACAAGTTTACAAATCTTCAGGACATATTTTTAAAACTACAAATATAACTCAGTCTGCAGAAGGCAATAAAGAAGGAAAATGGACAACCGTCGTAGCAGTTGCGGTGTTATTAGAAGACTAATTCTTCCAAGCAAAAGCTTTTAATTCTCAGGTTTAATCTTAATTCTATGACAAACATTCGCCAGCCAATCGTTACAGTCTGCGGACATGTGGACCATGGAAAGACTTCAATTTTAGATTGCCTTAGAGATAGCTGCATTCAAGAAGGAGAAAAAGGAGGAATCACTCAAAAAATTTCTTTTACTTCTTACCCTGCAGGACAGTTAAACAAAGCCTGCCCATTGATTAAAAGTTCCGGAATTGAACTAACAATACCAGGATTTTTATTAATAGACACTCCAGGACACGCAGCATTTACTAATTTAAGAAAAAGGGGAGGAAGTTTGGCTGATTTGGCTATACTTGTAATTGATATAAATGAAGGAATAAAACCTCAAACAGCAGAAGTAATTCAAATTCTAAAAAGGAACAAAACACCATTTATAATCGCATTAAATAAAATAGACAATATAGGGGGTTGGAGAAAATTAGATAATTCTCTACAAAAAAGTATAGAAAATCAACCAATAAATGTAAAGCAAATTTTTGACGAAAAGTATATGACCTTAATGGGTTCCTTAAATAGTCATGGATTTGATTCTGATTTATTTTATAACATAAATGATTTTACAAAAAAAATTGCATTAGTCCCTTGCTCTGCCAGGACAAAAGAAGGAATATCTGAATTAATTATGGTTCTATGTGGATTAAGCCAAAAATATCTCGCAAATAAATTAACATTAGGAAAAGCCCCAAAAGGAGTAATGCTTGAAATAAAAAAAGACAAAAGTACAAATTATATAGAAGCAATTTTGTATGATGGAGAATTATCCAAAAATGATGAAATTGCAGTTGCTAATTTTGAAGCGGAGCCAATAATTACAAGAATAAGAGTTTTGGAAGAAATAGAACCTCTATGCGCAAAATTCAAACCAAAACAAAAAGTTCAGGCATCTACAGGATTGAGAATGCAATTAGTAGAAAAAGCAGAAATTGCCCCAGGAATGCCTTTTTTAGCCTATAAAAATAATTTATCCGAAATAAAAGAAATTTTTAAAAAAGAAATTTCAGAAAATATAAAAACAGACAAACAAGGAATAGTAGCAAAAGCAGATTCTCTTGGAAGTTTAGAAGCCCTTTTGGTTTTATTAAAGCAAAGTAATATTCCAGTTCTAAAAGCAGGAATAGGAAAAATAAATAAATCGGACATAGTTTGTGCGAAAGCCAATTTAGAAATAGATGAACTCGATGCAGTAATAGCAGGATTTAATATCGAAATAGAGGAAGATGCAAAAGAACTAAAAGGAAATATAAAAATAATAACAAGCGAAGTCATATATGAGCTTATAGATAAACTTGTAGATTTTAGAAAAGAAAAAGCAAAAGAAATAGAAAAAATAAGATTAATGAGTCTAGCACATCTTTGTAAATTGAGCATTCTTCATCAATACTTATTTAGAAATACAAATCCTGCCATTTTTGGAGTAAGAATAGATGCTGGAAAATTGGTTCCTGGAACAAATCTAATAGATGAAAAAGGAGAAGAAATTGGAAGAGTAAAAAATATTCAATCAGAAAAGAAATCGGTTCAAGAAGCGACAGAATCTATGGAAGTGGCTATATCTATTTCTGGAACAAATTTTGAAAGACAGCTCAAGGATAAAAAATTTTTATATTCAGACATGGGAGAATCTCATTTTAGAAATTTCAAAAAAAATAAAGATTTGCTTTCTCAAAATGAAATGAAAACTTTGCAAGAATTAGCTGAAATGAAAAGGCAAAAGAAACCCGAGTGGGGAATATAAACCCTATTTTTTAACACCCAAATATTTAAAGAAAGATAAATGATAGATTTTTTATGGAAAAATTTGATACCCCAAAAATAAAAGAAGCAATAAAATATGCCTTAGGAGGACTTGCAATTGGAACACTTATAGCCACAGGAATAGCTTTAGAAGGTAATTCTTCTAATCAAAAAAAAGGAATGAACCAAAGAGATTATATGCAAATAACAAAATTTTACAAAGATGTTTCTTATCTTGAAATCGTTAAAGAAAGAAACAGAACAAAAGAAGTTTCTCAAGGAAATTTATTGAATGATTCGAAAAGTTTAGGGTTTAGATTTCCAACAGAGAATAAAACTGCAAAAAGATATTTTGATTGTTTTGAAAAAAACAATGTAGAATCCAAAAATTTTAAGGATTACCCCTTGAAATATCAAGAAAGAATAAATAGTGATGTTAAAAATTATATAAAATATTTTAAGGAAAAGAGGGAAGAATATCCATAAGAAACTTTAAAAACCAATTTTATCTCTAATTTCTATGCCTTTCAAATTAAACATAGCAGAAAAGAATGGAAAAACATTTCATTTGGAATCTGAAGCAGAAGAACTCGTCGGTAAGGAGCTTCATGAAAAAGTACAAGGAAGCGATATTTCTCCAGAATTAAAGGGATACGAATTTGAAATAACTGGTGCAAGTGACAAAGCAGGATTTGCATCAAAAAAAGACGTTATAGGTATAGGTTTAAAAAAAATACTACTTAATTACGGAAAATATATGGCTAAAAAGCCAAAAAGAGAAGGGAAAAAACAAGTTGGAAAAAATAGGCCAAAAGGGTTGAGATTAAGAAAAACGGTAAGAGGAAAAATAATCTCCCCAGCAGTAATCCAGATTAATCTAAAAATAATAAAAGAAGGAAGCAAAAAGCTTAATGAAATTTTTCCGGAACAAAATAAGCCAAAAGAAACGGCAAAAACAGAAGAAGCACCTAAAGCAGAATAGTTTTCTTTAGCAATACTTAAATATGAGTATAATTTTCTAAAAATATGGTAGACATTTCTAAACCTCTTGCACACAGAATGCGTCCTGAAAAAATTGAAGAGTTTGTAGGGCAAGAGCACATAATGGGTGAAAACCAACCTTTAAGAGCCGCAATAGAAAAGGGGGATTTGTATTCTTCAATAATTCTTTGGGGACCCCCCGGTTGTGGAAAAACAACTCTTGCTCGGCTTATTTCAAGAGTAACCAATTCAGAATTTATAGGATTATCTGCAGTCAATACTGGAAAAGCAGATATGGAAAAAGCTATTCAAAGAGCAAAATTATTTCATAAAAAAACAATTCTTTTTTTAGATGAAATTCACAGATTCAATAAAGCACAACAAGATTTTCTTCTACCTTTTGTAGAAGATGGAACAATCGTTTTAATTGGTGCAACAACTGAAAATCCATCTTTTGAAATAATTTCTGCACTATTATCTCGCTCAAGAGTATTTACGTTAAAAGAGTTGAATGAAGAAAATATCATAAACATTTTAAATAGAGCAATTCAAAGCGAGAAAGGACTAAATAATCAAATAAATTTAAGTGAAGAAAATAAAAAATTAATTACCGCTTTATCGAATGGTGATGCAAGAACTGCCTTAAATATTCTTGAAATTGCATTTTCTCTTTCAAAAGATTCTAAAGAAATAACAAAAGAAATAATAGAAAATTCCACACAAAAATTTTTGAGATATGATAAAAATGGAGAAGAGCATTATAACATAATTTCTGCTATGCATAAATCCTTGAGAGATTCTGATGCCCAAGCAGCAGTTTATTGGACAATGAGAATGATAGAAGCAGGAGAAGACCCAAAGTACATTATAAGAAGAATGATAAGATTTGCATCAGAAGACATTGGAAACGCAGATCCTCAAGCCTTGCAAATTGCAATTGCTGCAAAACAGGCAGTAGAATTTTTAGGATATCCAGAATGCAACACTGCGCTTATTCAAACAGCGACATACCTCGCAACGGCTGAAAAGTCAAATAAAGTTTACGAAGCAGTAAATAAATCAAAAGAAATAATAAACAGAACAGGCAATTTACCAATCCCTCTTCATTTAAGAAATCCAGAAACAAAACTGATGAAAGATTTAGGTTATGGAAAAGGATATCAATATGCTCATGATTTTAAAGATGCAAAAGTAAACCAGCAGCATCTTCCAAAAGAGATAGAAAATGAAAAGTTCTATGAACCCACAGATAGGGGTTATGAAAAATACATAAAAAAAAGAATTGAAGAACAAAAATAAAACAACATAAAACCGAAAACTTAAAAACTCCTACCTCAATCTAATTTTATGGCACAAGAATTACCTGAACTAAATGTTGGTGTTGTTGGACACATAGATCACGGAAAAACAACACTTTTAAGCAGAATTACTGGAAAGTTCACAGATACTCACTCAGAAGAATTAAAGAGGGGAATAACTATCAAGTTGGGATACACTGAAATAACTATCTATAAAGATGGAGATAAATATACTTCCGAAAAAAGCCAAAAGGAAGAACCTTTAGCTACTTCGTCTAAAGCCCAAAGTAGAGGAACACCTGTGAGATACATTAGTTTTATTGATGTTCCTGGACATGAAATGCTCATGGCTACAATGCTTTCTGGAGCAGCAATAATTGATGCTGCAATACTCGTAATTGCTGCAAACGAAGGAATAAAACCTCAAACAAAAGAACACTTCGTTGCATTGCAAGCAAAAAAAATAAAAAATATTATCATAGTTCAAAATAAAATTGATTTAGTCACAAAAGAACAAGCAACAAAAAATTATCAAGAAATAAAAAAATTTCTAAAAAACACAGAGTATGAAAATGCAACAATAATTCCAGTATCTGCACAACAAAACATTAATCTAAATAAAATATTAGAGGAACTATGCAAAATAGAAATTCCAAAAAGAGAAATAGATGCAAATCCTATTTTCTTAATAGCAAGAAGTTTTGATATAAACAAACCAGGAACTCTCGTAGAAAATCTAAAGGGGGGAGTTTTGGGGGGAGTTTTAAAAAAAGGAAAATTAAAAGTAGGTGATGAAATTGAAATAAAACCTGGAATTTTAACCAAAAAAGCAAATCAAATTCATTATCAACCGCTAAGAACAAAAATAATTTCTTTGCACAAGGGAAACAATTCCATAAAAGAAGCAATTCCCGGAGCGAGTATGTCTATAGAAACAGAATTAGACCCCTATCTAACAAAAACTGATTCCTTGACTGGATGTCTTTTATCTTTGAAAGGGATTCTTCCAGAAATTTCACATAAAATAAAAATAAGGCAAGAATTATTTAAAGAGGTTTTAGGAATGCATGAAAATACCCCTGTAGAACCATTAAAAGTAAAAGAAATGTTAATGCTCAATCTAAACACAACAATAACGGTAGGAACTATAGAAAAAATAACTAAAGAGGGAATAGAATTAACACTCAACATTCCAATCGTTGCGATTAAAGGTGAAAACGTTGGAATTGCAAGAAACATAAATTCTCACTGGAGATTAATCGGCTGGGGAGAAATATTGGAGTAAATCCAACATAGGGCGAGATACTAGAATAAAATTACTTCTTCATACTTTTTTCATAATTTTCCAAAGCCCTTTTAACTGCATTAGGGCCCATTATGCTACAATGCATTTTTTCTTCTGGAAAACCTTTTATTCTACTAAAAATTTCTTTTGCATCAATTTTTTTTGCTTCTGTAATGGTTTTTCCTTTAACCATATTGCAAGCTTCATCTGAAAAAGCGATTGCAGCCATGCATCCTATTGTTTGAAATTTGGCATCTTTGACTTTTCCTTTTTTTATTCTAAGATAAACTCGAGTAAAATCTTTACATTGGGGATTAACAAATTCTCCAATTGCATCAGGATTTTTTATTTCTCCAAAATTTTTTGGATTAAACATCTTTTTTATCAGACTATTCTGAAATTTTTTTTTCATTCTGTTTCTCCAAAAATTTATTTAATTCATCTATGAATTTTTTTGGATTTTCCCCATGAGCAAGAGCCCCTTCTTTAATTGATTCTCTAGAAGCCATTGGACATCCAATGCAATGAAATCCTTTTTTAAAAAAGAATTCTGCTGAATCAGGATAGTTTTCAACAATTTCTCTAAAGGTCATATTACCTGTTATTTTTTCCACAACTTCTTTTGCCATTTTCATTCTTTCTTCTCTTTTTTCTTTTTAATAAGTTTTGGATGTTCCGAAATAAGGACGGTTGTATAATCGGAAACATCCTCCTCTATCCAAGAGTTTGCACCAATATTAACATTACTTCCAATTTTAACTGGACCCAAAATTTTTGCCCCTGCTCCAATTACAACATTATCCCCCAAAGTTGGATGCCGCTTATAATCTTTTTTGAGTATTCCACCTTTTTCTTTTGCAAAATGCAATGCTCCCAGCGTAACGCTTTGATACAATCGAACATTATTTCCTATCTCCGAAGTTTCTCCTACAACTACACCCGTTCCATGGTCTATAAAAAAATACTCACCTATTTTAGCACCAGGATGAATATCTATTCCAGTAAAAGAATGAACTTGTTCTGTTAATTCTCTTGCATAAGAAGTTGCTCCCAATGAATAAATTATATTAGCAACTCTTTGAATTAAAATAGCGGTAAATCCAGGATAAGTTCTTATAATTTCGGCATAATTTTTTGCAGCAGGATCCCCCTTAAATGCAGCTTCAATATCTTTTTTTAATTTTTCTCTTATTTCAAGCAATTCTTCAAGAACAAAATCGGATATTTTATCGCTTTTTTCTTTTTCAAGTAAAAAAGAATAAACTCCAGAAAAAATTATCTTTTTTAACTCCTTAAGTTTTTTTTCAAGTTCGTATTTGTTTTTTGTTATTAGACCTGAATTCCAATAATTCGGAAAGAATAATTCTCTCAGCAATTTCAATTCTCTAAAAACATTTTCCCTTTCTGGAAATAAAAGTTCAGTTTTGGTAATAAATGGTTCACTATCCTTTCTGTAAGATTCCATTAATTGTTTAGATATTTGTTTCATTTTATACCCTCTAATTTTAAACTCTCCAAAGCAATTCCACCATATTGCCTTTTTGAGATGGCTTTATCTTCTCCTAAAATGTTTACTTTAAACCCTGCATTTTTTATTTTTTGAATATACTCTTCTTTTTGTAATGCCCCCCCCACACAACCAGCAAGCAATCCCTCATCATTTTTTTGCACATCAGTTAATTTTCCTAACAAGACTATATCTGAAACATAAAACCTGCCTCCTTTTTTTAAAACCCTATAAGCTTCCGAAAAAACTTTATCTTTATTCGGAGCGAGATTTATAACACAATTACTTATCACTACATCAACTAAATTTTTTCTTAAAGGAAGTTTTTCAATATCCCCTAATTTAAATTCTACATTTTTATACCCATATTTTTTAGCATTCTCTCTTGCTTTTTTCACCATTTCTTTAGTCATATCAACACCAATTACTCTTCCATGTTCTCCAACTTTTTTTGCAGCAAGAAAAGCATCAAATCCTGCTCCACTCCCCAAATCCAAAACTATATCTCCCTTGTTTATTCTTCCCAAGGCTATAGGATTTCCACACCCAAGTCCAAGATTTGCTTCGGGAACATTGTTTATTTCTTTATCAGAATATCCTATTTGTTTTGAAATATTTTCATTAGACGGGTTGCATCCACAAGAACTTTCACAACAACAATTTGATTTTTTAGAAGCAATTTCCGAATAAGCTTTTTTTACAATTTCTTTTATTTTATTATTTTTCATCTTAACGGACTCATTTTTCGTAATTTTTCTACTACGCTTGCAACTATTTTAGAAGTATAATCTAATTCTTCTTCAGTTGTGTATTTGCCTATGCTAAATCTAACCGAACTTTTCATTTCCATATCTGAAGCACCAATAGCTTCAAGAACATGACTTCTTTTATGCATTCCTTCTAAGGTATTTGAAGAACAAGCGCTCCCAATAGAACTGCATATTCCATAACTTACTAAATAATCTCCTATTGCTTCTGCATCCACATTTGAAAAAGAAATATTAATATTATTGCACAATCTCTTATCTCCTTGAGGACCATTTAATTTTGTATTTGGTATTTTTAATAAATTAGAAATGAATTTATCTCTAAGCCTTGTCATTCTCTTTATGTCGCTAGAGCTAGCAACTTTAACTGCTTTTGCAAAACCTATTATTCCTGGGACATTCTCAGTGCCACTTCTAAAAAATCTTTCCTGTCCCCCCCCATGAAATAAGGGCGTAATTTTAACGCCATTTCTCACATAAAGAGCTCCAATCCCCTTTGGGCCGTGAAATTTATGTGCATTTAAAGTAACTAAATCAAGATTCTGTTTGTTAACATTCAAAAAAGTCTTGATATAACTTTGACAAGCATCCGTATGAAAGTAAACTCCTTTTTTTCTGCAAATTTTTCCTATTGCTTCCAAATCTTGTATTGTTCCTATTTCATTATTTCCATGAATAACTGAAACTAAAAGGGTATTGGAGGTTATCGCTTTTTCAACTTCGCTTGGATTGACAAATCCTTGCTTATCTACATCAAGATAAGTTATTTTTGCTCCTTGAGATTCAAGCCATCTACAACTTTCCATAATACAATCATGTTCTGTTTTTGTAGTTATTATATGCCTTTTATTAGGATTTGAAAAAAAGAGTCCCTTAAACGTCCAATTGTTTGCTTCAGTCCCTCCAGAAGTAAAAAATATTTCATCATCTTTAGCCCCTATTGATTTTGCAATAATTTCTCTTGCCTCACTAATTGCTCTTTTTGCTTCTTTTCCCATGAGATGACTTGAAGAAGGATTTCCATAGATATCACTATGATATTTATTCATTTCTTTTAAAACAGCATCATCTAATTTAGTAGTTGCTGCATTATCTAGATAAATCGATTTCATTTTACCTCTCCTTCGTGTACATTTTTGCAAAAGCAAGTAGTATGCTTGTCTACAAGATTAAGCAATGGCACCGTTGTCTCTTTATTTAAAGAATAAATTTTTTTCTTTCCTTTTTGTTCGCACTGAACAATACTACAATGTTTCAAAGAAGAAAGAGCATGGGAAATTACACTTTGCTCAACATTCAATTTTTCAGAAAGTTCTCCAACTGAAAGAGGTTTTTCCTTTAAAGCGAGCAAAATTCTCATTCTTTCTGGATTCGAAAAGTTTCTGAAAAAGAGATGATATGAAATACATTTCATATGAAAACATATACATATGAGTATATAAATATTTGTATTCAAATAAATTTATAAATATGAAAAGGTAGTAAAGGATATGAAAAAAGAGTTGATTTTGATATTTTGTTTGATTTTTATAACAGGATTTGCTGCCGCAATTGCGGAAAATGCAACAACTTCGATAAACGAATTCTGTGGAAGCTCAACAAATGCTCCTTGCTCAGGTAACAGTGATTGTAAGGCAGGAGGTTGCAGTGGACAAGTTTGCGGGAGTGTAAATGATTCAGCAATGACTACATGCGAGTATACAGAATGCTACAATGCAGGCAGTTATGGTTTAACATGTGGATGCTCGGAAAATAAGTGCCAATGGGTAACTGCTAATGTTATCTTAAAATGCAATAGCGATATGGATTGCATGGAGCTTGTTTGTCCTAATGGAGGATTTGCTCATGAAAAATGCGTTAATGGAATGTGTGTAACCCCTCCTCTTAGCGCTTGCCCAAATATTACTAAATGCGCAAAAGAAGGAGAAAAATTTTCCAAAGTTTACCCAGAATATCCCGAGAATTGTTGTGCAGGATTAACTGGATGGAATTCTGGAATGGATACAAGAAAAGTAG
>Ga0172381_10005570_pt1 | contig 12724 bp, 15 predicted proteins | sample Leawel6488metaG_FD_119754 | JGI IMG/M metagenome (GOLD analysis project Ga0172381, IMG submission 119754) | Leachate microbial communities from a municipal landfill in Southern Ontario, Canada - Leachate well 64-88 metaG | ecosystem: Engineered > Solid waste > Landfill > Unclassified | place...
AGAAGTTGGAAGTTTCATAATAAATGTAAGAGTGCCTTTAGATAAAACATACATTTCTAAAGAAGATAAGAAAGAGGAATACTTGAAAGATTTAGGCAGAAGGACTATAAAAAGACTTATAGAGGGTTTTAATGAAGTGGAAAAAATCAATCTTTCAGAGGAAGAAACATTCAGAAAAGAGTACAAAGAAACAATTAACAAACAAATTTGCGACTCAATGTCTGAAATCCTTATAAAAGAAGATAATAAAATGGAGTTAGAAATAACTGCAAAATGGAATCCTTCAAAAGAAATTGAAAAGAATATCTTATCTTCTATAAAAATAGCCCCAAGTAAATATTTTAAGAAATTTAAAAAAATGTCTGTTTATTTAAAGAAAATTACTGAAGATGAGGAAGCAACTGTCTTTGGACAAATTGTTGAAATGAGGAGACAGGAAGAGGATTCAAAGAAAGAAAAAAGACTTGTTAAGATATATGATAAAAAATTAAAGAGAAATATTTATGCCTGGTTAGAAGATGAAAATTATAAGAAGGCTTGTAATTCACATAGGGACAAAGAAGAAGTTACAATTAAGGGAATTTTAACTCAAAAGAAAAATGGAAGATGGTTTTTAGATAGATCTCAATTCTCAAATAAAAAACAAAAAAATTAAAATTATTTAGGGATTTAATCAACAATTAGGTAATTCATCTAAATTGTTGGGTTTGAATCCATCAGGATTTGTTGTTAGATATTTCTTACCTTCTCTTGCCTTTGCAATAACAGTTACTTGTCTTCCTTGAACAAGAACATAAAAGAATTCCCCTGCCTTTATTCTGTCCCATACTTTCCAGGCTTCAGTTGTTTCTTCACCTTCAACTTGGACATGAGTAATTATTTGGTCTTCTTCGTTATTCCATCTTTTTCTTATTATTCTTAGTGCCATTTTTCCTCCATAATTTTTAATTTACCTCTTGGATTTTAATGAATCTCTTGAGTCATATATCTAAGACACCTTAATTAAAAAACTTTCAAATATTTATATTTTGTGTTTCCTGAGAGAGATTCAAATAATTTTATAATTCAACTTAATTCCATGACATTTACTAATTTCAATAAGACCAAATTCTTTTAGGAAGAAAATACAGTTCCACGCTTTTGCCTTTGTTATTGAAAATTTGCTACAAATTCTCCCAAACACTGTAGGGAATGGAATTATCTCCTTTCTTCTCTTGGTCTTGTAAAGCGTTCTCAACATCTCTGTCCATAAAAGCCCATCTTCTTTTATCTCCCAAATTATTTTTGGTCTTGATTCCCCTGGTTGAATATCCTTTTTGTTTCTTAGAATTTCATTAATTTTTTCAACCCATTCAGGATTATTCATTTTCTCTTTTTTCGTGTAAGAACTACAATGAGGATTATTAAGAGAACAATTACCAGAACCCAAGCAAAATAATTTATTGAAGAATCATCTTTATCTTTATATTCACACTCTGCTCCTTCAAGGGTTAAATGACATTCTTCATAAGAAGAACAAGTTTCAATTATCTCATAAAGAGTTCCCTCTGAATTGCATTTCTTTATCACTTCACTTCCAGAATTATCAAGACTACAAGCATATGAATTTGGTTCACATTGTTGGATTTGTTGCATACCAATGTTTGTGTCTTGCGCAATTACAAAATTTAAAAGTAATAAAATCCCCATAACAAAAATAGGTATTTTCTGCCTTATTTTAGTAACTCGCATATTACTCGTGTAAGTATTAAATACTTTTTAAATATTTCTAACTATGACTGAATGGGATGACGTAAGTTTTGTTGTAAGGAACAAAAACAGAAGAAAAGTTTTTGACCAATTAGATAAACCTAAAACCCCCACAGATTTATCTAAAGAACTTGAATTGAATATTGGGTTTATTAGCAATATCTTAATTGAACTGCAAGAAAGAAAATTAATTGAATGTTTAACTCCAAATGAAAAGAGAAATAGATATTATAGAATTTCTGCAAAAGGAAAAAAGATTAAGGCTAAGATTGAGAAAGAACTGCCCAAGAGGATTTTGATTAAATTTTAGGATGAAGAGATAGGTTTTTATAATCAAAATATATCAAGAAAATATGGGCATTCATACAGATACAAGAAAGATATTATATTTATTTAATACTTCTACAGAAGTATTTCAAATACCCATTTACCAAAGAGGATATTCTTGGGATATAGACCAATGGAATGAATTATGGGATGATATCTCCCTTCTTAAAGAAGAAGATATTCATTTTTTGGGAACCATTGTTGTAATTTCAAATCCCCATAAACCTGGATTGAATTATTTTGAGTTAGTAGACGGTCAACAAAGATTAACCACACTTCTAATTTTATTAATTGCATTAAAAAATTTTTATTCAGAAAAAGGAGAAAAAGAACCTGCAGATTATTTAGATAAATTATTGTTCAGTTCTTACATTAAGATTAAAAGTTCAAAATTGATAACTGGAAAATTTGATGCCAAAGATTTTACAGCATTAGTTAGTAATAAAAAAGAAGAATTAAATAAAAAAGGAAATATCTCACGAGCCTATAATTTTTTTATGGAAAAGATCAAAAAACATGAAGATATTGATGCCTTGAGAGAAATTTTATTAAATAACGTTGAATTAGTTCAGATTACTACAGATAACTCTCTTGATGCGTTTAGATTATTTGAAACACTAAATGATAGAGGATTAAATCTATCTGCATTGGACTTAATTAAAAATTATCTCTTGCGTAAAATTTCAGAAAACCTTGAGGATAAATTAGAGGATTCAATTAAACTTTGGGATAATATAATATCAAATTTAGAAGGGATAGATAAAATTCTTTTTATTAGACAATACTTCTTAGCTTCAGAAGGAATAAAAGTTTCCAGAAGTAAACTTTATGATAAATATCAGGAAAAAATAAATAAGAAGGATTATTATTCTTTTTTAGAAGAATTATCTAAAGCATCAGAAATATATAGTAACATCGTTAATCAGGAAACAGATAATGACGAATTAAATACTTATCTAAAAAGTTTGAAATCAATTGAAGCGACTACAAGTTATACTGTCATACTAAAACTTTTATTAGATGATATGCCTCCAAAAGAGATTATTAAAATTATAAAACTCCTTCAAGCATTCTCTTTGAGAATAAGTATTTGTAAAGCTTCTACTTCAGATATGGAAAGTGTTTATTTAGAAGCAATTAATAATTATAAATCTAAAGACAATCCTGTTAATTTTATAAAAGATTTATTTAAAAAAAATTCACCAAATGATATTGAATTTCAAAACAACTTTAAGAAAAACAATTTTAGACAAAATGATCAAACAAAATATATCTTGGAATGTTTAGAAGACGAGAGAACTAATGAGACTAAAGAAAAAATCCTTTGTGATAGAACTCAAGTTCATATAGAACATATAATGCCGTTTACAATAACAACAAAGAAAAGTAAGAAAGAACTTGGTGATTGGGAAGTATATTTGGGAGAAGATAAAGAGAAGCATTCTGATTTTGTTTCTAAGATAGGAAATCTTACATTATTGGGCGCAAAATTAAATATATCTGCTTCTAATAATCCTTTTGAAGCAAAAAAGAAAAACTACAATGATTCAAATATCATGATAACTAAAGACCTTTGTTCTTTTCAAGATTGGAAATTAAAAGAGATTGAAGGACGAAGTGAGAAGTTATCTGAAAAAGCTGTAAAAATATGGTCATTTAATTAATAAAAAAATAAATAGAAAGTTTATGAAAAATTCTTAGCTAATAATTCTCTCCAAACTTCAACGTGCTGGTTTTTTATTTCAGTTGTTTTTGCAAAATCTTTTTCCAGATTTTCAGTATATTTTTCTATAAATTCTGAAGGGTTTGTTAGTAATCTTAAATAATATTTAAGTGAATTCATTAAACCATTAACTATAATCTCACACCCATGAGTTTCTCTTATTGCATCTACTGTTTCTTTTATTATTCCTTCTTCCCCATCCTTAATATTAGGGTCTGATGTGGATAAAAGATAATATCTTGAAGTTTCAGTATTTTTTAATTTTTCAAAAGAATCATCTACCATAATTTTATCTATCTTTATTCCATGCTTAACTTCAACACCTTCAAAAAAACTACCTTCTTTATCTACAATTGTTACATCTCCAATATCTTTTGATTTTTTATCTGATGCTATATGGCTTTTTAATGGTAAAAGTTTCTTACCAGAATATCTCTTCAAATCTCTTATTAAGATTTCATAAATAGAATAAAGAGCAATGACTGGAAGTCTTGATGCTCCAGAAACATTATATTTTGTAAAAAAATGTTTATGCAAAGACTCCATAATAAGGTTAATAGTTGCAGAATCAGAATTTTTTATATGTTTAATTTTAAGCTTTTTATGGTCAGTTTTATTGATCAAAAGAATGAATAAAGCAATCAGGATTTTATTGGGGTTTGATTTTTTCTCTTCAACACTATTGATTATTTCTAAAAATGCTTTTTTTACTTGGGAATCTCTAATCTTTCCAGGAAAATTTAAATCAAAGGGAGCTACTTGTTCAAGGGATCGTGTTAACCAGCCACTTTCTTTCATAGATAATCTTGTAAATTTCTCTTTTAGAAATGGAGTTATATATTTAGTATCAAAAGTTCTTCCAGAATAACCCCCATTAAGTTCTACTTTATGTAAGCGAATATCTTGCTTTGGATTAAGAATCTTTTTTGTTAGGCTTGTAATCAAAACGGAAATGACCGCTTTAAAAGATTCTGATTTATCTGTTATTAAGATTAAATTATCTTTTAGATCTATATCTAATTTCTCTATAAAATCCTTTCCTTTATCTTTCTTTACTTCTTTAACAGCTTCAAAATAAATTTCTTTTAATTTTGGTAGGGGATTTTCTTCTTTCATATTATAAACTCTTCAAGTTCTTCATCCTTTTTAATTTTTTGTAATCTTTTCTCCGCATCTTTGCAATATTTTTTATTTATGTCTATCCCAATATATTTTCTACCCATCTTTTTGGAAGCTACTGCAGTCGTCCCAGAACCAATGAATGGATCAAGCACAATATCCCCCTCTTTGGTTAAAAGTTTAATTAACTCTTTTACTACGTATTCAGGATAAATTGCAGGGTGTTCAATACCTTTAATAGTTTCTACAGGGGATTCTATAATATCCCTCTTTAATCCATTCCCATGTATTTTTATTATTGTGAATCCCTTAGTTAATATCTGAGTCATTCTCCCTCCTTGCTGACCTCCATAAGGAAGAGCATGAATACCTCTTATTTTCATTCTAAATCCATCTATATCTCCCTTTTTTACTTCTTCTATAATTTCGCTAAGCTCTGCATTAGCCCTTTCTTTTTCTTCAGTAGATAAATCTGAATTTTTAATTAACTCAAAATATTTCTTACCTATACCATTTCCATTTTTATTTTTTTTATTAATGGGAGACATTAAGAAAGAGTTTATTTCATGGAAATAATTTTTTGATTTAACAAAATGGAAAAAAGGTTCCTTACTATTGATAAGTCGCTTAGCATATTGTTTTGGAACTGGATTTAATTTGACCCAAGTTATTTCATTAACTAATTTTACTTGCCCTTCTTCCAAAACCTTAAGAGCAAAACGATAAGGGACAAGGAGTAAATTTTGTTCTTTGTATTTATCTCCAACATTAAAGATAATGCTCCCATCTTTCTTCAGGATTCTTACACACTCTCTAAAAACCTTCATTAAATTTTCTACATAATCTTCAACTTTCTCCTCATTACCAATCTCTTCATTTTTTCCTCCATAATCTCTTTGTTGAAAATAAGGGGGAGAGGTAATAATCAAGCTTACACTATCACTTGGCATTTCTTTTAAAACTTTTAAATTATCTCCCTCTATTATCTTATATTCAAATTCTTCTATTGGTTTCATTCTTCGTCCTCCACATCTTTTCTTTTACTTAGTGATAATCTAAAATCTTTTATTACATCAACCATATCTTTTACATTATTATCTAACTCTTCTTTAAGAACACTTGATTGAAACTTCATAAAATTAATCATGGACATATCGTCCCAAATTCCTTTTTCTTTCATAAGAGTGATTAGTTTATCTTTATCTTCGGGTAAAATAACTTTTTCAATTTCTTTGACAGAACATTTTTTATTTGAACCATAAACAATATCAATCCCAAATTGCTTCGCATAGGCAATCAACTTTTCTTTAAATTCATCTTCTGATTTTTTTAATTCTGTAAGTTTTGTTTTTATCTCAGAAAATTCATCAACTAATTTCACCCCTTCATTTTCTTTAAACTCTTTAACATCTTCAATCTTTTCAAGTTCTGCTTCATGTTTAAATGAAGGACACATTTCTTTGTAAACACAATAATCACACAAAGCAGTTTGATTTCTTGGAAATTCTTTTGCATTCTCAATCTCCTTAATTATTTCCGTAACTTCTTGTTGTAGTTTTTGTAATTGCTCATCTGTTCTTTCCGAAACTGCATCTTTATTGAAAGCTAACATATGCCAAATTAATTTTACTGATTTAGCATCTTTGAATTTATCTTTGACCCAAACAGAATAAAGGGCAAGTTGTCTGTCTGAATCTGCTTCTTCTTGATCTTTCATTCTTGAATTTGTCTTGTAATCGCAAACAAAATAATTTCCATCTGAATCACATCCCAACTTATCTATTCTAACATGCCACTGGTTTCCATCAGGCAGAGTCATTCTGTCAGTGGTTTCCAATCCTAATATAGTCATCTGCTCAAAAGGTCGCATTCTGTCATAATAATCAGAAATATATTTCATTCCCATTTTCCTATAATTTTCAGAAGTCAAATCTTCCTTTACAATTAAAATATCTTCAGAAAAATTCTTTTTCCATATTGCATTATAGAATTTTAATAAACTTGACTTAGCAACTCTTTTTTTGAATTTTTTATTTTTGTATAAAAGTTCTAAAGTTTGATGGACCATATCCCCCATAAAAGCTTCTATTGTTGTTGGGGCAACATCAACTTTAACTTTGTCAATATATCTTAGTTTATACTGATAAGGACAATTTTCATAAGTGCTTATTCTTGAGTGTGAGTAGGTTGTCATTGTTTGTTTAACTCCTTTAGTTCTTCTATAAATGTTTGGGTTGGTTCTTTTAATTTGTAGATTGTTTTTCTTGCATCCTCCGAGGACATTTTAATTTCTATCCATCCTGCTTTTCTCAGGTCAGATAAAAAGACAGCAATTGCTCCATCAGACTCTAATACCTTTTCTGCCTGTTCTTTAGTGAATTCTCCCTCTTTAAATTTAAACCAAAGTTTTGCATATCTCTTTATTATCCATTCTGGAAGATGCTTTACCATTTTATTTAATATAAGTTATATACTTATATAGTAAGTTATAGTTTATAAATCTTCTCAAGAAACTAACTGAATACACAAATTCTTAAATAATGTATTTCTTCATTAAAATTATGGTAGATGAAACTTTTTTAGATAAGGGTAAAAAAATCGGAGAAATACCTGTAAGAATAAATTATAGAATTATTGAACTTTTTTCTGCAGGGCTTTATTCAAGCCCACATAAAGCTTTTGAAGAACTTGTTTCAAATTCTTATGATGCAAACGCAAAAAAAGTTTCAGTATATATTCCCACAGAATTAAATTCTGATGATTCCTTTATTTTTGTTTGTGATAATGGGACAAGTATGAATAGTGTAGAACTAAAAAATTTGTGGAAAATTGGGGAATCAAATAAAAGAGATAATGAAAGCAATCTCTCTCGTAAACCTATTGGAAAGTTTGGGATAGGTAAACTTGCAACTTATGTTTTGGCAAATAGATTAACTTATATTTGTAAAAAAGAAGGAGAATACAAAAGAGTAACGATGGATTATAGTGAGATAGATCCAAATTCTGATGACGGGATAAAGTTGTCTGAAATACTTTTAACTGAAGAAGAAGCTAAGGAAATTTTAACTCCTTTAATTAAAATAGATCAAACCAAATTAATAAATTTCAATCTATTTGGTTCTTCTTCAGAAAATTCATGGACAATTGCAATAATGTCAAAACTAAAAGAACCAGAGAGAATTAAAGAAGGTCCCCTAAAATGGGTTTTGAGTACAGCACTTCCACTTAGTCCGAATTTTAATTTATTTTATAATGGTACTAATTTAGAATCAAGTAAATCTAAGGGGGAAAAACTTAATACATGGATTTTTGGAAAAGAAGATGATGTGGTGAATAGGGAAGATGAATACAATAGTTATGAAAATGAAGGGGAATTTTTTGTAAATTTGCCAAATCTAAAAAATATAAAAGGTTATGCCGAATTATATAAAGATTCTTTAGTTAGAGGAAAATCTCAAGACATGGGAAGAAGTCATGGAATTTTTTTGATGATAAGAGATAGATTAATCAACATAGATAATCCTTTGATTGGGTCTGTAGAGGAACTGAATCATGCCACATTTAATAGGTGTAGAATTGTGATTCAAGCTGATGAACTTGATATGTACCTTACTTCTGGGAGAGAATCTGTCAAAGAATGTCCTGCATATTCTGATTTACAAAAGTACATAAAGCAAAAATTTAACAAAGTAAAATCTTTTTTTGATGATTATATTAATAAAGAAGATCTTTTATCTAATGCTGGAGAGAGAGTCTCTCATACTTCTTCTTTAATCTCCAAAAAACCTATTTTAGTCATGGCTAAAAAATTTTTGTTAGGGAATATTGATGAACCCCTTTTAACTTCATTTGAAGGAATTTCCTCAACAGAAAAAGAAAAATTTATTGAAGGATTGGAAGAGGACGTACTAAAAGAAAATGGAGGGTTTGTTAAAGATGTAGAATTTAGTCTTGATTTGCCTCCAGAATTTCCCATGGCTATTTTAGATTTAAAAAATAAAAAGGTTAGGATAAATCAAATGCATCCTTTTTTTGTTAATTATTTTCATTCATTTAAATCCACTTTACCCTTACAGTTCTTCGCAGTGAATGAAATTCTAACTGAAGCTTCAATGTATGAACAAGAAATAGATTCTACAACAATAAGAACCATAATTAAAAGAAGAGATCAATTATTGAGGGAAATTACTTATGAAGAAAATCCAAATGCACCTGCTGTTGCAATGATGATAAAAAATGCACTTTCAAATCCGAATGAATTAGAAGAGGCTATTTTCTACGGGTTTAAATCATTAGGATTTGAAACAACTAAAATTGGAGGAAAAGGAAAACCTGATGGAAAGGCTATTGCAAGAAGAGGATTTTCTCCAGAAGATAAAAAGGTGGGAGATTATTCTATAACTTATGAAGCAAAAAGTACAACTAAAGACAGAATTCAAAATAAGGACGCTAAACTTTCAACTTGTGTAAGACATAGAGCCGATTATAAATCAGATTATTCAGTAGAAGTTGCTATAGATTTTGCAGATTCAGATAACTCCGATTCTGCAGTTAACAAAGAAGCGAAACAACAAAAAGTTACATTGATAAGAGCAAAAGATTTTTGGAAATTAATTTTATTTTCAATTCCAAATCAGATTAATTTTAAAGACATAAAGGATTTCTTGGATAACTGTCATACAATTCCAGAAACATCGGATTGGATAGAACAGTTGGTACAAAAAGAAATACAAGAAAAACCAATAAAAGAAATTTTAGGAACCACTTGGGAACTTATGGGGATTGATAAAAAATCTGCTCCAACAATTGATTTGGTAAGGGGAAAGAATAGCAATTTAATGAAAAATTGTTCCCCATCTGAAATTGAAGATATAATTAAAAGTGTAAGCTTACTTGTCCCATCTTTAATTTATCTTGATGAACAGAGAAGAATAAACCTTTTAACAAATCCTGAGAGAATTTTAGAGTGTTTAAGAAAAGTTGTTGAAACCCAAATACCTGCTGAATATATTGATAATTTTGAAAAGTTATTTGAGAAAAAACTTAACTCTTCTGAAACACAAACAGAAGGTCATGAGTAGGTTTTAATAAATTATTCCAAGCCAATTCTGCAAGAACCACTCTTCCTTTATTTACAACACTTCGTGAATGTTTTGTAACCTTAACGGCATAATCTTTGTAATCAAAATAATTTTTTAAGATGTTATAGGTTTCAAAACAAAGAGGAATATTTTTTCCATCTTTTATTTTGTCTCCAATTAAAACACAAATATACCCTCCTTTCTTCAATACTCTTTGGAGTTCTTTAAAAATAGAATGAAGTTTTTTATAAAATTCTTCAAGGGATTTCCTACTTAAATCTTCTTTATTTTTAGAATATTTTACCATACTCCAATAAGGAAGGTGTATAAATATCATATCAACAGACGATTCTTTTAAAGGAAGATTATCTGAATCTGCTTGTTTAATATCTTTTTGCTTTCTTTCCTTACTGGGATTTAAATCAAATGCTAAACATTTACGATTTAGATCTCTACAGACATCCAAAGTTGTACCTGAACCAGACATACTATCTAAAATAGTTTGACCTTTTTTTGAATAACGAAGAATACATTGTCTAACTACTTGAGGGATGCAATTACCATGAAAAACATGAGATCCAAATCCGTGTTCACGAGTCCCAAAATTCCAGAAGGTGGTTAATTCCATTTCATTATTCTCCATTTCATTCAACTTTTTGAATTTTTTTTCCTTGTCTTTCATATTATAACTCCATAAATATTTAGATCCCTAAATATTTTTTAATAGGCAAAGTTAGTTCACAAGCTCTCTTTCCTTTCTTCCCACTTTTCCCTTGGGTAAAATTACATTTGATTATTTTCCTCTTCTCAAGAATTTTAGCATTTTCACTTGCTGTTTTCCAAGCAAGACTATTCCTTGAAGCTAATTGTCTTATTGATAAGGGTCTTTTTGCCCTTGCCAAATCTGCAATGATTTTCTTAGCGCTGTTTGTTAATGGTCTTTTTGGCATTTTTCTTTCTCCTTGGTTTTGTTCTTTGAATTATATCAAATGTTTTCTCAATATTTCCTCGGTCTCTTTCATGAATTTTAATTGAGAACGTCTTACTTAATCGGTTTTCTTTGGTGATTTGAAAATAACTTGTTATTTCCCTCGGAAGTCTGATTGTAATATTTTTTCCATCCCAACCGAGAGCGACTTCTTTCTCTATGGTTTCTTTAGGTTCAATAAGTTGTTTTACCTCTTCAAAATCTTTCTTTGTAAGACCATCTTTTTCCATATTATTATAATATAATATGACCTTAAGCTTATAAAGGTTTCTAATTAGATGACCATAAAATGCAAAGGTTTATAAAGATGGTTATCATATTAAGACCATAAAGTGGGGTTATGGGACTTACTTTTGAAGAGTATTTATGGCTCTGCTCTTCGGAGGGTGTTATGGGAACCTTTCAAAAAAGAGGAATGTTATGGGTTTCCTCTTGGGAAGAAAGTTATGGGATTTCTTCCCTTCATATTCAAATAAAAATAAGGAGAGAGAGAAATGAGTGAAGTTCAATCAAATCTTAATAATGAAAAAAAATCAGATTGGAGAAAATATAATCTTGCAAAGATGAAAGAAAAAAGATTATTCTATGATCTCCTTTATGAAATTGCCCAATTAGTTCCAGAACCAAAAACAACAAATGGAAGACCTCCAGTTCCTGTAAAAGACTTACTTTTTTCTTTAGGATTAAAATTGTATTCAAATTATTCTGGAAGAAAAGTAATTTCTGATTTAGAACATGCTAAATCATTAGGTTATATTTCAGTATCTCCACATTTTAATACAATGCATGATTTTCTAAAATGCCCCGCAACCTATGATCTCTTGCAAAAACTTTTAATAATATCTGCATTGCCTTTGAAAAATTTAGAAGATTCATTTAGTATGGATGCTTCGGGTTTTGGGTCCTACGGAACTGAATCTTGGAGAAGAGTAAAATATGATAAATATAATAGGGGAACTAAATGGAAAACTTTTCTTAAAGGACATATTCTGATAGGCACAAGGACGAATGTAATCTGCAGTTGCGAGGTAACCAACGCAAAGAAAGGAGATGCAACTATGGCTCCTAATTTACTTCAACAAGCAAATGGAAATTTTAATATTAAAGAGGTCTCTGCCGACAAAGCTTATTCTTCTTATAGGATTCTTCAAATAATAAAATCAATAGATGCTATGCCCTTTATTGCATTTAAGGATAATGCAAATCCTCAAGAAAATTCTCCTGAAATATGGATTAAGATGTATAATTATTTTCAAGAAAATAAAGAATCTTTTTTGAAAAAATACCACCGACGAAGCAACGTGGAGACAACTTTTTCAATGGTCAAAATGAGACTTGGAGAATTTCTTAAATGTAAAAATTTTGAGGCACAAAAAAATGAATTGATGATGAAATTTATCTGCCATAATATCTGCTGTCTGATAACTCAAAAATTCCTTCATAATATAGAAATTGATTTTAAAGTATGCGAAGCAAAATTTGTGAACAAACCCCTAAAGGAGTTTATCAAGGAGAAGAAAGGTAAAAAACACAATCGGCTTGGAATGATTAAATTCAAAAAGTAGACTTTTCGGTCAAACGCATTTTTCTATACTTTGCTTTTCGTGCAACGCCCCTATTTTATTGTAACTGGAAAGTGGGAAAAGTTTATAAACCTCCAACTTTAAGATTAAATATGCACATCGTAAGAAAAATAATTTATACAGGAATGTTAGGTTTAGCATTAGCAAGCTGCGG